>Ga0310121_10001748_pt1 | contig 21584 bp, 11 predicted proteins | sample CB27_Tmax_986_MG_FD_203504 | JGI IMG/M metagenome (GOLD analysis project Ga0310121, IMG submission 203504) | Marine microbial communities from Western Arctic Ocean, Canada - CB27_Tmax_986 | ecosystem: Environmental > Aquatic > Marine > Oceanic | place: Canada: Western Arctic Ocean | collected...
GTGCCGGGGGTGGGGGGGGCGGGGCGGGGGCGGGGGCGGCTCCTGGAATTCGGAAGAGCCGCTGGTGAGAGCGAGATCGCCGCGAATTTCGCCGGCCGGATAGTTTTGGGAGTGGACGTTCACGTAGAGCTGTCCGGCGAAGAGAGCCTCGAGCATCAACTGCTCGGTGGTGAGGAACTGGGCGGCCTGGAGTTCCCAGGAGTGGTCGACGACCTGGCCGAGGGGGAGGCTTTCGATGATCGGGCCGGAAACCGGGTTGGCGACGTGGACGTGGGCCGCGGACTGGGGAGAGGTCAGCCCTGAAAAGGTGACGTTGACGACGCCGATGTCGTTATCGCCCTGCAAACGGACGGTGCTGACCCCGGTGGCGGTGGTCTGGGCGCTGCTTTCGGGTCCGAGGTAGGCGATGAAGAGGCGCGTGTTGGCCGGATCGTTGGAAGCGTCACAGACGCGGGTGAGAGCTTCCTGCCCGATGGCGTGGAAGCAGAGGTTGAGGTTTTCCGGAGCCTCCAGGAGGGTGTCGGTGACGGGTTCGACGTGAATGCTGGTGCGTGTGGAATTTGCGGGGATGACGACGAAGTTGGTGAGGATTCCGTTCGGCGAGATGATGTCTTCGCTCAGGTCGGAGGGGACCGGCGCCCGTTCGCCGAAGACGGGGAGGAGAGCGAGAGGAGAGGAACCGTCCGTGAGCCGGTAATCATTCGCGGAGGCGGAGGACTTGGTGGGATCGGCGGAGCCCTTCTTGTGGAACCAGAGCGTGAGGGGATAAGTGGTGGCTCCGCTCCGGCCGACCGTCACGAGGGCGTGAGTGCTTTCCTTTTCATAGGCATCCTGGGTGGTGACGCTGACAGCGACTTCCCCGGTGAGCGTGGAGGTCATGATCTCGCGGGCGGCGTTGAGATCATTGTTGGGGATGCCGGAACCGAAGCTGTCGCCGGAGTGGGAATCGAAACCGGCGAGAAGTTGTTCCTCCCAGTCCGAGACGCCGTCGCCGTCGCTGTCGGCATCGCTGACCTCGACGCGGTAGAACTTGCGGGACTCCGGGGGAATCGGGGTGGTGAAGGTGGTTTCGGGCCCGGTGGCGAGAACGGGGCTTCCGAGCGGGGTCCACGAAGCGGGTTGGAGGGAGGGAGAACATTGCAGTTGGTACTGCTTGCCCGGTTGGCTGGCGAAGGGAATGGAGAGATCGGGGCCGAGGATCGCGACCTCGCCGTGGCGGAAGGTCGACATGCCATCGAAAGGATCGGTGCCGGCCACGGCTTCGTTGGCATTGCTGTCGCCATCCAGGTCGGGGTCGAGGGCGGGATCGATTCCGACCGCGTCGTAGCGGCTCTCCCAAACGTCGGAGTAGTTGTTGCTGTTCGTATCGACAGCAGCCTGAAGGGAAAGCGCGAGGGCCGGGAGGAGGGGGAGGAGGGACAGAGAGCGCATGGCGGGAGCGGCGGTTTCGGGTTAAATTTCACGGGCCTTTCGGGCCGAAAAGGGGTCTGGCACGGCCGTGAGGGGGGCGAGATAATCGGGATTGTCTGAATTGAGTACGTGCCGGGTGTCGTTATAATGGAGCAGACGCATGAGTATTGATTCACGTTACACCTGGGACTCCGCGCAGCACGGGGCGGACTATGAGGCCCCTCGCCGGAGCCGGTTCGGCTGGTGGGTGCTGGTGGCGGTGACCTTCGCGGTGGTGCTCCACGCGGGTGCGCTGTGGGCGATGGGCCGCTTCAATCTCTGGCTCGAGCTCAGCGAGTTCGATTGGAAGTCGAAGACATTCCGGGTCAGCGAAATCGAGGACCTTACGGAATCGGTGGTGGCCCCGCCGAAAGACGACGAAGTGGCGAAGCCTCCCGAGGACTCCGCAGATCTCCTCACGGAGTTGGAGGAACTTCTCCCGGAACTTGATGACACCGAGATCGACATCTTGCCCGACCTCGAGAAGCCGAAGGTAGCATTGGAGCCGCTGAAGCCGGCCCTCATCGGCGAAGAGGACGGGGAGTTGCTGGAACCGTTGAAGGCGCCCGTGGTGGAGGCCAACCTCGAGGAACTGGGACGCGGCGAGCCGCTCTTCGAGGATGTGCCCGAGAGCCGGGTAGTGATTGAAGAAGGGAGCGTGACGGGCGACATCCCCGACCCCGATGCGTTTCTCAAGGATGCCGTGGTGCGCGGGGCAGGTGGCCTGGACGAGAACGGGGTGCTGAAGGGATACACGGAGCTGGGGCGCTACCTGAACTTCGACGTCGATCGACTCGAGAAGGGCCGTGCCGCCCTGCCGAGCGATCTGCTTTTCGATTTCGGCAAGTGGGATCTGAGACAGAGCGCGCGGCTTGGCCTGATGAAGCTCGCGATCCTGATCGATCGCAATCCGGAGATGTACTGCATCCTGGAAGGGCACACCGACTTGTTCGGTACCGAATTCTACAACCTGGAGCTCTCCCGCAAGCGCGCCCAGGCCGTAGAAGACTGGCTGGTCAAATCGCTGCGGCTGGATGGATCGCACATCATCGTGCGGCCCTACGGCAAGTCGAAGGCCAAAGTCCTCAAGGGCGACCAGGACGAGCAGGCCATCAATCGCCGGGTCGATATTTTGATGCGGAAACAGATTCCGCCCGAAGAACCGATCCCGGTGCAGGTGAAGCCGAAACTTCCTCGACCCGCTGCGGCGGCGGTTCCTGTGCCGGAGCCGGACCCCGGTCCCGCCGATGTACCCAAAGCAGTGCCGGTGGAGGAAGATCCACCGCGGGCCATTCCGGTGAATCCCCGGAAAGCGTTGCCGGCGCAGCCGGTGGACTGAGACGAACTTCCGGATCGATTCCGCCCCGCAAGTCTGGCTGGCAAAGGTGGCGACCGTCTCGCTCGTGGATGATTCGGGTCGATATATGGAGCTTGAAGGGTCCAGCCGAGAGGCGCTGTTCACCGGTCTTGCCGTTGGCTTCGTTCCCGACCCAGACGGTCGTGCCACATCTCCTTCCGTGCGAGGGTTCGCGCCCTACCGGTGTGGTTCGCGATAGGGCTTCCGCGCGCGGTAGAGGGTCAGGCGGGCCTGCAGTTCGGGCCGCGCCGCGGCGGGGGCCAGCTCGATGGCCCGGGCTTCGGAACGGATCGCCTCCTCGAACTGGTTGTTCTCGGCATAGGCCGCGGCGAGGGCATCGAGGGCGCCGTAGTGCTTCCATTGCGAGAGTTCGCAGGCGCGGGTGGCGATCGCGACTGCCCGTCGACCGTCGCGGATGTTCGGATCGGCGCAGGTGGCGAGGTGCCAGGCCAGGCTGCCGACCGCCCAGACGTTGTCGGCCTTCAGCTTGACCGAGTGTTCCAGATCGCGCAGGGCCAGCTGATGGTTGCCGAGTTGCTTGTGCAACTGGCCCCGGATGAAGAAGGTGTCGGCCCCCTCGGGCTGCAGCTCGATCGCCTTGTCGCAGTCGGCCACGGCCAGGTCCAGATTGCCGAGGGCCTCGTGCACGGCGGCGCGCTGCCGATAGGGATCGGCCCGGTTGGGATCGAGTGAAATGGCGCGATCAAAGGCCGGCAGGGCGAGGTCGGCCCGGCCGAGGCGGGAGTGGACATTCGCCAGCCCTTCGTGATTGATGGCGATCCCGGGCTTGAGTCGCACCGCTTCGCGGTAGAACTTCTCCGCCAGCTGGAGGTTGCCGCGCAGGAGATGGATCTCGCCCAGAGTCTGGTGCACGTGATCGGACTCGGGGTCGAAGCGCAGCACCTCCTGCAGGTAGTGAAGGGCCGTGTCGGTGCCTCCCTTGGTGCCATATTCCCGGCTGGCGTGCTGGTAGTAGACCCCGGCTTCCACCGCGCGCAGACTCTTCATGGCATTCTCGTGCCGGATGGTGCGCCCCGGCAGGGGGGCGGCGCGCACCCAGCGCTCGAAGAGGGTCCCCTTGGTGTGGTTCAGGTCCGAGAGGAGGGCGTCCACCGAGAGCCGGCCGCGGTAGATCACGGCCAGGTTGCCGTCCCCGTCGATCAGGAAACTGGAGGGAACCGGGAGGGGCCGGTCGGTCGGGAGGACGCGGTCGTGATAGGTCTGCAGGTCGGCCAGGATCTTCCGGGTAGCCTCCTGGTTGGTGTTGGCATTGAGGAACGGGAACCGCATCCGCTTCAACATGGCGCGGGCCTCGGCGGGATTTGACCCCTCCTCGCCCAGGCCATCCACGCTGAGGGCCACCACCGCGAGGCCCGCCCCGCGAATCTCCGCGGCGCGTTCGCGGATCTCGGTGAGCTCGGCCACGCACGGGGCACACCAGCTGGCCCACAGCATGACGAGGACGGGGCGGCCCGCCCCGGTCTTGACTGTGCGGCCACGCTCGTCCCGGAACTCCAGGCGGGGCGGCTTGATCAGGGTCACGACCGGAATGCGCGCCGCGTTCGACGGGGGAAGAATCTCCGGACGGGAAGGGGTGAGCTTCGGTGTGACGGTGCGAGGCGCCACCGGCTCGGCCTCCTCCTTGCCTTTCGTCAGCCGGTAGCGGCGATTGACTTCCAGGCCGGTGAATTCCTGCACCGGCGCCCCCGCCGCCGGCCAGCGCACCACCACTTTCTCGATCGTCTCGTGCTTCCCCAGGCCGAAGCTCACCCACTTGCTGGATTGGGCGACGAAGCCCTCCCCGGCTCGCAGGCTCTTGATGAGAGGACGAGATTCCTTTCCTCCCTCGCCTTCGCCCTCGCGCTCCCCCAGCACCACCTCCACGCGGGCGCCGATCGCGTCCCGGTTGCAGGAGGTCCCATCGCCCGCCAGTCGCAGCGCCAGCCAGTTCCTGCCGGGAGGCGTGTCATTGCGCAGAAGCCGCAGCCGCGGGGCGTTGCGGTTCGAGAACCAGAGGTCGAGGTCTCCGTCATGATCCCAGTCCAGGATTGCCAGGCCGCGGCCGTCGTCCGGAAAATCCACCCCCGTCACGGCGGAAATATTTGCAAAGCGTCCCCCGCCCCGCGGCGAGGCCCCCGTATTGAGGTAGGAACAATTCCGTTCGTGTCCGCTAAAGGAGCGCCCCTGACCCAGCATTTTCCCGAAAGTGGCGTTGGCCCGCCCCCTCTCCTCGGGAGAAGGTTGGGCGGAGTCTTCGCTCGAATCGGGACTGTGCGACACGACCTGCCGCCACCAGAAACTTCACAAGTCATCCGCGTCTTCGCCCGTCACAAATCCGTTGGCGATGACGAGGTCCTCCCAGCCGTCGTTGTTGAGGTCCACGAAGTTCGATCCCCACGCCCAGCGTCCCATCGTTACTCCCGCTTCGACACTTTCGTCCCGGAAGGAAACCCCGCTCCCGGCCCCCGGGCCGGTTGACGGGCCATGATTCCGCAGCAAGGTGTTTCCCCGTGCCAGCCGCTGGAAAATACCGCGCTTCTCGGGCGGGAGTCCCGATTTGAATCGCGCCTGGGAGGTGACGCGCTGGCCGGCCGAGGAGAACATGTTGGCGATGTAGAGATCCATCCAGCCATCGCGGTCGTAGTCGCCCCACGAGGCCGACATTCCGAAAGCGACGTCCTCCGCGGCGGCCCGGGCGGCGATGTCCACGAACTTCGGCTTTCCGTCGACCTGCGTGTGCAGGTACATGTTGTTCGGCCCGAAGTCGTTGGCGACGCACAGGTCGAGATCGCCGTCGTTGTCGAAGTCCTCCCAGGCCGCCGCCAGGCTGCGACGGTAGTTCCCCTCGTCGAGACCCACCCTGGCGGTGACCTCCGCGAACTTCCACTCCCCGTTTGCAATCTCGTTGCGGAAGAACCGGTTTCCTGCCGTGCCGCGATGATCAAAGAAAACCTGGTCACCGAGCACCGCATCGGGGCTTGCTCCGGTCAGGTCGGCGGACTGACCGTAGACGCAGACGTAGAAGTCGAGCCGGCCGTCCTGGTCGTAGTCCGCGGCGGCCATCGAGATGGTCGATCCCTCGCAGGCAAGCACCTCCCGGATCTCGAACCGCGCGCCGCTGTTGCTTGCCACCACGACGTAACCGTACATCGCAACCACCAGGTCCTGGTCGCCGTCGTTGTCGAGGTCCAGCAGGAGGGCGCTGCGCGAATCGGCCAACCAGTCGACTTCCCATTGCCGCGCGACGTCCTCCAGACTGCCGTCCGGCCGCTGGAGGAAGAGCTTGTTGGGAATTCCGGGTTCCTGGCACAGGTAAAGATCCTCCAGCCCATCGGCATTGACGTCGCCCACCGAGAGGCCCCGGAAGGCATTGAAGACGCCGGTATTGCGATCCGGGTAGCGGTCGAGCCAGTGATTGGTCCCGAAGAGCAGCTGGGTCCGATAGGACTCGTTCGCCTTCAGGGCCGCCTCGGTGCAGTCCGCGAAGAGTGGCCGTCCAAGTTCCCTGGTGCGCACCCGTTCGAAGCGTTCCACCGCGAGGCCTTGCAGGCGGGGTGGGGTACCATCCTCTCCGTGCTTCCACTCCACTCGCCACGTCGCATGATCTTCGACCGCTCCTCGCTCCGTCACTCCGAAGAGCGAGACATACTGGCGGGTCGCGAAGCCACCCTCGCCCGGTTCGACCCCCACGATCTTGACCTCGAAGCGCGCCTCCTCGTCACCCGCGATCCCGGCCGCCGCCTCCGCGAGGCTTTCCTGCAGACCATCAAGGCCGGTGAGCTGGCCGGAGGAACTTCCCTCCTTGGGCGGCCGCTCCACCACCAGGACGCCATCCGAAAAGACCTCCTCGAGATCCTCCGGCACCAGCCGATCGCCACGAAATCCCTCCGGCACCACCAGCGACTCCAGGGCGGGAGTCTCCGGGTCCCCCGGATGCACGATCAGTTTGCCGAGGGCCTTGAGCTGGGCCTTGGCCTCTTGCTCCAGCGCTTCCGACTCCCAGCCATCCTGGCCCGGGTCGTCCATGCGACGCCACTCCTCGGCCCGGTTCCCCAAGGTCGGGATGGGCGCCAGGCCATTCGCGGAAGCGGGGCCCTCGTGGCCGGTCACCACGGCCTTGTTTTCTCGCGCCGGCTCCTCCGCCCCTCCCGCAGTCCCGTCGGAACGCCGCGATGTGTCCCGATCCCCCAGGAGGTACCAGAGCACTCCCCCGCCCGCGATCAGCAGAATAATCAGGGCCGCTCGCCACGGGCGCCGACGCCCCCCGTCCGGGGGATGGCCCCGCTCCTCGCGCGGGGTCGGAGGTGACTGTTTTCCGTTAGTTTGGCGGGCCATGGGTGGAGCTGAAACTTCAGGTTGTCGAAACCAATTTCCCCCGTCAATTCAAAGTGTTCGGGCTCGCCTCCAAGAAATATCCGGAATAATTTGACACTGCACTCCCGGTTTCATTGCTTTGGAGACTATAAAACCCTTTTGGAGACTACAAAAACCTTTCCAATTCTCTCCCGTCTCTTGAAACCGCTGCTGCCCGCTCTCTCCGTTTGCGCCCTTGGGGTGTTTATTCCCGCCGTCTCCGCCGCGACCCTGGAGGCCCACTATCCCTTCGAAGAAGGCAATGGGGCCACCACCGCGGATGTCACCACCAATCACGCCGACGCGACCCTGGTCGAGGATTATGTCTGGTCGACCGAGACCCCGGCCGAAGTGGCCGCCAGCACGCAGTCGCTCGACCTCCAGGCCAATAACGCCGAACGGGGCGGGGTGACCCTGCCGGCCTCGGTGAGCACCGGGGTGCTCGACGTCGGTCCCTTTTCCATCAGCGTCTGGGCCCGCAGCCACAAGTTCCTCGACGGCAATCCTCCGGGTGGGAGCCGCGTCCTTCTCGCCAAGCGTGACACCGGAGTGGGCTGGCCAGATGCCGACTGGTACTACCAGGTCCACCAGAGCGACTTCGATACGGGCGAACTCATCGGGGTCGACTTCGGGGGCAATCTCGATTTTCCGCAGGCCCTGATCGAGAACGGGTGGCATCACTACGTGGTCACCCACGATGCCAACAAGGCGTGGACGGTCTACGTCGACGGGGTCGGAACCACCCTCTCCTCTCCGAACTTTTCCATCCAGGGGGCGGCCGGGTGGCCCTTGCACGTCGGCTGGGACGGCAATCAGCTCAATGACGCCGTGGCCGACCCCGACCCGGAAATCGGGGCCGGAAAGTGGCACTGGAACGGGGAGATCGACGACCTCCGCGTCTACAGTGGCGAACTCACCGCCCAGGAGGTGTTGGATCTCTTCGGCGGCCCCCCCCGCACTCCCGCCGTCCTGGAGGCCCACTATCCCTTTGAGGAAGGAAACGGGACCACCACCGAAGATCTCACCGGCAATCACGCCGACGCGACCGTAATCGAGGACGTGGCCTGGTCGAGCGAGACGCCCCAATTCGTGTCGGCCAGCACGCAGTCGCTCGACCTCCAGGCCAACAACGCCGAGCGGGGCGGGGTCACCCTGCCGGATACGGTGAGCACCGGCGTGCTCGAGGCGGGCGCCTTCTCGATCAGCCTCTGGGCCCGCAGCCACAAACTCCTCGACGGCAATCCACCCGGGGGTAGCCGCGTCCTGCTCGCCAAGCGGGAGACCGGGGTGGGCTGGCCGAACGCCGACTTCTACTACCAGGTCCACCACGGCGACTTCGACACCGGCGAGCTCATCGGCCCCGGCTTCGGGGGCAACCTCGACTATGCGCAGACTGTCACGGAGAACGCCTGGCACCACTACGTGGTCACCCACAACGGGGTCAACATCTGGACGGTCTACCTCGACAACGTCCCCGCCACGCAAAGCTCGCCGGGCAACCCCTCCCTGACCGCCTCGGGATGGCCCCTGCATGTCGGCTGGGACGGCAACCAGGCCAATGCCGACACGCCCGATCCCGACCCGGAAATCGGGGCCGGGCTCTGGCACTGGAACGGAGAAATCGACGAGCTGCGAATTTACAGCGGCGAACTCACCGCCGCCCAGGTCTCCGCCCTTTACGGCGGCCCACCGCCGCCCGGGCCTCCGCCCGGGGTCCTGCAGGCCTACTATCCTTTCGAGGAAGGAGCCGGCACCACCACTGCCGACGCCACCGGCAACCACGCCGACGCGACGATCATCGAGGACTTTGCCTGGTCGACGCTCGTTCCTTCCGAGCTTTCCGGAAGTTCCAGTTCCCTTGACCTGCAGGCCAACAACGACGAGCGCGGTGGGGTCACCCTCCCGCTCTCGGTGAGTACCGATGTTCTGGAGGCCGGTCCCTTCTCGATCAGCGTGTGGGCCCGCTGCCACCTCTTCCTGGACGGCAATCCCCCGGCAGGCAGCCGGGTCCTGCTCGCCAAGCGCGAGACCGGGGTGGCCTGGCCGAACGCCGACTGGTACTATCAGGTCCACCACAGCGACTACAATACCGGCGAGCTCATCGGGACCGACTTCGGGGGAAATATCGACTACCCGCAGGTCCTGACCGACAATACCTGGCATCACTTCGCGGTCACCCACGACGGCAAAAAGACCTGGACCGTGTTCGTAGATGGAATGGCGCGCACCGCGGATTCGCCCAACACCTCTCTCCAAGATGCTGGTTTTGGGGCCTTGCACGTGGGCTGGGACGGCAACCAAGCGAATACCGACCCGGCCGACCCGACCCCGGAAATCGGGGGCGGACTGTGGCATTGGAACGGAGAGATCGACGACCTGGCGATCTTCAGTAATGAACTTTCCGCGGAGGAAGTCGCCGCGGTCATGAGCGGGGACTTCAGTTCCTTCGGCTTCACGCGGGGGGGACCCCGCCTCACGGAGGTTTCCCGCTCGGCGGCCGGCGATCAACTCACCATCAAGTGGGAAAGCCGGGACGGCAAACTCTACAATCTGCGCAGCGATACGACCCTCTCCGCCGATCCCGCCACCTGGGCCATTTTCGGCGGCCACCAGGATATGGCCGCCACCCCGCCCGAGAACGTCCTCGTCCTCCCATTCCCCGCCGACCCGGAACGCTATTTCGTCATCGAGGAGTTCAATGCCCCGCCGGTGGAGATCCTGAACGACGACTTCGAGAGCGGGCAGGGAGATTGGATCGCGGGATCGGAGGGACAACCCGGCAGCGCCTGGGAACTCGGGGCGCCCACCAACTCCGGCCCCGCCGCCGCCAACAGTCCCTCCAATTGCTTCGGCACCAACATCGCGGGAGACTACGGCTTCGACGCCAACCTCTTCCTGCGTTCGCCGCCGATTGATCTCACCACCGCGGGGGGGGCCACCCTCAGCTACTTCCAGTTCTACGATATCGAGGCGGACTTCGACGGGGGGCGGGTGGCAGTGCTCGATGCCGGCGACAACGACTCCGAGGTGGCGGTCCTCCAGGCCCTCGTGGATGGAGAAATTACCCAATGGGAAAAGGTGACTCGGTCCCTGCCCGCCGCGGCGCTCGGTAAGGTGATCAGGATCGAGTTCCGCCTTACCTCCGACGACGTCCAGAACCACGCGGGTTGGTACATCGACGATGTCCTCGTCACGGTCCCCTGATTTTCCGGCACCCTCTCAAGAACAAACCACAACCTAAAATTCCTAACCGAACAAAACATACCCAGCCGGTAGCCCCGGCTAGAACCAACCAGAGACAAAACACAACCTGAACTGCATATGAAAATGAACCTCATGAACAGAATAAGCCGAACCTCGCTTCGAATTCCTGCCGCGGTCTGCGCGCTTGCGACATTCCTTGTCAGCGGCCCGGCCCTCCACGCGGCGGGAACCCTGCAGGCGTATTACTCCTTCGAGGAAGGAGCGGGAGCGACCAGTGCCGACACCACCGGCAACCACGGCACCGCCGCCCTGGTCGAGGATTACGCCTGGTCCGGAGTCACCCCGGGGGCTCTCGGCCACAGCACCCAGTCGATTGACGTCCAGGCCAATAACGCCGAGCGGGGGGGAGCCATTCTGCCGGGATCCGTGAGCACCGGCGTCCTGGAAGCCGGTGCCTTCTCGGTCAGCCTCTGGGCGCGCAGCCACAGATTGCTCGACGGGAACCCCCCGGGCGGCAGCCGCGTCCTCCTCGCCAAGCGTAACACCGGAGTGGGCTGGCCGGACGCCGACTGGTACTACCAGATCCACCAGAGCGACCACGATACCGGCGAGATGATCGGGGTGGATTTCGGCGGCAACATGGACTTCCCACAGACCGTCACGGAAAATGCCTGGCATCACTACGTGTTTACCCACGATGGTGCCAACAGCTGGACGGTCTTCGTCGACGGGGCCGGTTCAACCATGACCACCCCCAATAACCCCTCGAATGTCGGGAATGACGGCTGGCCCCTCCACGTCGGCTGGGACGGCAATGGGCTCAATGACGCCGTGGCCGACCCCGACACGGAGATCGGGAAGGGAAAGTGGCACTGGAACGGAGAAATCGACGACCTCGCGATCTTCAGCGGGGAGCTGGATCAAGCCCAGGTAGACCTCCTCGGTGCCGGCGGCCTGGTTCCGGAGCCCTCCGTGTCGCTCCTGGCCGTGCTCTCGCTGGGCGCCTTGCTGATACGACGGCGGCGGGGCTGACAGCGCTGGCCCCCGCGGAGGGCCTTTGTGCTGGCGAGATCGGCTCAAAACGCATAAAATCAAGAAATCAAGTGTTCCGAACGTATGTTCGGAGCAGCCGGGGTGGTTTGTCCGCGTTTGGTGGCAGGCCGCCCCGGGAGTGGCCCGCGGCGGCCACCGTAATTTATGAGACGACCTCCTCCAGTCCTTCGAAGGTTTGCCCGTCTTTCGCTCGTGATCCTCGCCCCCGGGTTGGGTGGGGTGGCGTTTTTGCCTTGGGCCGGAGCGGTCGATCTGGCGGCTTATTATCCCTTCGACGATAGCCCGGCCGAGGGCGGGGGGCGGCACTCCGAGGCCACTCTGGTGGAGGATACGGCCTGGTCTTTGGAGAAGCCGGCAGGACTCAAGCATAGCAAGGGTTCGCTGGAGGTGCAGCCCAACGGCCGCCGGGGCGGGGTGACTCTTCCGCGCTCGGTGAGTCCCGCCTTGCTCGAGGGCGCTCCCTACTCGATCAGCCTGTGGGCCCGGAGTCACGGGTTCTTTTCCGACAAGGAGAAACCGGGCAGCCGCGTTCTGTTGGCGAAACGCAACGTGGGAAGGGAGTGGCCGGGCACCGACTTCATGCTGCAGGTCCACCACAGCGATGGAAATCACTTCGAGTTGATCGGGGAGAAACTCAAGGGCAACGTCGAAGTTGACGACTCCGTCGACCCGGGCCTCGCCCTCTCCGAAAACACCTGGCACCACGTCGTGATGACCACCGACGGGATCGGGAAGTGGACGTTCTACATCGACAACAGCGCCGGTCTGGAAGGCCGCACCATGCCGCCCGACACCGGCGACGCCCTGCAGATCGGGTGGGACGCCGTGAACCCGGACCCCAACTGGAATTGGGACGGCGAAATCGATGACGTCGCGATCTATCGCGGCGAACTGGACGCCGGGGAGGTTGCCGCCTTGTTTCTCGGAACGCATCCGGCCGAGCTGGCCGGTGCCGCCAAAGCGGAACAGGACCGCGAGTTTACCGCCGAGCAGGTGGCGTACTTCGAAGCGAATGTCCGGCCCCTCCTGGCGCGGAGATGTTACAAGTGTCACAGCGCCCGCGCCGAGAAGCTCAAAGCTGGATTGCGTCTCGACGGCCGCGCCTTCGTGCTCAAGGGCGGTGACACCGGATCGGCCATCGTGCCGGGTTACCCGGAAAAGAGCCTCCTCGTCAAGGCGGTACGTTACCTGTCGATCGAGATGCCGCCCAAGGGGAGGTTGCCCGACGAGGAGGTCGCCATTCTGGCCAGGTGGATTGAAATAGGGGCGCCGTGGCCAAAAGAAGAACCGGTGGCTGTCAATCGTTCCGATCCAGAGAACTACGACTGGAACAAATTGCGCGACGGACACTGGGCCTACCGCCCCGTCAATCGACCGGCGGTGCCGGAAGTTTCCGATCCGGCGTGGACCAGGAACGAGATCGACCGCTTCATCCTGGCCCGGCTCGAAACGGCGGGCCTCAAGCCCTCTCCCCCCGCGGATCTGCGATTTCTGGTGCGCCGCATCTACTACGACTTGCTCGGCCTGCCGCCGTCACCGGAAGAAACCGCGGCCTTCCTGGAAGCCGCCGCGCAGGACCGCTCGGTCGCGGTGAAGGAACTGGTGGATCGCCTCCTGGCTTCTCCACACTACGGCGAGCGGTGGGGCCGGCACTGGCTGGACGTGGCGCGCTACGCCGATTTGGATAAAGGCCGCTACGAACCCCCCGGGGCCTGGCGTTACCGGGACTGGGTGATCGCGGCCTTCAATCGTGATTTGCCCTACGACCAATTCGTGAAGTTGCAGATCGCGGGCGACCTGATCGCGGGCAAGGAAGATGCGGTGGCCACCGGGCTGTTTGCGCTGGGGACGGTCTACCGGACCGACGGGGGGGATCCGGATGGCATCGCCAAGTCCAAGGCGGCCACCCTCGATGACCGCATGGATACCCTCTCGCGCGGATTTCTTGCCCTGACGGTCTCCTGTGCCCGTTGCCACGATCACAAGTTCGACCCGATCCCGACCCTCGATTACTACTCGCTGGCCGGAATCTTCAACAATACCCACATGGGGGCCGAGCATGACGGCGACATCATCGGGGCGCAGAGCAAGGCCGAGATGCACGTCCTGGCCGAACGGGGGGGTGGCGACATGCCGGTGGCACTGCGCGGAAACCTGCGCAAGCCCGGTCCGGTCGCCCCGCGCCGTTTCTTGCGCATCCTGGCCGGTGCGGATGCGCCGCGCTTCACGGAGGGCAGCGGGCGCCTCGAACTGGCCGAGGCGGTCGCCAGCGCGGAAAATCCGCTCACTGCCCGCGTCATCGTCAACCGCATCTGGCTTCACCACTTTGGCCGGGCCCTGGTGCGCACCCCGAGTAATTTCGGGTTGAAGGGCGAGCAGCCGACCCACCCGGAACTCCTCGACTGGTTGGCGGCGGAATTCGTGGCCTCGGGTTGGTCGTTCAAGAAACTGCACCGTACCATCATGAACTCGGCAGCGTACCAGATGGGCAGCCGGCGGGAGGAGACGGCCTTCCGCACGGATGGCGACAACCGTCTCCTGTGGCGCATGAATCCGCGACGGCTGGACGCGGAAAGCTGGCGCGACACCCTCCTGGCGGTAACCGGAGAATTGGACCGCACTCTCGGTGGGAAAGCGATCGAGGACCTGCACAGCAAGCGCCGCACCGTCTACCTGAAGGTCAGCCGCAGTGGCGATCAATTTGCAACCGACGAATATCTGCGCGCATTCGATTTTCCGCTCATGCAGGCCAGCGTTCCGAAGCGGCCGGTCAGCGTGGTGCCGCAGCAGTTCCTGTTTTTGCTGAACAGCCGCTTCATCACCGATCGGGCGGGCGCCCTCGCGGGACGGCTGGAGAAGGATGCTTCGGATGACGAGGCCCGGATCGAGCGGGCTTATCGGTTACTGCACGGTCGCACCGCAAGCGACCTGGAAAAACAACTCGGACTCGAATTCCTGGCCCAGGCCTCGGGAGATCCCGAGACCAAGCTCACGCCGTGGCAGCAATTGGCGCAGGTTCTCCTGAGTTCCAACGAGTTGATGAACGTCAGATGATTGATTTGGAGCAGAATTAGGAGTATGATCAAGAAGGGAGAAGAATGAATCATCAGGATCCGTATCCAGCCCTGACTCGCCGCGAGATGCTCTCCCGCATCGGGGCGGGCTTCGGCACGGTGGCACTGGCCGGGGTGCTGGGCCGGGCCGGGCTGCTTTCGGCGGAGGCCGCCAACGTGCCGGCCTCCGCTTCTCCGCGGGCACCCAGGGCCCCGCACTTTGCTCCGAAGGCGAAGCACATCATCCAACTCTTCATGCCCGGTGGTCCGTCGCAGGTCGACACCTTCGATTACAAGCCGGAGATCGCGAAGTACGCCGGGCAGCGCCCCAAGGTGGTGGTCCGCAAGACGCTGCGCAACACAACCGGTGGCCTCATGCCCTCGCCGTTCGGCTTTAAGCAATACGGAGAATGCGGCAAGTGGGTCAGCGACCTCTTTCCGCACGTGGGCAATCTGGTGGATGAGCTCTGCTTTATCCATTCCATGCATACCGATATCCCGGAGCACCAGGGCGCCATCTCGATGATGAACCTCGGCCACCTTCAGCCCGGTCGTCCAAGCATGGGGGCGTGGCTGACATACGGGCTCGGCAGCGAAAACGAAAACCTGCCCGGCTTTGTGGCCATGAGCCCGCGCGCCAAACCGGCCGGCGACATCGCCAACTGGGGAAACTCCTTTTTGCCCGCGGCTCATGCCGGCACCTATGTCAATATCCACGAGATGAAACCGGAAGAGGTCCTCAGAAACGTGAAAAACAAGGATCTCTCGCCCTCACAGCAACGACGACAAATCGAACTGCTCCGCCGCCTGAACAATCTCGACTTGGAGCGGCAGGGACGAGACGAGCGGCTGGAAGCGAGCGTTGGAACGATGGAGATGGCCTTCCGCATGCAGATGGCCGCCCCCGAAGCCTTCGACGTGCGGGGCGAATCGAAGGCCACCCTCGATCTCTACGGCGGGACCGAATACGCCAAGGGCTGCCTGATCGCGCGGCGCTTGGTGGAACGCGGGGTCCGCATGGTACAGCTTTCCCTCTCGATCGATGGCTACACCGTTCCGTGGGACACCGGCCACGAGGACATCCCCGGCGGGCACCCCAAGCTGGCGCGAGCGTGTGACCAGGGCATCGCGGCCCTCATTATCGATCTGAAACAGCGGGGCCTCCTGGAGGAAACGCTCGTCGTCTGGGGAGGCGAATTCGGCCGTGCTCCGACCTCCGAAGGCGCCAAGGGCCGCGACCACGACCACTACGGGTTCACGGTGTGGATGGCGGGCGGCGGCGTGAAGCCCGGATTCAGTTACGGCGCCACCGACCAGTTCGGCTGCACCGCGGTGGAAAACCGCGTCCACGTCCACGACTTGCACGCCACCATCCTGCACCTCATGGGCCTCGATCACGAAAGACTCACCTATCGTTTCAGCGGTCGCGACTACCGCCTCACCGACGTGCACGGACGGGTCGTGAAGGACATCATGGCCTGATTGCGGGGCAACGAATCCGCTGCTCGTGGAGCAATGCGGGTGTCCAGAGCCGAGCGGACCCCTGTCCGTCGGTCCGGGGGGGAGTGGCGCGACCGTCCCGATCGTGTGTCAGGCCCGCGTCGGAATTGAGGTTCGGCGCCTCCCGGTTGGGCCTCCCGACCACCACGACCGCGACGGTTGTGCCACGGACCGGCGCATTGATTTTCAATCGCCGGCAGAATCATGCGGCACGGCGGCTTCTTCCCCTGGATCCGAGGGCGATTCCGCAGCGGCATGCGCCTCCGATTCAGGGGGTGGTTCCACAGCGGCATGCTTCTCCGATTCCGGGGGAGGTTCCACAGCAGCATGCTTCTCCGATTCAGGGGGAGGTTCCACAGCGGCATGCTTCTCCGATTCAGGGGGAGGTTCCACAGCAGCATGCTTCTCCGATTCCGGGGGTGATTCCGCGGCGGGCGGGGGTTCGGGAGGCGGTTCCGGCGCCTCTTCTTGTTCCGCTCCCAACTTCACGCGCGGATCGCTCTGCAACAACTCCGTCAGGCTCTCCCAGCCGCCCGGGGTCTGAAGGTTGAAGACGTGGAGGTAGAGGGAAACGATCCTGGGGTTATGACCGGCGTAGAGTTGATCGACGGTGGCCTCGAGTTTGCCGGAGTCGAGGTCTTCCGGGAGGGTGCCTTCCACCGAGCCCTCCCCGTTGTGCTCGATGCCCATTCCGTCGCAGAACCCGACGAGGAGAGGTTGCTGGAACTTCATGAACCAGACCTGCAGGAGGTGTTCCCCGATCATGTCGCTGCTGCGGAGGGCGAGGGTCTTGTGCATCCACTCGATTTGCTCCTTCACGGGCTTTTTCTGGACGTAGACGGGGCGGAGCTTGCGGGCCTGGGCGAGGCTGGCCACCGCGCTCTTGTAGATTTCGCGCTCCTCGTCGCGAAAGGTCGTGAACATTTCCGCCACCACGGCGGGTTCGAGGAGTTTGTAGAGCTCGTGGGGTTTCACGCTTTGAGGTCCGGGTTCTGCGGTGCCGGTTCGCCGTTGTCAATGTTCGGGGTGACTTCTTCCAGGGGCTGCGAGGCGGTGAGATCCCGGTAGGCCCGGATTTCGTCGCCCGGGATATTGGCCCGCATGAGCGACTCGCCGACCAGGATGGCGTTGGCTCCGGCGTCGAGGACGCGCTGGGCGTCGGCGGGGGTCTTGATGCCGGATTCCGACACGAGGGTCACATGGTCGGGCGCTTCTTCCGCCAATCGCGTGGTGGTGGCGAGGTCGGTCCGGAAGGTCTTCAGGTTGCGATTGTTGATCCCGATGAGGTCGGCACCGAGCTCGATGGCCCGCTCCATTTCGGACAGGTCGTGGACTTCCACCAGGACATCGAGCTGGAGGTCGCGGGCGGTGTGGTAAAGATTGCGAAGGTCCTCGTCCGGGAGGCAGGCCACGATGAGAAGGATGGCGTCGGCACCGGCCACAACCGCTTCGTAAATCTGCGCCTCGTGAATCGTGAAATCCTTGCGCAGGAGGGGAATGGGGGACTGCTGCGAGATCGAGGCGAGGTCGCTGAGCGAACCCTGGAAGTATTTCTGGTCGGTGAGGATCGACATGCACGAGGCGCCGCCTTCGATGTACATGGTGGCCTGACGGAGGGGATCGAAGTCGGGATCGATCACCCCGGCGGAGGGCGAGGCCTTTTTGACCTCCGCGATAACGCCAAGGCGGTCCGGCCCGCGATCGAGGGCGGAACGGAAGCCGCCGAAGTCATTGCGCTGCAAAGCGGCGGCTTTGAGCTTGGCGGCCAGGGGGAGGAGGGCCTCCACCTCGGTGCGCTTGTGGGCAACGATTTCGGCGAGCGTGTCCATGGCGAACGGGGATTCATTAACCGCGATTGGACGGGAAGGGACACGTAATTTTTTCGGCGGGCCACGACCCGCTACGGGGGCGGGCGGGGGCGGGAGGGCAGGTCTCGCAGTGGTCGGGCGGGACGGGTGGAAGCCGTCGAATCCCGTGAAATGAGGATCCCGAGCCGTTCCGGGAGCCCGAAAATTGGCTTGCGAGCGGACCGGGGAGATGTAACTAACCCCCCCCATGGATGCGGGTGTAGCTCAGTGGTAGAGCGTCACCTTGCCAAGGTGAATGTCGACGGTTCGAATCCGTTCACCCGCTCCACTTCAACCAGCCTGTTCCGGACAATCGGGACGGGCTGACTTTTTTGGCGAGGCAAGGATTGGCGACCGGACCGGGCCGGATGCCTCGGAACTATACCCACCTGGAACCTGCGCGCCCGGTTAGAGAAAATAGTATTTTTGTGTCGGTACCTGATCTGGATATGCTCCAATGACGGGCACGATGTGGGTCTGGTCGAAACTTTCGGCGGCCCGGTGGGAGGACGCCTGGGAGGAGCGCTTCCACGGGAATCCGAATGCTGTCCTCACCCGGCTGAAGGGGGGGAAGTCCGTGCGGATCGATGTGTACTGCGAGCGGAAGATGGAGGCGGAGGAGATTGTCGATCAATTCGGGGGGGCGGTGAAGCCCCTGGCCGACAAGAACTGGGTGGCCCTCTCCTCGGAGGTGGGGCCGCCGATCAAGATTCGGGACAGTCTTCTCATCACGGAGGAGGGTGGAGGGACGGAGCTGCGGGAGCTGCGGCGCAAGCATCCGGGACGGACGGTGGTGAGCATACCCCCGGAGATGGCATTCGGCACCGGGGATCACCCCACCACGGCATCCTGCTTGCGATTCGTGGCGGACGAGGCGAAGGCGCGGCGCGGGCAGCGCTGGCGGCTGCTGGACCTGGGATGCGGATCGGGGGTGCTGGCGATCGCGGCCAACCTGTTGGGTGCGGAGGAGTGCGAGGCCCTGGACTACGATCCCAATGCGGTGGAGGTGGCACGGCACAATGCGGAGCGTAACGGAGCGAGGGGGGTGCGGGTGGAGGAGGCCGATCTCCTGGAATGGACCACGCAGCGCCAGTACGAGGTGGTGGCCGCCAACCTGTTTGCGGATGTTCTGCAGGAATGTTTTGCGAAGATCAGGAACACCCTGACGCGGGACAGCCACCTGATTATCTCGGGGGTGCTGCGTCCGCAGTGGGAAAAGACCGAGGCGGCAGCGGGGGCGGCCGGGCTCGAAATGAGAGAGGTGCGCAAGAAGGGCAAGTGGGTTTCGGCCCTGGGCGGGCTGTCGAAATGAGCAATGGGACCGCGGGGTGGGTGCGGTGACACGGGTTACGGGACCGGAAGGGGCACGGGGAATCGGGCGCGCCGCGGCGGAGAAGGCGGAAATCGGGTCGTTTTTCTTTTGTCGGGGGGGAATCCCTCACCGACTATGCGGGTCGTGAAGGGGTTCGTGTTGTTGGCGATCGTGTTGTTGATCCCGACCATGGCGTACTTCCAGAAGCATCGATTTGAGACGCGCCTGCAACCGGAGCTGAGTGCTTCGGTGCTGGAGGTCCTGCGGGGGGAAGGAGTGGAAGCCCCGTCGGTGCGGATGCAGTATCTCGACGCCGTGATCTCGGGACGGGTGGCAAGCGATGCGCAGCGGAAGGAGGTGGGGGCGCGCGTGCACGCCCTGCCCGGAGTGCGTGTGGGTCCGGAAGGGAACCAGTTGCACACGTATGGGTGGATGCGGATCTCGCGCCAAGACGGGGTCTTTCGCGGGGAGGGATTGATGCCGCGGGACTTCCCGGGGCAACTTCCGCCGTCCCTTTCGCCGCAGGCCGGATGGGACGATGAAATCGAGCGGCGCGACAGGGTTGGAGCGCCGAGCGGGGCGCGCGAATGGAACGAGTTTCTGAAGTACTATTTTCATGGATACGGGAACCGCAGCGCGGAATTGAAGCGAGGGCGGCTGACGATGCGGGGCGACGCGACGGCGGGGCTGCGCAGCGACTGGCTGTCGAAGGCGAGCGAAGTAGTGTCGAAGGACGAGGTTCTGGAGGAATTCAACCTGCACCCGTCGATTTATCACTTTCCCGGCTACCGGCCGGTTTCGCTGGCGGACGCCACCAGGCTGGAACAACTCCGGCGGCAGCTGGGAGAGAACGTGGTGAACTTTGGGGCGGGGGCGGGCACCGAGATTCCGGAGGGGGAGCGTGGCAAGGCCATCGCGGCGGCGCGGGCCGCCCTCGGAGCAGGTGACGGAGCGCGCTTCGTGGTGGGTGGGCACCCCGGAAGCAGCGGCAACGTGACGGTGAACGGGCAGGTGGCCCGCAAACGGGCGCAGGCGGTGGTGCGCGTCCTGGTTGAGCACGGCGTGGAGCCGGATCAGTTGGAAGTGGTTCCCTTTGGCGTGACGCCGGGCGGGGCACGGGATAACCAAGTGGAGATCGTGGTGAAGTAAGGCTGCGAAGCAATCGATGGACGCCCTCACCTACTTCCTTCTCCACTACGGGCTGTACAGCCTGTTTCTGGTGGTGCCGGCGGCGGCGCTGGGGGCGGTTTACGGGTGGCTGGCATGGGGGAGGCACCGGGACGGTGCGCAGGAGGCGCGCAATCGTATAGAGGATGCAGAGCGGACAGCCCAGGAGGTGGAACTGGAGCTCAGCCGGGAGCGCGAGCAGTTCAAGCTTTACCGGGCGGCGGTCGAATCGGAGGGGACCCAGCCGGTGGTGTCGCCTGAACTCGGCCGGGAATTGGCGGACTTGCGGCGCGAGAGGGAGAGTCTGAAGAAAGGCCTCGAGAGGGCGCAGATCGAGCGCCGCAAGGCGGAGGACAACCTCGCGGCCCTCGAAAAGAAGAAGGACTCACTGGCGGAGGAGCTTGCTGCGAAGGTGAAGGAGGGGGCGGAGGCGAAGACGCAGGCCGCGAAGGCGAGCCCGGGCGCCCTCCCGAAGAGGGAGCTGAAGAAGTTCAAGACCGAGAAGCGGGAACTGGCAAAGAAACTGGCCGCAAGGGACAAGGCGTTGACGCAGCAGGGGAAAGATGTGGAGAGGAAGCTGGCTGCCAGGGAACGAGAATTGGAAAAGAAACGCCTCGCACAGGCCCAGGAGCTGGAGAAGAAGCTGGCGGAAGAGAAAAAGGCCGCGGCAACGATCGCGAGCGAATGGCAGAAAAAGCTGGAAGAGCAGGAAATGTCCGCGGCGAAGATCGCGAGCGAGTGGGAGAAGAAACTGGAAGAGAAGGACAAGGCCGCAGCGAAGGTCGGGAGCGAGTGGGAGAAGAAACTGGAAGAGAAGGACAAGGCCGCGGCGAAGGTCGCGAGCGAGTGGGAGAAGAAACTGGAAGAGAAGGACAAGGCCGCAGCGAAGGTCGGGAGCGAGTGGGAGAAAAAGCTGGAGGAGAAGGACAAGGCCGCGGCGAAGGTCGGGAGCGAGTGGGAGATAAAGCTGGAAGAGAAGGACAAGGCCGCAGCGAAGGTCGCGAGCGAGTGGGAGAAAAAGGTGGAAGAGCGGGAAAAGGCTGCGGCGAAGGCGGCGGGAGAGTTGGAAAAGAAGCTGGCGGCGCTGGAGGAGGAGTGCCGGAGCAGGAGCGGGGAGGCCAGGGCCTTGGAAGAGGCCAGGGCCGGACTGGAAGGGGAGCTGAAAAATCTCCAGAAGGAGAGCGAGAGACTCGTGGAGGAGATGAAGGGTCTCAAATCGGCGCGCGCCGGCATCGAGGGAACGGTGGCCAGCGTAAAGAGGGAGCGCGACGAGAAGTCGGAAGCCCTCG
>Ga0310121_10001749_pt1 | contig 21577 bp, 18 predicted proteins | sample CB27_Tmax_986_MG_FD_203504 | JGI IMG/M metagenome (GOLD analysis project Ga0310121, IMG submission 203504) | Marine microbial communities from Western Arctic Ocean, Canada - CB27_Tmax_986 | ecosystem: Environmental > Aquatic > Marine > Oceanic | place: Canada: Western Arctic Ocean | collected...
CATCAAAACGTTTAGCTACATCCTCAGTAAACCAAGCATCAACGGCACCATCAATGGAAATTCCATTGTCATCATAGAAACAAATGAGCTTGCCTAATTTGAGAGTGCCCGCAAAGGAACAGGCTTCATGGGAGACTCCCTCCATTAAACACCCGTCACCAGTAAACACATAGGTGTAATGATCGATAATATTTAAATCCTTTTGATTGTATTTTGATCCGAGGGTTTTTTCAGCTAAAGCCATGCCTGCTGCATTGGCTATCCCTTGGCCTAATGGTCCGGTTGTGGTCTCAATGCCAATCGCTCGATCAAATTCTGGGTGACCTGCAGTGTGAGAATCAAATTGTCGAAAGGCTTTCAAATCATCAATTGATAAATCGTATCCTGATAGATGCAATAAGGAATATAACAACATAGACCCGTGCCCATTGGATAAAACAAAACGATCTCTGTTTAACCAATTGGGGTTATTCGGATTATGACTGAGAAAATCATTCCATAAGACTTCGGCAATATCCGCCATACCCATAGGCATCCCTGGATGCCCTGAATTAGCCCTTTGAACTGCGTCCGCAGAGAGCATTCGAATGGCATTGGCTAATTGTTTCTTTTCGATGATCGAATCCTAAACGAGGAAATAAAAAATCATGTTAAAAATATAAATCGATCATTATTTTCTCGCAGAGTAGAGTCACTCGCAAGAAGTTTCGTGTAAAAAATCCTATTTATCTTGAAGTATTATCTTATATAATCAATTTTCTAAAATCTTTTGGAGAAATAAAATTGAGTAATTCTTCTTATTTAATGACTTCTGAATCTGTTGGAGAAGGTCATCCTGATAAAATGGCTGATCAAATTTCAGACGCCATTTTGGACGCCATCATTGAACAGGATAAAGGATGTAGAGTTGCAGTTGAAACTCTCGTTAAAACTGGTTTAGTGGTTCTAGCAGGTGAAATTACTACATCAGCAGAGGTAGATTATGAAGCGATTGCTAGAAAAACCATAAAAAGAATTGGTTATGACAATGCCGAATTAGGATTTGATGATCAAAGTTGTGAGGTCTTATCAGCCATTAGTCAGCAATCTCCTGATATTGCAATGGGGGTTGATCGTGAAGATCAAAAACAGCAAGGTGCTGGGGATCAAGGCCTGATGTTTGGCTATGCAACTAGGGAAACTAAAGAACTCATGCCCGCAACCATTCAGCTCTCACATCAATTGGTTAAACAACAATCCGAAGTCAGAAAAAGCGGTGAGCTTGATTGGCTCAGACCAGATGCAAAGAGTCAAGTCACTATCAGATTTAATGATGGTAAGCCCAATTTTATAGACACTGTGGTGTTATCAACTCAACATGATGATGATGTCAGTATGGATGAAATAAGAAAAGGTGTTATGGATCATATCATCATCCCGACACTCCCATCAGATCTCATTAATGATCAAACACAATATCTCATTAATCCAACTGGTAACTTTATCATTGGAGGTCCTGTTGGAGATTGTGGTTTAACAGGTAGGAAAATAATTGTGGATACCTATGGTGGCATGGCACGTCATGGTGGTGGTGCTTTCTCTGGTAAAGACCCCTCAAAGGTTGACCGTTCAGCAGCTTATGCTGCTCGATATGTTGCCAAAAATGTTGTGGCTGCAGGCCTTGCTGATCGCTGTGAAATTCAAGTTTCTTATGCTATCGGTGTTGCTAAACCAACATCAGTTAGAATCATAACATTTGACACTAATACCATTAGTGAAGAAAAAATTATGGAGCTGGTTGATGCTAACTTTGACCTAACGCCTTATGGCATTATGGGTATGCTCGATCTATTACAACCGATCTATGAAAAATCTGCAGCTTATGGGCACTTTGGAAGAGAGAATCAAGGCTTCCCATGGGAGAACACAGACAAAGCTGAAGATTTACGAGCACAATCTGGTTTATAATTAACATCACATCATATAGAACAATAGATTAGGTAAATAATATGACAGACAGAGCAGAACAAGCAGAGATTCAAACAAAGGATGATTACAAGGTTGCAGATATTAATCTTGCTGAATGGGGTGAGAAAGAGATAAAAATTGCAGAAACTGAAATGCCAGGATTAATGAGCCTTAGAGAAGAGTTTGCAGATGAGCAGCCATTGAAAGGTGCCAGGATTGCTGGGTGCTTGCATATGACAATACAAACAGCGGTTCTTATTGAAACTCTTATTGAATTGGGAGCTGAAATCAGATGGTCATCATGTAATATATTTTCTACTCAAGACCATGCAGCGGCAGCATTAGCCATTAAAGGCATTCCTATTTTCGCCTGGAAAGGCGAAACAGAAGAAGAAGCCTGGTGGTGTATTGAACAATCTATTCATGGTCCCAATGGTTGGACGCCTAATATGATCCTTGATGATGGCGGTGACTTGACGAAGCTAATGCATGAAAAATATCCAGAAATGATGAAAGATATTAAAGGACTGTCAGAAGAAACCACAACCGGTGTTAAAAGACTGTATGACATGGTTAAAGATTCATCACTGTTATGCCCTGCTTTTAATGTGAATGACTCTGTTACTAAATCTAAATTTGATAACCTCTATGGTTGCAGAGAATCATTGGTCGATGGTATTAAAAGAGCCACTGATGTCATGGTTGCTGGCAAAGTTGCAGTGGTTGCTGGATATGGAGATGTTGGTAAAGGTTCAGCTCAAAGCTTAAGTGCCCTTGGAGCCATTGTTTTAATAACTGAAATTGATCCAATTTGTGCCTTACAAGCTGCTATGGAAGGTTATAGAGTGGTGACTATGGATGAGGCTTGCTCGGAAGCTGATATCTTCGTAACAGCCACTGGCAATTACCATGTTATCAATAAAGAACATCTGGAAAAAATGAAAAATCAAGCCATTGTTTGTAATATCGGTCATTTTGATAATGAAATTGATGTAGCCTCCATGAATGACTATGAGTGGATCAATATAAAACCTGAGGTAGATCATATTGTCTTTCCTGATGGAAAAAGAATTATCCTGCTTGCTGAGGGAAGATTAGTTAACTTAGGTTGTGCAACTGGTCACCCTAGTTTTGTAATGTCTAATTCATTTACTAATCAAACGTTAGCACAAATTGAACTTTGGAATAACTCAGAAAAATATGACAATGATGTGTATGTTCTTCCCAAAATTTTGGATGAAAAAGTGGCGAGACTTCATTTGGAGAAAATTGGTGTCAAGTTAACCAAACTCACTAAAGAACAATCTGAGTACCTCGGTATTGATGAAGACGGCCCTTATAAACCAGAGATCTATAGATATTAAACAATAGTAATTTATTGTTGAGAGTTTTCTCTTATCATTTTTATTAAAGGTTCAAGGAAATTAAGTCTAATAATTGGATCATCTATCTCTAAGCACTTTTGTTTATCTTCGAGTTTTAATGGCAAGATTTCTGCAAATCTAAAGCTTACCCAGGAGGCACTATCAAATTTCTTTTCATCATCATTATAAAGATTGATGTCGTCTAGAATTGCCTTTAATAAACTTATGAGATAAGAAAAATTCTCAGTTGGCTTAAATTCCCCCTCTTTATCTATTCTTTCTATTTGACCTATATTTAACCCATCGTCCTGTTTAGTCATTGTTAACAATTTAAATTTCTGTGAACCCATGGTGGTTAATCCCAATAACCCATCATTTCCTTGATTCCAATCAACGATCTTAGCCATGGTGCCGACATTGTAGGTTTCAAACATTTTTGGTTGATTGGTCTCACGACTCAATATAATGCCGAACTCGCTGTTTTCCCGCATGCACTGACTGACCATGTCTAGGTATCTTGGTTCAAATATTCTCAATGGCAATCTCGACTCAGGAAAGAGGATTGTCCTTAGGGGAAATATTGGGGCATTCTCTATTTCTGTCATGGTTTCTATGAGTCAAAGATGTCTATAAGTGCTTCCCTAATTGGCACAGAGCTTCTGTTTGTCATTATGAGAATGATATCGCCGGGTTTAACTTTTCCATTTAACTCTTCACTTAATGCCTCATGATTATTAACAATAGAAACATTCTTCTTAGAGGCAAATTGATTTTCAATATCCCATTTGATGTCTTTGTCATTAATAATCCATGCAAAATCAGCTTCATCAAATGAATCAAGTAATTCTGCTTTTAAAGCCCCTTTTTTCATGGTGTTACAAGCAAGTTCAGTAATAGTAAACACGGATGATTCTTGAAATTTTGCTTGTAGCGAATGGATAGAAGCTTTTATTGAAGTTGGGTGATGTGCAAAATCATCATAAATTTGAACACCGGAAAACTCACCTAAGAACTCTAATCTTCTTTTAACACCTGGAAATCGCTCAATGCTCTCAAGCATTTGGCTCTCATCAATGTCAACTAAAGATAAAGTCGCAGCGGCAGCCAGGATATTCATCATGTTGTGATCCCCTATGATTTGAGGGTTAATTTGCGCAACCGTTGCTTTTTCATGTAACAGTCTAATCGAACCATGGGTATCCGCATTAGCTGACCAATTAAATTGTTCTGACTGACCAAATAAGATTCTCTCTGACCAGACTCCCTGATGAAATAGTTTATTAATATTTTTATCTTCGCCGTTGGCAATAATTTTAGTGTCTGATGGTAGCGTCCTAAGCAATTGATGAAATTGCCATAAAATTTGATCTAAATCTTTAAATATATCTGCATGATCAAACTCAATATTATTGAGGACTAAGAAATTTGGATGATAATGAATAAACTTAGACCGTTTATCAAAAAAAGCAGTGTCATACTCATCAGCCTCTATTATGAAGTAAGAATTAGAACCAATGCTTGCAGACGTATTAAACCCTATGGGAACTCCGCCAATTAAATAACCAGGATCTAATCCTAAGTCCTTTAATATAAATGCAATTAAACTTGATGTTGTGGTTTTCCCGTGTGTTCCTGAAACTGCAATGACTGTTCGATCCCTTAAGATATTCTCACCTAGCCACTGAGGTCCAGATGTAAAAGGAATATTTGAATTCAGCATGGTTTCTATAATTGGCATACCTCTTGACATCACATTACCGACCACAATTAAATCAGGGTTTAATTTGAGTTGTTCAGGGTCATAGTTTGGTATCACTTCAATGCCAAGGTGATCTAATTGATCACTAATCGGTGGATAACAATGAAGATCTGAACCGGTTACCTCAAACCCAGATTCTTTGGCTAAAGCAGCTAAGCTCCCCATGAATGTTCCACTGATGCCTAAAATATGGATATGCATAAGAATGGACCTATAAACCTAGGACTAATGATTGAATAAGAAAATTGACCATGATGTATGCAATCGCAACTAACATGGAATAAGTTGGCTTAGACATCACCTTTGAGAAAATATGAGCCATAATAATGATTGACCATATAGCCACCAATAAAAAAGAGAAGGTTAACCAGACGGGTATTTGAAGCTCATCCATCATTTCAACACTCTGCATGTAGTTGGAAAATTCAATAATTAAGGGGCTAGCAATAATATTAAAGATGCCACCTGTTCCAAACAATGCTATTAATGATCTTCTAAAGTATGACTGTGTGGCAAAGAACTCCACCAACAGTCTTAACCAGACTGCTAAAAAGACTGCATCAATAACAAATGACATTAGAAACATATCAATGGAATCTGAAACTTTTATCCCGGAAATTAATTGGGTAAGAAAATAAAAAACAAACACCAAGCCCAGAAAAAAATTTGAGTCAGGCAAGGTTTCCTGGCCTGATCTTTTCAGCATGATATTCCAAAAGGCAGTTAATAATTTAATCATAAACAACTAATTCTATTATAATTCAAAGCATAAGATACCTAATTCATGAGAGAAAAAAAGAAAGCCTTCAAATTTATTGATTCACAAAAGTCATTGGATGAATTGGTTTCTGCATTAGAGCATGAAAAGACCATTGGTATTGACACTGAATTTGTCAGAACTCGAACTTATTTTCCAAAACTCTGTCTGATACAGATTGCTTCAACTAATACAAAGAGTTGCATAGATTGTCTTGCAGACCTTGATATGTCTAAACTATGGTCACTTATCTATTCTCAAGATATTGAGAAAATTCTTCATTCTGGATCACAAGACCTTGAAATTTTTTACATGATCAATAAAACCCTGCCCAGTAATATGTTTGATACCCAAATAGCTGCGTCGCTTCTTGGTTACCCTATGCAAATCGGAATAAAAAATCTTCTCATGGAAGAGTTGGGTATTAGTATCTCTAAATCGGAAACCAGAAGTGATTGGAGCAAAAGGCCATTAGATAAAAAACAAATTATCTATGCCATAGAAGATATTGCTTACCTATTAAGACTTGGTACATCGTTAAAGAAAAAATTAAAAGCGAAAAAAAGACTGCATTGGAGTAATGAAGATTGTAAAGGCATGCTGAAATTAAAAACTGGTCTGATGGATCAAGGCAATGTTTGGAAAAAGATCCCAGGGATAAAAAAACTCAACTTACATGAGAGCTATGTTGCCATTAATCTAGCTAATTGGAGAGAGGCAGCAGCGGCAAAAAAAAATATTCCAAGAAAATGGTTGATGGAAGACTCAGACCTGATAAAACTTTCAACAATAAATATCAACTCTCTTAAAACCATAGATTTAAATTGGCTTATTGGAAAAAATTTCAATGATCAGGATATAGATGCGATTGAGAAGTTAATAAAAAATCCTGAGAAAAATATAACAACAATTCACAACAGCAGAAAAAAAGGGCGTAACTATTACGAGAAGAACAATAAATTAATACAGCAGATAACCAAGGAAGTAATTAAAAAATCTAGGGAGATGGGGATAGCTCAAGAAGTCTTGGCTACAAAAAAAGACGTTATTGGTCTTGTCAATGAAGAGGAGAGTCGCCTTACTTCTGGGTGGAGAAAGTCTATATTAGGGGGAGAACTTCAACAATTAATTTCTTCAAGTCAGTGACTAATTAACCTGGGATAAAAGCCTGGAATAAACTTCATCAATGGCTCCTTCGCCATCAATAACTTTTAAAATTCCCATCTCACTATAAAATTTAATCATAGGTTCGGTTTGTTCTTTATAGACTTCGATTCGTTTTGTAATTGATTCAATATGATCGTCATCCCTTTGAATTAATTCACCTCCAGAATTGGTACAAGCATCTAACTCGTCTTGGCTAGAAAAATAGATGTTTAACGTCTGTCCTGTCAGCGAACAAGTTCTGCGTCCTGAAAGTCGCTTAATTAAAACCTCTGGATCCACATCAATAAGGATAGTGTGCTGCAAAGGGCGGTCAATTGAGTCCAAGAGAATGCTGAGAGATTTTGCCTGATTAATATTTCTAGGGTAACCGTCTAAGAGATACCCTTTCTGGTCTTCTATGTCTTTTAAAGAACTAGCGATAAGATCTAAAACAATTTCGTCTGACACTAAATTTCCTCTTGCCATGATCTCTTCGACTGTTTTGCCTATTGTTGTTCCTTGCTCAACTGCTTCTCGGAGAAGAACACCTGTTGAGATTTGGGGACAACCATAATCCCTCATTAAGTTTTCTGCCTGAGTTCCTTTTCCTGAACCTGGAGCACCTAATAAAATTATTCTCATTACAGTTGCCTAACTTGAATTACGCTTTAATTAATAAAGATTTATGGTATTAAAAACTAGAATCAATAGCTATCATATGTAAATTCAAAAATTTTGGAAGAAGTATGACATTAAAAAATGTTTTTTATGCTCAATCAGGGGGAGTAACGGCTGTCATAAATGCTAGTGCCGCTGGTGTAATCCAAACTGCTCGTAAATACCCTAAAAAAATAGGTAAGGTGTTTGCTGGAAAGAACGGGATATTAGGGGCACTTGAAGAAAATCTAATTGACACCAGTTTTGAGTCAGACAAACAAATTAACCTCCTAAAATATACCCCGGGTGGTGCTTTTGGCTCTGCCAGATATAAATTGAAGGGCCTTAAAGAAAATAAGCGAGAATACGAAAGACTCATTGAGGTTTTTAAGGCTCATAATATTGGTTACTTCTTTTATAACGGTGGAGGTGATTCTATGGACACGGCACATAAAGTGTCTGAAATGGGTACAAAAATGAACTTTCCTATTGCCGCCATCGGGATTCCTAAAACGGTTGATAATGATCTTCCAATCACAGATACCTGCCCTGGATTTGGCTCAGTGGCAAAATACATTGCTGTTTCCACACATGAAGCGAGTTTGGATGTCTTGTCTATGGCTGAAACTTCCACAAAAGTATTTATATTAGAAGTTATGGGTCGTCATGCAGGCTGGATTGCAGCTGCTTCCGGGCTTATAGCATCTAAGAGGAATGATCCGCCTCATATTATTTTATTTCCCGAGATACCCTTTGATAAAAAAGATTTTTTAAAGCGTGTGGATGCCTCCGTCAAGAAGAATGGCTATTGTGTAATCGTCGCTAGCGAAGGTGCAAGATATAAAAATGGAAGATTTTTAGCTGATGCTGGAACTAAAGACTCTTTTGGTCATAAGCAGCTTGGTGGTGTCGCCCCTATACTTGCCTTAATGATTAAAGAGGCTTTGGGCTATAAATATCATTATGCAATTGCTGATTACCTCCAAAGATCAGCAAGACATCTAGCTTCTGAGACAGATTTGAGGCAAGCCTATGCTGTTGGTGAAGCAGCAGTAAAAATGGCAATCAAAGGTCAGAAATCAAAAATGATTACCATAGATCGGCTATCAGATAAGCCTTATAAATGGAAAGTAGGGTCAACCGCACTATCCAAAGTTGCTAATAATGAAAAAATGATGCCAAGAAAATTTATTACTAACAATGGATACGGCATCACAAATGCCTGCAAAACTTACATGGGACCTTTAATTAAAGGTGAAGGCTATCCTTTCTATAAAAATGGCCTTCCCGTGTTTGCTCAGTTGAAAAATAAATTAGTCGAAAAGAGGCTAAAAACAAAATTTATGGTATGATCCTCAAAATTTTTTATCACATTAAAACAGCAAAATAACACTAATGAAATTTAGGAGTACACAATGAGTGAAACCATAGTGCTTTGGGGAGCATTAACTGCTTCAGTAACTGCAATTGTTGTCGGAATTATTTTCTCAATGGAAATATTAAAAGAATCTGATGGCAATGAGAGAATGAGAGAAATAGCTGGCGCCATTCAAGAAGGAGCGACAGCGTATTTAAATCGCCAATACTTAACCATAGCTATTGTGGGTCTATTGATCTTTATCCTTTTGGGAATAAGCGTTGGCTGGTTAAGTGCAATAGGTTTTCTGGTTGGTGCAATTTTCTCAGGGCTGGCTGGATACATTGGGATGAATATCTCTGTCAGAGCTAATGTGAGAACAGCTCAAGCTGCTCACAATGGTATGAACGCGGCGCTTTCAATGGCTTTTAAAGGTGGAGCAGTAACAGGGCTCTTGGTTGTTGGTCTAGGCTTGCTGGGTATAAGTGGCTATTACTTTGTGCTTAGATCTGGTCTAAATATTTCACCTGATGACAGTCTTCATGCACTCATAGGGCTTGCATTTGGAGGATCACTTATTTCAATATTTGCACGTTTAGGAGGAGGTATTTTCACTAAAGGTGCTGATGTTGGTGCTGACTTAGTCGGTAAAATTGAAGCCGGCATACCTGAAGATGACCCAAGAAATCCAGCAGTAATTGCAGACAACGTTGGTGACAATGTTGGCGATTGTGCTGGAATGGCTGCAGACCTTTTTGAAACCTATGCGGTAACTATCATTGCTACGATGCTCTTAGGAGGTCTGGTTTTTTCGGGTGAGCAAGCTAATAATGCGATTCTTTATCCATTGGTTCTCGGTTCGGTCTCTATCATTGCCTCAATCATTGGTATGTTTTTTGTTAAATTAAAAGAAGGCGGCACAATCATGGGTGCCCTTTACAAAGGTGTCATCATTTCAGGAGTTATTGCAGCAATAGCGTTTTATCCGGTTACCGATATGATGAATATGGGAATCAATCTTTGGTATTCAGCCCTGATAGGTCTCGCACTAACTGCTTTTATGGTTGTGGTTACTGAATACTATACGAGCACTGATTATAGCCCGGTAAGAAAAATTGCAGAGGCTTCAACAACAGGTCATGCCACTAACATTATTGCAGGTTTAGGAGTTTCAATGAAAGCCACTGCACTGCCTGTACTGGCAGTTTGTCTAAGCATCTGGGGATCTTATATGTTAGCAGATCTTTACGGTATCGCCATTGCAGCTACCTCAATGCTTTCATTAACCGGTATGATTGTTGCACTTGATGCGTTTGGACCCATCACTGATAACGCCGGTGGCATAGCTGAAATGGCTGAACTACCTGCGGAAATAAGAGGGATAACTGATCCACTTGATGCTGTAGGCAATACAACCAAAGCTGTAACCAAAGGTTATGCCATCGGCTCAGCAGGTTTAGCTGCATTAGTATTATTTGCTGACTTCACACATAACCTTGCCAGTGAAGGAATAATAGTAACCTTCAGCCTCGATGATCCGGCGGTTATTATAGGTCTCTTTGTTGGTGGTATGGTGCCTTATTTATTCGCAGCTCTAGCTATGGAAGCTGTTGGTAGAGCAGCAGCCTCAGTGGTGACTGAAGTCAGGAGACAATTCAAAGAAATTCCAGGAATTATGGAAGGCACTAACAAGCCTGATTATTCAAAAACTGTAGATCTGCTTACCAAATCTGCAATAAAAGAAATGATTATTCCTTCAATATTGCCAATACTAGTCCCTATCGTCTTAGCTTTATCGATGAACTTTTTGATGCCAGAAGATGGCGGTGTTAGAGCTTTAGGAGGACTGTTGATCGGAACAATTGTCACCGGTATATTTTTAGCTATTTCTATGACCGTTGGTGGCGGAGCCTGGGATAACGCTAAGAAATATGTTGAAGATGGTAATTGTGGAGGTAAAGGTTCTGAAGCACACAATGCATCAATCACTGGAGACACTGTGGGTGATCCATATAAAGATACTGCAGGGCCAGCAATTAACCCTCTGATTAAAATAATTAATATTGTGGCCTTATTAATGATTGCTATTTTATAAGTTCATCATTAATTCATAATATTGTTCTTATTGGCGGTTACAATTCGTTACATGATTAGCTTGTTAGGTCATATTGAGAGGGGTATTCTTTGCAAATTCAATCTAAAAAATGTTTTAAAGCGAAACTAGGTACAGTGAAAAAATTTATTTATACAATACTACTCTCCGTTATTTTTATTGATTATGGAAATGGGGCTTCTCTTATCGAAATCTATGAAGAAGCCTTAGTTAATGACCCATTTATTAGAGAAGCTCTAGCTAATAAAGAAGCAGTGATAGAAGTAAAACCTCAGGCTAGAAGTTTTATTCTTCCGAAGCTCACCAGTAGTGCAACCTTTTCAGACAGTGATTCTGATGGTAGCAGCACCTTTCAACAAAAAATAATTAACCCTATTACAGGTGATGAAGCTGTCATCACTAATAACACACAATTCTTACAAGAATCTGAAACTCTTCAATGGGATGTCACCCTTAGTCAAACCCTCTTTGATTATGGAGCTTGGATGAATATGAGAAAAGCCAATAAAACCGTTGCTCAAGCAGAAATTGATTACCTTGCAGCTGAACAAGATCTGATCGTTAGGGTTTCAAATACTTATTTTAATGTGTTAGCTGCTCAAGATACACTTGAGTCAGAACAAGCAGCAAGACGAGCCATAGACAAACAACTGGATCAAGCTCAGACAAGATTTGAAGTTGGTATCATAGCCATCACTGATGTTCAAGAAGCGCAAGCTGCCTATGATCAATCGGTGGCAAATGAAATTACCTCAAAACGAAATTTAGCAACGGCAAAGGAATCTTTACGAGCAATTACTGATAGCTATCCAGGGCAATTAGAAAAACCTGATAATAATCTCCCTCTGATTATGCCGAACCCACAAAGTGAAATGGATTGGGTCAGCACCTCTTTGGAACAGAATCTAAGTTATTTGTCAGCTCAGGTTGGTGTGGAAATAGCTAAAAGTGAAATTAAGATTCAACGATCAGGACATCTACCCACACTAGGTGTACAGGCTTCTAAAAGAGATACTGATAATGATAGCTTCCGTTCTGATAGTGGCAGTGAATTTAGCCCAGCTGATAGTGAAAATATTAATGAAGGCGTTGGGATTCAACTTAACTTACCTCTCTATAGTGGAGGACAAACAAGCTCAAGGGTAAGGCAAGCTGTTGCCAAGCACAGAGCGGCTAAAGAAAAACTTGAACGAGTTGCCAGAGAAACCACAAGGGTTGCGAGAGATTCCTACCTAGGCGTTATATCTGGTATTGCCACGGTTAAAGCTCTCCAACAATCAGTAAAGTCTTCTGCAACTGCATTGCAAGCCACAGAAGCGGGTTATGAAGTAGGCACGAGAACAACTGTTGATGTTTTGGATGCAAGACGGCGACTGTATTCATCACAAAAAAACTTAGCGATTAGTAAATACGACTATTTAACAAATATTATCCAACTAAAACAAGCCGCAGGAACGCTGACCAGAAGCGATCTTGAGCAAATCAATAATTGGTTAAAATAATCCGTTACTAAACCTTAATCAAAGGTTTAATCAATTGCATAATATTATCGATAGCACCCTTATTATCTTGCATTACTTCCAGAGCACCTGACACCATGGTGTCTACTTTGGAACTGTCATCAAAAAGCGTGATGATGGTTTCAGCAAGCTCACTAGAATCATTGATAATAGCTAAGCCACCATTGATCATTAATTGAGATGAAATTTCTTCCACATTATGCAAAATAGGCCCTGTTATTACAGGTTTACCTAAACTTGCAGGCTCTAATAAATTATGACCACCAACAGCAAAAAGACTACCGCCTACAAATGCCACATCAGCAGCAGAATAGAAAAAAGGTAAATCTCCTAATGTGTCTATTAATAGAACATTAATCTTTGGATCTAAACTTTCAAATTCCGACCAGAGGGAAGACGTAAGTCCAGAATCAATAATTAATTTATGAACTGCTTTGAAACGCTCTGGTTTTCTTGGTGCTAAAAGTAGAAGACTCTCAGGATAATGCTTTAAAACTTGTTTATGTGATTCTAAAATTAACTCCTCTTCTCCTGGATGTGTACTGCCTCCAATCCAAACTTGCCTGTCTTGAAAATGCTCTAATTTAAAATGATTGGCTTCTTGCAAGGTAGGTTTAGGTGACGAAAAATCAAACTTAATATTTCCAGTAATAAAAGTCCTCTCCTGCTTTGCTCCCAGTTCAAGAAATTTTTTAGCGTCACCTTCTGTCTGTGCGCCAACCACGATCCCTTGGGAAATGGTGTCTTTAAAGAGAGCAAAAAGAATTTTGTAAAGTTGCAATGAACGATCCGATATACAAGCGCTGGCAAGAACCAATGGAATATTATTATGGCCACATCGTTGAAAGATGTTTGGCCAAATTTCAGTTTCAACAACAATTGCAATTTGAGGATTGGCCCAACGAAAAAATCTACTCACAGAACCCTTTAAATCATATGGTAGATAGACATTGATTACTTCTTCGCTAAAAAGGTCATTGATCAATTTTGAGCCCGTTGGTGTGGTACAAGTAAAGAGGATTTGTTTAGATGGGTAGGCTTTGATTAACTCTCTTACTAAAGGTGAGGCAGCCTTAACCTCTCCGAATGAAACAGCATGCACCCAAATAACTTCCCCCTCAATACCTTTAGGATAGATACCAAATCGTTCACTAACCCTGTAGATATAATTTCTATCTTTAAAAGCTCTTACAATGATATTCAATAAAAGTAATGGAGATATCAAGTAGGTGAAAAAATCATACAAGATTCTCATTATTTTGATTTTGATCATAGGCACATATTATCTTGATCAAGACTATAAACCAATTAAGGATAACCCAAGAGTTATCTCTTATTTATAGTGGTAAAAAAATTACTGGGGTTTAGAAAAAAATAAACTTATTCAGGACGACCGTAATCAACCTTTTTATAATTCACCTTAATCTCTTTGAAGCCTTCGGCAAATTCGTCAACGATTTCGCCTTTGATGCCGTTTCTGATTTGATTAAGCTCTCTGACTTTAATTGCTAAACGACCCACTTCTTCTAGAGGCATATCAACCCCTTTTCTAATATCACCCTCTGTTTCCCAGATTTTGCCATTAATCTCATACATACGATCTATAAAAGTTTGTACTGTGTTTGAGTCAGGTAATTCTTTTTTATAAGCGTCAAGCTCTTTGCTGACATCTTCATCAGTTCGTTCAGATTTTAGAAGCGTTATTGTATAGCGATCAATAATTTCAGAAGTTGGCATTTTCATAGATTAGAACTATCCACACTTAGAATAACCACAATTCAAACAAGTTTCACAGCCATCCATTAGTACCATTGCCACAGTATTACAGTGGCCACAGAGTGTTGATCCATAGGGAAAATCCTTGGCAACAAAGGCATCTGTTTGTTTATTCTGGTTTTCATATTCCTGTCTTTTTTCCTCAATAAGCTTCTTTTGGTGCTCATCTAGAACCTCTTCCGAAATAATGCCTATGGCCTTGAAATGTTGTTCAATGACATATCCTAACTCAGCAATAATAGAAGGCATGAAGCGACCCTCACCTGCAAAATAACCACCCTTTGGGTCAAACACTGCTTTAAGCTCTTCAACTAAAAATGCAACATCACCGCCTTTTCTGAAAACAGACGATAAAACACGAGTGAGTGCCACAATCCATTGATAATGATCCAAGTTCTTGGAGTTAATGAAAATTTCATAGGGTCTATATTTTTCATGTTCAGTGTCTTGATTAAGAACAATGTCATTGATTGTGATGTACATGGCATGATCAGAAACAGGGGGTTTAATTTTATAAGTTGTTCCACGTAACATCTCTGGCCTTTCAAGACGTTCGTGCATTCTTACAACTTTAGCTTCCTTATCCTCTTGCTGTTGTTGTAACTGGTCAGCCTGAGTTTTAGCTTCACGCTGCTCTTGAGTGCTGACTTTGTAACTTACAATTTTACTTTCTATTTTGATTTTACTCATACCTTAAAGTCTAATTAGAATTTGCCGTAGTAGCCCTCTTTAAGGGCGTCAAACAGATTAGCTGCTGAGTGTGTTTCACCGTCATATTCAATCTCTTCATTGCCAGCAACCTCCACTTCTTGGCCGTCTTCAAGGACAAAGGTGTACATTGTTTGCTCTAAATCTTTTTCTTTTACTAGAACCCCTTGAAAAGCCTCTGGATTAAAGCGGAATGTGGTGCAACCTTTTAATCCTTTCTCATGAGCGTAAAGATAAATATCTTTAAATTCCTCAAAAGGAAAATCAGTGGGTACATTGGCTGTTTTAGATATTGAAGAATCTATCCATTTTTGTGATGCACTCTGAACATCAACATGCTGCTTAGGTGTTACATCTTCAGCAGTAATAAAATAGTCTGGCAATGCATTGTCTTCGCCAGTTGCAGCATTGATATCGGCTTTTTCGTTTATTTTGTCAATGTATGACAGTAATTCAAACGAATAGACATCAATCTTTTCTTTGGTTTTCTTCTTTTCTCTAATGACATTCCTAAAATAATGATGAGCAAAACTAGGTTCAATACCATTACTCACATTGTTGCCTATAGACAGTGAGATTGTCCCTGTTGGTGCAATAGAAGAATGGTGTGTAAATCGTGCACCTTGTTCAGCAAGCTGTCGGACTAACTCGGGATCTTCTTCAGCAATTTGCTGCATGTAGTGACTATATTTTGCATGCAAAATACTGCCTTTAACATTATCGCCAACCTTAAACCCATCATCCAACATCTCAGGACGTTTTCTTAGCATTTCATTTGTCACTGTAAACTCTTCTTCAAGAATTGGGGCAACACCTTTTTCCTTTGAAAGCTCTAAAGCGGCACGCCAACCTGTGAGAGCTAACTCTTTGCTAACCTTCTCAGTGAATTCCAATGACTCATCTGACCCGTATTTCATTCTAAGCATCGTCATTGCTGAACCCAATCCCAAGAAACCCATCCCATGTCGCCTCTTTCTCATAATTTCATTGCGTTGTTTCTGAATCGGTAGACCGTTTATTTCAACAACATTATCCAGCATTCTAGTAAAAATATTGACAACTTCATTAAAGGTTTCCCAGTCAAAATGAGCTTCATCTGTAAACGGATTTTGTACAAAACGGGTTAGATTAACTGATCCAAGCAAACATGAACCGTATTCGGGCAAGGGTTGTTCTCCACAGGGGTTGGTTGCCCTGATATTTTCTTCAAACCAATTGTTGTTCATTTGATTGACCTTATCAATCAAAATAAACCCTGGTTCTGCATAGTCATATGTTGATGCCATAATTAAATCCCATAATTTTTTGGCTTGAATAACCTTATAGACTTTGCAAGCAACTTGACCTAGATCATTGGTTAGATATCCGTCCTTTTTCACCCAATCTTTCCAGATAATTTTTTTGGGGTCATCAAGGTCAATGTCTTTAGACTCAGGTAAGCTAGGATCAAGAGGAAACACTAAATACCATTCAGCATCATCTCTAACTGCTTTCATAAATTCCTCTGTAATCAATAAAGATAAATTGAATTGTCGAAGTCTACCGTCTTCTCTCTTAACCTTAATAAATTCTTCAACATCAGGATGGCTAATATCAAATGTGCCCATTTGAGCCCCTCTTCTCCCACCTGCTGAAGAGACAGTGAAACAAGTTTTATCATAAATATCCATAAAGGATAAAGGGCCTGATGTAAAAGCACCAGCACCGGTTACATATGCTCCCTGCGGCCTTAAAGTTGAGAACTCATAACCAATCCCACAACCCGCCTTCAATGTAAGTCCTGCTTCAGTGACTTTATCAAGTATCCCAACCATAGAATCTTGAATAGATCCAGAAACTGTACAATTTATGGTGGACGTTGCAGGTTTATATTCAGCAGCTCCTGCATTAGACATGATTCGCCCTGCTGGAATAGCACCAGATCTTAATGCCCAAAGAAACTTTTCATTCCATTCATCTTGTTTATCTGATGTTTCAACTTCAGCTACAGCTAAAGCAACTCTTTTGAAGGTGGCATCAATATCATGATCAATTGAGTGTCCTGAAAAATCTTTTAAACGATACTTTTTATCCCAAATATCAACTGATGCAGGCTGATGATCAATATCAAATGTTTTTAATTCTTTGGCTGAAAATGCTGACGACACTTACTGCTTTTCCCCTTATTTCTCTATTTAAACGCAAGTTAAACCATCTAATTTCACAAATTGTCGCAATTTCAATACACAAGATATTGTGTTTAGATGAATATAGATTATTGCCGATTTTAAGATTATGTCAAGGATTTTATAAAACCCACTTATTTAGATAAATATACATATATATCAATACTTTATAACATATTTTGTATGGTTTTATGATTATTTTTATTGAAAATATTTGTTAGTTTTTGACGTTTTTTGACACACAAGATGTTGTGTTCAGGATATCCACCAAAGATTCAGGTTTTATTCACATTTTATTAACATTTAATGGAGATCTATTTATAAAGCCTTCTGTATTTAAAAAAGAATTAATTATGAATATCCTTATTTGGATTACAGAACAGTAAGATTTTAAGGTATTATTGCTCAAAATTTTTCACACTATTTAGGTCTATAAGAAATGTTAAATAAAAAGAGAACCTTAGTTTTGATTAGCTTGTTTTTTGTACTAACTACAGCAACAAGTTTACTATTTGCAGAAACGCAAGCTATTCAAGAAAACACAGCACAAGAAAGATCTACATTAGTTGGACTCTTTTCATTAGCTGATTTGGTTGATAAATCGTCCCCTGCTGTTGTTAGAATTGCGATTAAAGGCAAAGTAAGATCTCAGCAAAATCCATTTTTTGATGACCCATTTTTTGAGCGCTTTTTTGGACAGCCACAAATGCCTAGAGAGAGAGAATTTGGTGGTGGCGGTTCTGGTGTAATTGTTGATGGGAAAAAGGGTTACATCATTACCAATCATCATGTTATTGAAAGAGCTGACGAAATCAAAATCTTTACCAAAGACGGAGAGGAGTATCTGGCTGAAGTCGTCGGTTCAGATCAAGGCACAGATATTGCTGTGTTAAAAATAGAACCTTCAGAAAATCTTCTTCCTATTAGCTTAGGTGATTCTAGTCTACTGAGAGTTGGAGATTTCGCGCTTGCGATTGGAGCACCTTTTGGTTTAAGTCAAACAGTGACCTCAGGCATTATCAGTGCATTAGGAAGACCGCAAATGACTTCAGATGGGTTTGGTGAAATGATTCAAACTGATGCAGCTATTAATCCAGGTAATTCTGGTGGTGCACTGGTAGACATTGATGGAAATCTTGTTGGAATTCCTAGTTCAATTTTTACTCGAGGTGGCGGAAATATAGGCATTGGATTTGCTATTCCTGTCAATACAGTTAAAAACATTATGCAACAAATCATTGAATTTGGATCTGTTAGACGAGGGCTATTGGGAGTTATTATTAGTGATGTAACTCAAGAAATTGCTGAACAGTTAGGACTAGATATTTCTAAAGGAGCTCTGATTCAAGAGATCTCACCTGATTCTGCTGCAGAAGATGCAGGCCTTGAAGCAGGAGATGTTATTGTCGGTGTTAACGAAGCAGAAATAGACAATGCTAGTGAGCTTAGAAATGCCATTGGTTTAAAGCGAAGCGGTGAAAGAATTAAAATCACTGTGATTAGAGACAATAGAGAAATAACAAAGTCTGCAAAATTGGGGGAACTAGTTGCCCTAGAAACAATGAAAGCTGACGAGTTAAACACTCTCTTAGCTGGTGCCGAATTATCTGACTATACCCCTGACGGTTACAGCCAATCGAAAGGTGTGATCATACTCTCTGTGGAACCCAATAGTAATGCCGATAGAGCTAGGCTAAAGCAAGGTGATATTATTTGGGCGATTGGAAATATGGAGATTTCTAATTTAGATGAATTTCAATCCTTGACAAAGGACAAAGATATTCTGATTCTTAGAGTTAAGAGAAACGGTCGTCAATTGATTATACAAATGAGAAAATAACGACCTAATTGAATAACTACAATGCAAATTTATCTAGTCGGAGGAGCCATCAGAGACCGATTACTCGGTCTTCCAACACCCTATGAACAAGACTGGGTGGTAGTTAATGGAACTCCAGATGAACTGATTAATAAAGGTTACATCAAAGTAGGTAAATCTTTCCCTGTGTTTATTAATCCTGAATCGGGAGAAGAATACGCGCTAGCAAGAACTGAAAGAAAAACGGGTGAAGGCTACCATGGCTTTGAATTTGATGCTGGGCCACATGTCACTCTAGAGGAAGACCTTAGTCGTAGAGATTTGACAATCAATGCCATAGCACAGGATCATGATGGGATTCTTTTTGACCCTTTTAATGGACAAAAAGATATAGAAAATAAAACACTAAGGCATGTCTCAGATGCCTTTCAAGAAGACCCTTTAAGAGTACTGAGAATTGCAAGATTTAAAGCAAAATTGAGCCCACTTGATTTTGTTATAGCTACAGAAACTAAAACACTAATAAATGAAATTGTCGATCGCGGAGAACTATCCTCTTTAGTGCCTGAAAGAACTTGGTTGGAAACTGAGAAAGTACTTAAAGGTGTTGGTTTTAATGAATATTTTAAAACCTTGATAGAGTTTAAAGCATTAGATGATACTTACCCTGATCTTGCAGATTTAGATGTTGGTTTTTTCTCTCACCCTATTATTCAAAAAGCTGCTTATGAAGATCATTCAAAACAATTTAGATTTGCATCAATCTTTTACGCTTTAATCAAGGAAGGAAAGAAAAATGTCAAAGATAAACTAGAGTCGATGCAAAATAATATGCGGTTTGCTAATGCATACAAAGACATACCTATTTTACTTATCAACTCATTTGACCTGATTCAGAGTGATCTCTCTGATTATTCTGCAGATCATCTATTAACCATTCTTGAAAAGCTTGATGCTTTAAGACGACCTAAAAATCTAGAGGAAATATTAAATCTTTTTCTGCTTGATGCTGATGATAATTTTATGCAGAAAAAAAATCTTCTTCAACTGTCTTTAGACCTAGTGAAGAATATTAAAATAAACAATCTTAAAGAATCTGGATTAGAAGGAAGTGAGATTGCTAGAAAAATAAGAGAAATAAGATTAATAGCTATTACAAAAGATATAGAAAACTCCAATATCTAATTATCAATTATAATTAAAACATCCTTGATTTATAAGTGATGTTAGGAGTTCATAATTGAAATTAACTCCTGATTCACCAGTGTGCTTCAATGGATCTTTTGTCTCTGGCTGAACCTCTAGTAATGTTGCCAACTTAGCATTAAAATCAGGGGTTTCAGGGAAATAGCCACAGGCTAATGCAATACTTGGTATATCTAGAACTCTGTAATCAAACCAATCATTAAATTTATAACCGTGCTCTTGTAACAAGTTCCTTACAAAACCTGAATCAAACCAGCTATTAAAGGCAATAAAAATAGGTTTCCCCACATAACTATTAAAAAAAACACTCATCCCTTCGATCAATTCTCCCTCGGATATAGCCTCTTCTTGTGTCCATCTTTGTAGATCAAATCCATTGATATGTTTTGCCATAGGATCAATTCTTTCAGGAAAGCTGGGTAAAACTTTTGAGTAATACTGGCCTTTTACCTCTAAATTTTGATTGATTATAATGATCCCGATATCAATCATTTCATGATAGTTAGGATCTAACCCGGTGGTTTCAACGTCCACAATCGCATATAAAGATGATTCTTTAATCTCACCCGTATAGCCATTAGAGAAAAACAGAAGAAAAAATAGTATCAGCAGTGCCTTCATAAATTAAAGGGGACGACCCAAACTATTTACAACATTAAGGTTATTTATCAATGGATATTGACGAACAATTTTCCACGACTCAATGTCTCCTTGTCCGGTTTCAGCAATAGTAATTTTATCCAAAACTAAATACTCAGGAAGAGTCAACAGATGATCAATTACCGCTTGTTTAACAGCCTTATTTTTTAAGCCATAGAACAAACTAATATGAGGGAAAAAATCTTCGCTACTAACCTCTAATAAGTCATCTAAGTTCATTTTTAAGGTATTGAGTTTGTGTGTATTTTCAATCTCAACAAATAATGACTGAAAAAAAAGATCTTTCATACCATACGCTCTTGGTTTTATTGAAAATTGTTTGTTCTTTAGAGCAAAAGTGTCAATTCTCTCTAAAGTGCTTGGACTGAGATCAAAAAAAGGGCCCGATAGGGTCAAATGGAGAATAAAAGACGGTCCTTGAAGCTCATCATGAACTATTCGCTGAGTTTTATTTAAAATTGAGCTAGAAGCTTCATCAAATTGACCCCAAATCCAATAACGTCTTTCAGTGTTTTCATTACTCACAATCTCTGCTCCTGTTATAAAGTAAGAAAAATGATTACACCTAAAAAGATTCGGTAGATGACAAATGGCAACATACCAATTCGATTAACAAATTCTAT
>Ga0310121_10001750_pt1 | contig 21560 bp, 5 predicted proteins | sample CB27_Tmax_986_MG_FD_203504 | JGI IMG/M metagenome (GOLD analysis project Ga0310121, IMG submission 203504) | Marine microbial communities from Western Arctic Ocean, Canada - CB27_Tmax_986 | ecosystem: Environmental > Aquatic > Marine > Oceanic | place: Canada: Western Arctic Ocean | collected...
GTAATGTTTTATTACCTAATAATAAAGGAAATGGTTTAGTGGGTTCTGAAATCAACCATAATACTAGTAGTTATTCAGAAATTGACAAAGAATTAATACAAACAAATCAAAGATTAATGCAACAGCAAAGACAAAAAATTATTTCTACACAAAATGCAGCTGACCGTTTAGTCGAGTTTAATGTAGGCAATGATTTAAGCAAAGCAAGCCAAATAGTACATGGTAAGTATGGTGATCAATCATATACTTGGAAAGAGATTGGCTTTTATTCAAACGTAGGTGGTTAATGATATGGCAGAAGATTACTTAGTAGGCAGGCCTGACGACCTTAAAGGGAATTTATCTGTTAGTTATGATGCTGGCCCTTATATTGGTATTGTTAAAGATTTTGGGGATCAATCTGGAATGGGTAGAATTGCAGTATTCTTTCCTTCATTAGTTGGCCAACGAACATCTAAAGAGTATAACCCAAAACTTAAAGCAGAAGAACGAGAAAATATAATATTATGTCATTTAGCATTGCCATATTATGGCAGGACTAATGCAACAGGTAAAGAGTCTGATAAAAAATATGCTAATACTACTAAATCATATGGTATGTGGTTTCCTACACCTGATATTGATACACAAGTATTAGTAACATTTGTTCAAGGCAGGAGAGAACTTGGCTATATTATTGGATATGTACCGGATCATTTAATGTTACATATGGTTCCAGGTATACCAGTAAGTCCGGTTTTTTATGATACGGACAGAACAAAAGAAGCAAAATTATATTCTATGAAAGCCGGGGTAAAGCCACCAGCTCAATTACCAGTAGCAGAATATAATAAAATTGATCACAAGCCAGATACTTTATATAAAAATATTCAACGGCCAACACATCCATTAACCGACACATTATTAGAACAAGGTTTACATTTAGACTATAAAAGAGGACTTTCAACATCTGGTGCTCAACGTGAAACTCCTTCTAATGTATTTGGTATTTCTACACCAGGACCATTGGATAGACTAGGACCTAAAATATGGCAAGGATTACTTCATCCGGCTCGAAAAGGTATGGAGGCCGGTACTAGCTATGAGTATCCTGCTAGTCGTAAAAGTGGCCACACTTTTATCATGGATGATGGTGATACAAAAGGCAACAGTCAACTTATACGATTACGTACTAGTACTGGGCACCAAATACTATTAAATGATACAGATGGTATAATTTATATTGGTAATTCAACTGGTAGTGCTTGGATTGAAATGACCAATACTGGAGAAATGGATGTTTTTAGTAAAAATGATATCAGAGTACATAGTGAAAGAAATATAAATTTTCTTGCAGATAGGGATATTAATATACAGTCTGGCGAGAATATTAACATAATGGCTGGTCACGATTTAACTCTTGAAACAAACCACCACGCAGTAAGTGGTAAGGGAAACTTAAAATTCTTTGTTAATGGTGACATGCAAATGACTTCTACTGGACATATGAATTTCCATACTGACAAAGAATTTAGACAAAATGCTAAAGAAGATATAAGTTATACTACCTTAGAAACAATACGTGTTAATAGTGGCGGCGGTTCATCAAAGCCTATTAAAATGAATACAGAAGATGGGACAGATGCTGATAAAGCAACGGGTCTAATGTGGGCAGGCGTCCCACACGATAGCGAAGATAAGTTAAATAAAGCACCTTGGGTTACATTGGATAAAACTGTTACTAAAACATATAAAGATAACGAAACTTACGAATATAGAACAATAATGGACAGAGTACCAATGCACGAACCAGACACGCGTCTTACTGAACCTAATACAGATGAGCCCACTGCTAGTGATACACCACACATTGTAATAAAACCAACCGCAGCTAGTTCTACATAAAACTATATAATAGCATATAATTAAAATAACTAAATATTATACATGGCAACGAGGTATAAAGGGTTTTCCACCCACAATAAAAACTTTTCTAATTCATTTACTTTAAGTGGATTTGACCTTGCGAAGCAAGATTTAGTAAATCACTTTAACATACGCAAGGGTGAAAAGTTACAAAATCCAGAATTTGGATCAATAATTTGGGATTCATTATATGAACCATTAACAGAGGTTATAGTTGAAGAAATTGAAGAAGATATAAAAACAATTATAGCATATGATCCAAGAATTGAAGCAGAAAGTATACTAGTTGAGCAACATGAGAGCGGTTTATTAATTGAAATGCAATTATTATATATTCCAGACCAAATAATGGAACATTTATTATTTCAATTTGATACTGAAACCATTCAAACAACACTGAGTACATTATAATGGCGTTAACTACTAGACAAAACACAATATATGAAGCAGAAGATTGGCAAGTATTATACCAATCTTTTATTAATGCGGACTTTGAAAGTTACGATTTTGAAACATTACGTAAATCAATGATTGATTATTTGCAATTATATTATCCTGAAGACTTTAATGATTTTATTGAAAGTTCAGAATTTATAGCATTAATTGATCTTATTGCGTACATAGGACAAAACATTAGTTATAGAGTAGATTTAAATGCTAGAGAAAATTTCTTATCTACTGCAGAGCGTAGAGAAAGTATATTGCGGCTTGCTCGTTTAGTAAGTTATAATACAAAACGTAATGTAAATGCAAGTGGATTTTTAAAATTACAAAGTATGGTTACATCAGAGGACGTATATGATTCCAATGGTGCAAATTTAGCAAATACAGTTATTACTTGGAACGACATTAATAATATAGATTATGCTGAACAATTTAATTTAATATTAAATGCCTCAATGGTAACAACACAAAAAGTTGGTACACCAAACTTGTCAGGTACTATTAATGGTGTTAAAACAGAACAATACCAAATTAATGTACCAGCGGGCATTATTCCAATATATGCTTTTACGTCATCAGTTGATGCAATAACAATGGATTTTGAAGCAGTTAGTGCAACGTTTAAAGACAAAACATATATTTACGAAGAACCACCCAGCAATGTAGCTCCTTTCAATATTCTATATAAAAATGATGGCAGGGGAAATGGCAGTAATAACACAGGCTTTTTTATATACATTAAACAAGGCAGTTTACAAAGTGCTGATTTTACAATTGATGATTCTATTCCGAACAGGCAAATATTTATTAATACAAACAACATTTCTAATAGTGATGTTTGGTTATATGAATTAGATACTAATAATGATTTATCTTCATTATGGACACAAGTTCCTGCTACTACTGGCAATAATATTATATACAACAGCTTAAACAAAGATACTAGAACACTATACAGTGTTAATTCTCGTGAAAGTGACCAAGTAGCATATATTTTTGGTGATGGTATTTTCTCTGATATTCCACGTGGCAATTTTAGAGGATTTTTTAGGCAAAGTAATGGTCTAACTTATACTATTAAAACAGATGACATGCGAGGAATTACTCTTATTGTTAATTATATTAATAGAAATAATATTCAGCATTCATTGACAATGACATATAATTTAGAAACAGAAATTTCAAATGCAGCTGCTAGGGAAACAATAGAAGATATTAGAATAAAAGCACCGCAAAGTTACTATTCACAAAACCGCATGGTAAATGGTGAAGATTATAATATATTTCCTATTACTGCAACAAGTGATATTATTAAAGCAAAAGCAACAAATAGGACATCTAGTGGTATTTCTAGATATTTAGATATTGTAGATCCAACTTCAAAATATTCCTCAACAAATATATTTGGTGAAGATGGTATTTTATTTAGAGAATTTTTCTCTAACAATTTTGATTTTGAATTTAATAATGAAATGGATATATTGCGAGCGATACGTGATAAAATAGAACCAGTTTTACGTGATGTAGGTAGTAAGCAATATTATTATGACAAATATGATAGAATAACAGTTGGTGCAACAATTTGGGAGCAATCAACAACAAGCACTAACTCAAGTACAGGATATTTTAAAAATAGTTTAGGAGCATCAGTTCCTATAGGAGCATCTTCGCCAGCATCAGATAATAGAAAGTATATGGCCGCAAATGCCCTAGTAAAATTTAACGCACCAAGTGGCAAGTATTTTAAATCAGATGGTAGTTTACATACAGGTAGTGTAGGTGCCCCAGGCACATTTGCAGACATTTGGTCTTTAATTAAAATTGTTACAGGTGATGGACACAATAGTGGCGCAGGTAATTTATCTGACGGCTCAGGTCCAGTAACATTAAGTGAGTTAATTGGCGATGGTGCAGAAGTTGCTGAGATAATTCCTCAGTTTGTAACAGATTTACCATCAGCAATGGAAACAGCAATGCTAACTAAAATCTTTAATCATGAAGAATTTGGTTTGCGTTTTGATGCTGATACAAGAGCGTGGGTTATTATATTAGCAGAAAACATAGATACAACTTCAGAATTTTCGTTTGCTTATGAAGGTGATACAACTAGTTTGAAGAAGGATGCTAGTTGGATGATTTGGCTAAAAAGTAATGGTACAGCATATACTACAACATATAGGGGATTAAAATATAGTTTTGAAAGTAATTTAGAAACTAGATTTTATTTTGATAGTTCTATTAAAATTTATAATTCACGCACAGGTAAAGTTATAACAGATCAAATTAATATTTTAAAAATAAACAGTCAACCAGATGTTAATACTGCAATGGATAGAGATCATATTTGGCAAATTTATGGTTTAGATACGGAATTTTCTGGACGCACTAATTCACGTAGAGTGTTAATAACATTTTTGGACAGTGATGCTGATGGCATACCTGACAATCCAGATCAGTTTACCAGTGTAGTTGATCCAACAGTTAATCCCACAATCAAATATGTATTTTTTGAGAAATTTACTGAGTCTAGTGGTGCAGAGCAATTCCAATTAACTACTAAAACAGTTAATGTTTCATATACTACGGCCGCATCCTTGCCAAGTGATACAAGCATATTTGCTGATAAAGAAGTTATTTACTTGACTACAGACAAAACATTTAGAGTTTATAATAAGACTGACAGCACATTATTAGTTAGTACAGATTATAAAGTATATGTAGGACGTAAAACACTCAATTTTAATTATAAACATAACTCGCCATCGGATAGGAGAATTAATCCAGGCTTGAGTAATATTATTGATATGTATGTGTTAACACGAGCATATAGTAATTCTTATACTACATACATTCAAGATAATACTGGTGTGATAATTGAGCCCACTACAAATACCACTAGTGATTTAACCACACAATTTAGTGATTTATTAAATTACAAAATGTTAAGTGATGAAATAATTTTTCACCCAGTGAAATATAAACCATTATTTGGTAGTAGAGCAAGTTCAACATTGCAAGCATCATTTAAAATTGTAAAAAATACACAAACCACTGTAACGGATACTGAAATTAAAACACAAGCAATTGAGGCAATTAACGATTATTTTAATATTAATAATTGGGATTTTGGTGAAACATTTTATTTTACTGAACTTGCCGCGTATATACATAATCAATTGACCCCATATATTGCTACTGTTTTAATTGTACCAAAAGGAACTAATCAAAACTTTGGTAGTTTATTTGAAATAAAAAGTAATAATAATGAAATTTTTATTAGTGATTCAAAAGTAGAAGACATTGAAATTATTGATGCTATTACTGCATCTAAAATTAGAGCAAGCGGCACAATACTTACTAGTTAGGAAAAATTATGGCCATAAGAAAAACTGTAAATCTATTACCACAACAGTTTCAAACTGATGTTAATAAGAAATTTTTAAATGCTACCTTAGATCAACTAGCATCTCCTGGTACATTAGATGTAATAAATGGTTTTATTGGGCGGCGTGATGTAGATAATTTTAAAACAACAGATCCATATATTGTTGAAACAAATTCAGATAGATTAAATTATCAACTTGAACCAGCAGTTACTATTAAAAAAGAATTATCAGAAACAAAATATGATTTTGCTTCAACATATATTGATATAGTTAATTCAATTCAGGCGGCCGGTGCAAGTAATTATAATCACGATAAATTATTCAGTAATGAATATTATGTATGGTCACCACCAATTGATTATGATAAAATTATTAACTATACAAAATATTATTGGCTACAACCTGGTCCTGATAGAATAGATCTTGTTGACCCTATCACTATTAGTGACATTGTAGGTAAGAAAACTTACACATATACATCTGTTGATGGTACTAAATCAATTGTTTTCTCAACAGGACTTAAAGTGCGATTTACTGGCACAGTTACGCCGTCAACACAAGCAAATATTGATTACATTGTTGCGGACGTAGGCGCCAGTATTAGACTAATTCCATATACTGACTTGCTTACACCAGAGTCTAGTATATACACATTAAGTAAAGATTACTTAACTATTAAACGTGGTGCTATAGACGGCAACCAATGGAGTAATAATAACCGTTGGTTTCATGAAGATATTATTACAGCAACAGCAACATTTAATGAAACTACTGCTGTATATGATTCGGCGGTGCGAGCAAAACGTCCTATTATAGAATTTGATAATGATATTAAATTATATGATTATGGTACAAAACAATTAACAACTATTGATTTAATAGATAATATTTTTACTGATGTTTTTTCAGAACTTGAAGGTAAACCAGCTATAGAATTTGATAGTTATATTGATGGTACAGCATTGGCTGCGGGACAAAAAGTTGTCTTTACTTCCGATACTGATCCATTAGTTAATGGTTTTATATATGATATACAAATAGTTTCAATTGGTGGCAAAAATGTAGTACATTTAGAAAAAAGTACTACAATAGCAGATCCTGCAACTAATAATACTATTATTGTTAAATCAGGTGTTGCCAATAAAGGAACACAATGGTATTATAAAAATGATAAGTGGAACAAAGGACAAGTAAAAACTGGATTAAACCAAGCACCAACATTTGATATATTTAACAAAAATGGTGATAATTTCTCAACATACTCAAGTAGCACATTTGCTGGTTCAAATATTTTTAGTTATGCAGTAAACAGTGCCGGTACTGCTGACACAGAATTGGGATTTGCATTATCATATAAAAACTTCACTAATATTGGTGACATTATTTTTAATGACAATCTAATTAGAGATAGTTTTTCATATATATCTGATATTGTTAATGATACGAGTACATCAGTCAGATTAGCTACAGGATTCTTGCATAAAAATACCAGTATTAACACTTATTCTACATTTTCTAATTGGGAAAAAGCTCCAATTGAAAGTAGGCAATTATTACAACAAACTATTGTTGTAGGCACAGAATTAAAACAATTTAAAGTTACTACTGTTCCAAAGACTGAAACTATAGTAAAGAATTTAATTGTTACAGTAAATGGTAAACTTAAAGAAAAAGGTGCAGGCACTACTACAACAAAAGATTATTTTATTGTAACAGATAGTGGTTTCCAATATGTAAACTTTACAAGTGAATTAATTGTTGGTGATATTTTAGTTATTAAAGTACATAGTGACACTGGTATACAAAAATTAACTGGTGGTGAATTTTATACAATACCAACTAATTTAAGTAACAATCCATTAAATGATATGTCTATTACTACTAATTTTACATTGGGGCAAGTAAGAGATCATATTGGTAGTTGTGTTGAAAACAGCCTAGACTTCTCTGGTAAAACATTAGGAAATAATAATATTCGAGATATTGGTAATATTGCACCAATTGGCACTAGAATTATACAAAACACTAGTAGTTTATTAAAAGCTGGTTATATGCTGTCTAATAAAAATTATGATTTTTTCCAAGCACTAGATTATGCTGGAAATGAATATAATAGATTTAAAAATCAATTCTTAGATCAAGCAAAAAGTATGGTACAATTAACTGATACCTCAGCATTTGTTGATAGTATCTTACAAACAATGTTCTCAGGTAAAAGTAGCACAATGCCATATTATGATAGTGACATGGTTCCGTTTTCAACCGATACAACCACACTAACATATTCTGTATTTGATATTGACAACGGCCAATTTGAACTCAACAAAACATATAGTGACATAGCACCTAGTCAAACAGCAGTACTAGTTTATAAAAACAATGTAATGTTATTAAAAGACCAAGACTACACAGTCTCTACAACAACGCCTTTCATAACTTTAACAAGTAATATAACTCTTGTAGAAAATGATATTATTAAAATTATTGAGTATATTAATACTGGTGGTAATTTTATACCACCAACACCAACTAAATTAGGATTGTATCCTAAATATGTACCAAGTAAGTATTCTGATGACACTTATACAACAACTATTAATGTTATACAAGGACATGATGGATCTCTTACTCCGGCATATAATGATTATAGGGATGATTTATTATTAGAATTAGAAAAAAGAATTTATAATAATATAAAAATAGCATATAATCCTAATTTAATTAAACTAACGGACACTTTTGCAGCTCGTTATAGAACAACAACATTTACAAGAGAAGAAGTCAACAACATTTTAGGAATGCAATTTTCAAAATGGACTAATACGTTTGATGTTGACTATGCTAAAAACACAACCTATGATGGTACTAATACTTTTACTTGGAATTACAGTAAAGTAAAAGATAGATTTGATGGAGCAGACATTGTTCCTGGATATTGGCGCGGCATATACAAATATTTTTATGATACTGACAGGCCACATACCCATCCATGGGAAATGCTTGGTTTTAGTATTAAACCATTGTGGTGGAAAGCAACTTATGGCGCCGCTCCATATACAAAAGATAATCTTGTACTATGGGCGGATCTAGAAGCAGGAAAAATTGTAAGTGGTGATAGAGCAGGAACATATCCTGAATATATAAGAACAGGAATGGTTGCCAATTATATTCCAACAGATGCCGTGGGTGATTTAAAAAGTCCTACGGATATAGGAATATTAAGTGTAATTGATACAGATACAGCTGCTAATTTTGTAACAGGTGACGAAGGTCCTGCAGAAACAGCGTGGCGTAGATCAAGTTATTATCCATTTGCTGTGCAACTGCTATTAGCATTAACAAAGCCTGCAAAGTATTTTGAACTGATGTTTGATGTTAGTAAATTATACACCAATACATTAGGACACTATGTAGATAAATTGTCACTTTTACCAATTGTACCTAATTCAGTTAAAACAAACTCATATATTAATACAGACTCTTCTGTTGATTATACATTAGGTTATAATAATTGGATAGTAGATTATTCAAAGTATTTAGGTATTAGCACCATAACTTTTTATAAACAACTAAATGCTTTAAATCTTAATTTAGCATATAAGATGTCGGGTTTTTCTGATAAAAGTAAATTAAAAATTATATTAGAGCAAATCTCCCCATCAAAGTCTACAACAGATATTTTTATACCACAAGAAGATTATAACTTCCATTTAATGGAAAGTAGTCCTATTCAAAGTATTAATTATAGTGGAATAATAATTGAAAGAACTCTTAATGGCTATAAGCTAAATGGTTATACAACTAAACAACCACATTTTAAAATTCTACCTAGTATTATTACATCTCCTAAAAAAACAACTATATCAGTTGGTGGACTAGAACAACCATTTACTCAATACATTACTGGACAATCATATAGCGCAGGCAATGTAATAAAAATCGTTAACGATTTTTATATGGTAACAACTGGTTTTACTGCAACAGACACAGATTCTGATCGAGGCAATTATTATAAATTAGAAGCGTTGCCCAAAGTTGGTGGAGTATCAGTAATTAGATATGATGAATTTGAAAAAGAACATGTTGTTATACCGTATGGTAAAGAATATACTTCAATTCAAGAAGTATTTGATTTTATAATTGGTTATGGTAGGTATTTAGAAAGTTTCGGATTTGTATTTGAAAATATTACAAGTGGATTTGATTTAATAGAAAATTGGACTAGCACAGCAACAGAGTTTCTATTTTGGACTATGAGTAATTTTAATGTTGGATCATTAATTACATTAAGTGCTGGCGGCAATAAAATTAAATTAAACTTAACTACATCTCAAATTGAAACACTATCAAATAATATGGTGGCATCTAGTGTATTAAATCAAAATAAAGAACGCATTGAAATTCGTGATTTATTTTATAGCCGCATAGATAATATTTTTGAAATTAGCGCAAGTCCAGACATAGATGGAATATATGCCGCACAATTAAATCCAATCCAAACAGAACACTTGTTAATTATTGAAAATGAAACAGTTTTCAAAGATATTATTTGGTCACAAATGACAGGTAGTCGTCAAAATAGAATTAAATTAGTTGGTTATAAAACTGAATTGTGGGATGGAACACAACAATTGCCAGGTTATGTATTATTAGATGATTCTGTAGATGAGTGGGACGTGAATATAAGTTATAAAATTGGTGATATAATTAAATTTAAAAGTAAATTTTATACTAGTAAAAAATCACATACCCCAAATGATTTATTAGAAACAGGCAAATTTGATTTCAGTAAATGGAAACAATTAGATAAAGTAAATAGCGGATTACTTCATAATCTAGACGCTAAAGCAGATGACTTTAGAGGTTTTTATGAGATTGAAGAAGATGGCAGAATAATTGGTACACAAACATTGGCATCTAATTTAATTGGTTTTCAAAAGAGAAAATATTTAGAAAACTTACAAATTGATGAAACATCTCAGAAAAAATTCTATCAAGGATTTATTAAAGAGAAAGGCACATCATCAATGGTTAATAAACTATTGAGAGCAAAATTACCAGCAATTGATAGTACCCTTAATTTATATGAAGAATGGGCATTTAGAGTTGGAGAGTACGGATCCGTAGCAAGTTCTCAAGTAATTGAATTTAAATTAGAAGAAGATAAATTTACAGACAACCCAGAAGTAATAGAAATTATTAATTCCGCAGAACAATATAAAGATACACATATTACTCATCGGCCCAGTGATTTATATCAGAAACCTTTAGAGCCAATACTGTTTGATAAAGATGTTTTTAAAAAGTTAACAGAAGATATTAGTACAAGAGATTATTTACCTGATGCAGGCTATGCTCGTTTAGATGATGTTGAACATAAAATATTAAGTTTAGCTCAGTGGGTACCTAATGCTGTTATTATAATAGAAGAAGATATCAATATTGATACTCAATTTATAGGTAAAAAATCTTATACTACAACTAGTGGTACTATTGTTACATTAACAAATGGTACAGTTGTAAAATTTACTGGAACTAATACTAGACCAACTTCATATTTAACAGGAGAATATATTGTAACTGGTGTAGATGATGCTATACAATTAGCGTCAAAAAGCAAATATTTAAATGCATTTAATATAGGTGATAAAGTTTGGGTAGCAAACTCTAATACATATCCACCAACGTTTGCAGAAAACTCAAATGATTGGAATATATACAGAATAGGTAGCACACGCAATACACCAATTAGTATTGCGAGTTCAACAGCAAACGAAATTACAGTCGGATTTAAAAATTCAATAAGCACAATATTGACTGATGATTATATTATTTTACGTAGATTTATTAATGCAATTGATTCTACTATAGATTATAGCGGAATATATAAAGTAAAAACTAACTTATCCAATACTGGGGTTAATTCTTTAATATTATATGCTAATACTCTACAGACATATAATATAGATTTTTCAAAATTAACTTCAGCAAATGAAACCACATATGGTGAATTTTTATCTCTAATTGGTGCTAGATATGCTACTACTGCTAATTTACTTAATAGAACAGAACCAACATTTGGTTGGGAAGATGGAGATTATGCTTGGATTGATAATCACAACAGCACTAATAAATGGATCGTGTTGGAAAAGAAAAATCCTTATGCATTAGGAAAAGAAATATTTCCTAATACAAAGACAACTAATACAGGATTTGGACAAGGTGTCGCAGGCAATAGTGACCTGTCGACAATACTAGTTGGTTCTACTTACGATACTACATCTGCAGGTAACATTGAACAATGGACACGTGATGTTGCAACAGTATTTGATGTTGCAAGTATATTTGTAAGTGATAACACATCACAATCAGCAGGTACGTTAAGCACTTCAGGATATTTACTAACAGTAGAAAGTGACGGATTACCGCAGCCAGCAACTTTTGGAACATTTCCAAATGACAAGAATCCTAATAGAGTGCTACCAAGAAGTCATAAACATACATTTAACTTGCGTGTAGGAACAAATACAACAGCAAGTCCACAAGTAGCAACACCATTAGGTGGTACTGCTATAGCGGCAAATGGTATAATAATTGCCAACCCGTCGGCAACAGCAACACTACCAAATGATAATGGTCCAGCAAAAGGTGTAGCTCCAACAGGGTTTGAATGGAATGCTGTAGCAAATTCAATAGCAGTAGGTATGGATGACTCACACGGGCATCCACAAGTAGATAATCAGTATCATTATCACAGTGGTAAGTTTTTAAGTCAATGGGACTATCACATATATCAAGCAAACTCATATTATCAAGACACTAATTATAGTGGTGATCATTGGAGACATACTAACGGCCATTCTAAAATATTAGGCTATGCATATGATGGTTATCCAATTTATGGCCCATATAGTTACTCAACTGCTGAAGATTCAACAACCACGCTAGTGCGTATGACATCATCATACACTATTTGGGGAGACCCGGTATCTGGCCGTGGTTATACATATACAGAATATCCTGCAGAAACATTCATACAAGATTACCAATTTGTTGTTGGTGCAGGAACATTAGATAAGCATAATGGTCGTTATTGTGTAACGCCAGATTATCCGAACGGAACTTATGCTTACTTCTTAACATTAAAGACTGACGGCACGCCTGTGTATCCTTACATTATTGGTCCAACTTATAAAGAGTTACCAGTATTAGAAACAGACACAGTACCAGCAGATCCTAGTGGTAGTAATGCACAAACAGTTGCATTAACACCAGGAGACTTTACATATAGCAACACCATCGTAGATGGTAGTAAATTGTATAACAGCGGTTGGGCAGGCTGGCAATTTGATACTGCTATAGATGATGATTACATTGTAACAAGTGCGGCAAATAGTAATAGCGGGCAAGGTTATGCTATAATCCTTAAAGTAAAAACAGACAAGTCATATGAACCATTTGATATAATGCGCTCACCAAGTCCTACAACAAATGGATTATTTGGTTATGATGTTGCTGTAAGTAAAAACGGAACATACGTATTAGTAGGCGCACCAGGCGAACTTAAAGCATATATGTATAAACTGCAAACTGGCATTACTGCTAATAATGAATATTTTAATGGCACAGGATCAACAACTGTTTTTACTTTTTCTACAACAACATATAGTGATACAGATGAAATTACTGTACTTGTAGATAATCAAATTAAAATTGAAGGTTTGGATTATACATTATCTGCAACACAAGTTACATTTACTGTTTCTCCTCCACTTGGTACTAATAGTATTATATTGCGTAAGGGAAATTATTATAATGCTATTAAAACATTTACTGGAGCAGTAGGATCAGACTTTGGACGTAGTGTTGCTATAAGTGACGATGGAACTATTGCTTTTATTGGCAAGCCAAATAAAGCAGATGGTGCTAGTGTAAATGCTGGTGCTTTAGAAATTTGGGGTAAAACTCCTACAGACACATATTACAAAATACAAGATATTAAAAGTAATGTAACAGATGCTAATGAGAACTTTGGTAAAGAAATAGAGTGTGGTATTGATGGACATATAATTGCAGTTGGATCGCCAGGTGCTGATTTTACTGTACTATTAGAGACAACTATATACGCTACAAATTCTGGTGAAGTAGAATGTTGGATAGATGATGCTAAACACAATGGCACAATAACTGGTACTGTTGCTAATCCAACAGTGAGCATTGGTGACAAGATTGTAATTAATGGTACTGAAGTAACTTTTACCGGTACTGATGTAGATTCAGTTGTGAGTGATATAACTGCTAGAGCAATTACATTTATAACAGCAGTAAAAACAAGTGACAATAAATTAAAAATTAGTAGCACAAAAACAGACGCTAATGCTAAACTTACAGTAAGACCCGGTACAACTAATGGTGGTGTAGTGTTTACAGCACTTGGTTTAACACTATACACATATAAATCAGCATTGCGACATCCAGATGGCCCACAAAATGCATACTATGGAGAACATATTAGATTTAATAATACTGCTACTAATGTTATAATTGGTAGTCCAACAAGTACAAGCGAAGTAGCAATGACAATAGATAGTGGTGCTACACTATTTGATCAAGGCAATACTATTATTAGTGATGTAAAATTTGAATCAGGATCAGCATTAATTTATGACATTAATACTGATTTAACTTACTCGTTAATACAACGAGTAGATTGGAGCGGCCGTAAAAAACTTGATAAGTTTGGTACTGGCCTTGCAATGATTGGAAATACAGCACTCATTGGTGCTCCAGGTGATGATTATTTTGTTGAAGAAACATTAATTGGTACTGGATTAACAGCCGCTTATACAATTACAGGACAATTTACTACTGCTAATTTAGAAATTACTATGAATGGTAGAGTAATGTTACAGTCAGAATATTCTAGTAATAATGCATCACCAAGTATAGTAACATTTACTGAAACGCCTGTTGCAACTTCTATTATTGTGTTTAAGAAATATACACAAAATACTGGTGCTGTAATGGAGGCAACTAATACAGGAAATAAAGTTTCTTGGAATTCAAAACGCACACAAAGTGATAAAGTAGATATTAATACAATTGATAAAGTTATAACGTATGATAAATCAACAAATACATTTATTGATTATATTGACTATATTGATCCAATTAAAGGTAAAATTCCTGGAGTCGCAGATGAAGAAATTAGTTTTAAAACATTATATGATCCAGCAATATACAATTTAGCAACAGAAACTAATGTTGCTACTAATTTAAATGATCATTGGGGTCCTAATGAAGTAGGAATTTTATGGTGGGATTTAACTAACACAAAATATATTGACTATGAACAAGGCGAATTAGAATATAGACGTCTTAATTGGGGTAAATTGTTTCCAAGTACGCAAATTAATATATATGAATGGGTTGAAAGTGATACATTACCATCATCATATGTAATATTGGGCGGTGACGGTACACCAAAATTTGCTAGTGATACAGCTTATGTAGAATATCAAAAGTATAATACATCTACAAGTACATTAGAACCAATTTATTATTATTGGGTTAAAAATAAAACGTCTGTACCTAATGTTTCAACTACTTATTTAGATGCTAGTGGGCAAATTAAATACGCCGCATACGGTAAAGAAATTGAACTTAAAAGTTTTATCCCAGCAGCTACACGAAAATTGCCAGGGCAAACAATTGCTACTATATTAAAAGATCCCTCGGCGTATGGATTAAAGTATATTGGTGTTGCGGCCCAAAATGCTTTTGTTGGTCATAATTTACAAACAAATTTAACTGATGACAACATTATTTTAAGTATTAACTATGACACTATTAAGAATGATATACCATTACATACAGAGTGGCAATTAGTACAAAAAGACAATGCGTTGTCTAAACCAAATCCTTATTTAATTACTAAATTAGGAGATAGTTTAGCAGGAAAAGACGCTAATGATAATGAAGTACCAGATTCTTCAGTTCATGTAGCATCAAGATATGGTGTAATGGAGTATCCGCGACAAAGTATGTTTGTTGATAGATTGGGCGCCGTTAAAGTACTTGTACAATTTTGTAATACTGTATTTGCAAAATATAAAACGGCAATAGATTATAAGTTAACAACTATATCATCTGCTGAATTAGCACCAACATATGGTTATAATGAAACTGTTGCAAGTAAAGCAGAACTAAATTATATTAATGCATTGACTATTTCCGATGGACATAAAGTAATAGTTACAACAGACGAAACTCAAGGAAATTATTGGACAACATATATTTGGGAAACCGCAACACAAAGATGGAATTTAGAAAAGAAACAAAAATATGATACAACAAAATATTGGGATTATATAGATTGGTATGCTACTGGTTACAGTGCCAATACAATTATTGATTATACCGTTGCAATAGAAAATGATGTTGATAAATTAGATACTAAACTTAATGATATAGTTAAAGTATTAAATGATGGGCAAAGTAAATGGATATTGTATAAAAATACAAGTGGTAGTACTGTTGATACATATGAAGTTGTTGGACAAGAAAACGCAACAATTAAGTTTAAAACAACATTATATACTACAACTACTCCATTAGTAGAATTAAGATATATTATTGACGCATTAAACACACAATTATTTGTAGGAAATATAGAAGTAGAATTTAATAAATTGTGGTTTGAACTAATTCATTATGTGTTATTTGATCAATCATTACAAGTAGACTGGGTATTTAAAACAAGTTTTATAACTATTAGCCAAACTGTAAGAAAATTAGCCGAACTAGTTAATTACAGCTATGATGTACAAGATAGTATTAAAGATTATATTAATGAAGCAAAACCATACAGAACTAATATTAGAGAATATGTATACCGTTATAATTATACTGAAAATCCTCTAATAGGAAACAGTGATTTTGACTTGCCGGGGTATTATGATACAACAGACAAATTATTTAGATCACTCAATGTATACGAAGCAGACGACGACGCAAAGATGCTTACAGCACCTTGGATAGATTGGTACAATCATTATACAAAGAAAGTAGATAATATTATTGTATTAACTGTTGGTAGTGGTTATGCTACTACAACATCATCAACATATGATGCAGTAGGTTATGACACGACTGGTTATGACTATAGTGCTATTACAGCATCACCGCCAAATATAATAATTGAAAGCGGAGCACAATGGGAACTAGGTTATACTTATGCTACGGATAAAGTACCTGGTGCAACGGGCGCAGAAGCAACTCTTATTGTACCAGAACATAGTCCTGATACATTATGGTATTATAGCAGTACTATAAAAGATATGGGTTGGAAAATTAGAATACAACCTAAACTAGCAACAAATGAAAGCAAAACATTTGCAGTAACTGTAGTATTAGATAACACAGGCAGTCCAGATTTTTATATAGATGGCATAGAGCGTCCTAACCTTATCTTATATAGAGGTTCAACATATACATTTACACATACAGATGCAAGTAACTTAAACTATGGTTTCTTTAGATTCTCAGCACTAGAAGATGGTACACATAGAGACGGTACTGGTGCTATTGCTGTACCTGTAATGGGATTACCAAGTCTTGAAACAGTAGCATCTATCACTGTAACAAATGGTGGTACAGGTTATGTAACTACTCCAAAAGTAACTATTACAGGTGGTAGTGGTTCAGGTGCTACGGCATATGCTAATGTAGAAAACTATAAAGTTAGAGATATTAAAGAAACAATGAAGTTTGATCGTGTAGATGAACCATCACACGTTACAACTATTGCCGTAACTGCTGGAGGTAGTGGATATACTTCAAATCCAACTGTAGTAATTACAAATGCCGCAGGAGACACAACAGGCGTTGGTGCCACAGCGGTTGCTAGTAGAATAGATACAAATCCACTCTCGGGCACTTATGGAAAAAACACCGATGCAGTTACAGTTGTTAGTGTTACAATTAAAGGCACAGGATATACTGCCGCACCAACAATCAGTTTTACTGGTGGCGGTGGTAGTAGTGCCGCGGCAACAGCAACAGTTTCCTACTCATCCTATAATAAGTTAGAAACAGCACAAGAAAGTGCAAGCAAAAAGCATAGTGATCGTTTAACATTATATTATGCTGGTGGGCAAACTGGTACAAATAGTGGTAAAAACTGGAAGAGCGAAACAGTAACTGATATACCTACATATGAAGCAGTTATATCAAGTTCAGGTATAGAATTTAAGGCTAATAAAGTACTTGGTCCAACATTTGATATGGAGCCAGGTTATGATAGAGCAGCTTATTCCAAGTCAGCATTTGATGATTATGCTGTTAGTCCAGAAGGCACAAAACTTATTGCTAGTGTCGATACAGATTTGGGCGGTGGTGATTTTAGTACAAGTGGAGGTATAGATCCAGCAAATGTTTCAGTTGATGGTGATGGATTTGTAACAGAATATACATCTCATGCGCCAGAAGAGCAAGTACCTGGTCGTGTATTTGATACATTAGACATTAAAGTATACGAAATGCCATCACCACGAGACTCTGGTGTTACTATTAGAAAATATACGTTTACTGGTGATGGTTCTACTACAACTTATGATTTCTCTGCATTATCAGCCTTACCTACAAATCTTGAAGGTATTGAAGTATATGGAGGTAATTCAACATATGGATGGACGTTAAAAAAATTAACTACTGATTATACCGTCAATATGAGAAATAATGATATAACAATGGTTGTTCCGGCGGCCGCCGGCCAATTACTTCATTTTATACTTATTGAGACAGGTGGTGATACTGTTACATCAACTAACCAAGATTTTTATGCAGATGGTACACAAACACAATTTGTTGTAAATGTTCCATACGAATACGCACAATATCTATATATTACAGTAAACGGATTTGAAAATAATCCAACTTGGACAGCAGCTAGTTATTATAAAAAAACAAGAATAACTTTTACATCAGCTCCAACAAATGGCGCTCGTGTAAGGGTACATACATTTAATAAGCCAGGCCTGACAATTACTAATGCAGGCAGTGGTTATACAACTGCTCCAGCAGTAACATTTAGTGGTGGTGGTGGCACTAACGCGGCCGCGACAGCAGTTATTAATGCTGAGGGCAAAGTAAGTGGATTAATTGTAACAAACGCAGGCAGTGGATATACATCAACACCAACTGTTGCAATTGCAGGTACAGCAACCGCAACCGCTACAGTAACATCTGGCAAAATAGAAGCAATTAGACCATTTGTTAAAGTTGAAAATGAAGAACAAACAATTACAGTTCCAGGTAGTCCAACATGGCCTGCTAGTTATACATATAATTATGGACAAGATAACTTCTTTGAATTAGGTCCTGATGCCGCGAGAGTTTTTGTATATTTTAAAAATGAAAGATTAAGGCCACCAGATACAGAATATTATACTGGAAATGGATCTACAACAGCATTTAATAGTCCAACTAATCCAACCATAGTATATGGTTCAGTAACTGATGCTGACGTTCAAGTACACGTTGATGGTGTATTAAAAACACTTACAACACATTATACATTTACTGGTACGCCCGCTCGTGCTCAAATAACATTTACTAGTGGTAATATCCCAGCATCAGGTACAGATGTGGCAATTACAGTTAGAAATGGTCAATATTGGATTGTAAATGATTATCAAGTAATACTTGAAAATGGCAGCGGAGTATCTACAACTGCTGGTGTAGTAGCAACTGGCGATAGGTTATTTGTACAATCATTTGCTAACCAAAGACATAGTAAAGGAAAAACTATAGTAATAAAAGGTAGTTCAACTGCTACAACAACAATTCCTGAAAGATTTGATTCAACAATTTATGACACTATAGGATATTCTGGAGATGTAAGTATATCAATAGCAACACCAATATATGATATATCAGCATTGGGTGCTAATACAAATTACTTGTGGGTATGGTTAAATGGTGTGCCAAAAATAGCAAACCATGATTATACTGTTTCTGGAACCAATTTAATAATGACCCCAGATTCTGGTAGTATATTAGCATCAGATTATATTATAGTATCAGGAATGCGACAAGCAGAGCAACGACGTGGTTTAGCATTTAGAATTTGGAAAAATATGTTTGATGATGTAGAATACTATAGAATTGCTACAGCAAATACAACAACGTTATCTACAGCATTAGTATTAACTGACTTAGAAATTAATGTAACAGATGCAACTAAATTGCTAACACCAGTGCCAAGTACAGGAACGCCAGGAGTAATATTCATTAACGGTGAAAGAATAGAATACTATGAAATAGATGGCAATAAACTAAAAAGATTGCGTCGTGGAACATGGGGAACAGGTGCTATTGCAACACATGCTATTTTAAGTGAGGTAGTAGATGGTAGTAAACAACAATTAATACCAGGTGATGATGTTCATACTAAAGTTTGGTATGATCAAGGAGGATCAACTGCTACTAATGAATTAGGTTTAGGTATGGCAACATCTAAACAAGTAATATTCCTTAAAGAGGCACCGCTGTCAACTCCAAAGGTAATATAAGGTAATATAATAGGATAAATACTTCAGATGGAAAACAAAGAAATCAAGCAAGAAAACAGCGAAGAGCAAGAAGAAATGGAAGAAAAGCAACCTAACGAAATTCCAGGCATTACAGTTGAAGGTTACATTAAAATATTTGATCCAGAAACAGATGAAGTATTTGTAGATCAACGCAATGCTATTCATTATGAAAATTTTTCCAAAGCATTAGCAGACAGTATTTCTAATCAAACTACTGGCTTTATTCATGAAATGCATTTTGGTAATGGTGGCACCTCGGTGTCAACCACTGGTATTATAACATATTTGCCTGCTAATAATTCAGGCAGTTCTGCAGATCTATATAATAAAACTTATTATAAAGTTGTTGATGCAACTAGTTCTTCTAATACAGATCCTACAAGAAATAAAATGACAATTAGTCATACAAGTGGCACAATTTATACTGATATTCTTGTAACATGTTTGCTTGATTATGGAGAACCGGCCGGGCAAGAAGCATTTGATAACTCGGCATCTTTAGATGGAACATATGTTTTTGATGAATTAGGTTTAAAAAGTTGGGAAGGTACTATAGGAGAAGGTAACTTATTAACACATGTGGTATTTCACCCAGTACAAAAATCACTTAATCGCTTAATTCAAATAGATTATACAGTAAGGATACAAACATTAACCAATCTAAGTAGTGCTACATAAAAAAAGATAAATAATATATACGTATATATTATAAATAATTCGATTTAGGAGAGAGAAAACGTGGCGTATACAGTTAATAAAACAAGTGGAGCCGTACTAACAGTTGTAGCTGATGGTACGCTTGACACAACAACGAATTTAACATTAATCGGTAAAAATTATGCCGGTTATGGTGAGGTTCAAAACGAAAATTTTGTAAAACTACTAGAAAACTTTGCTCACAGTTCCGCCCCTGGCTCACCATTGGCTGGCCAATTATGGTGGGACTCTACAAATGTAGCACTCAAAGTGTATACCGGCTCTGCCTGGAAAGAGGCTGGCGGTATAACTTCAGCGGCAACAGCACCTTCCGGTGCTCAAGAAGGAGATGTCTGGTGGGACACCACTAACGATCAATTAAAAGGATATGATGGTTCAACATGGATTATTATTGGACCAAGTTATGCAGGTGGAGTAATTAGTGGTGCAATAGTAGACACAATTACAGATAATGGATCAGTTGTACATACAGTAGTATTTTTATATGTTGCAAATACAAAAGTTGCAATTATTT
>Ga0310121_10001751_pt1 | contig 21559 bp, 15 predicted proteins | sample CB27_Tmax_986_MG_FD_203504 | JGI IMG/M metagenome (GOLD analysis project Ga0310121, IMG submission 203504) | Marine microbial communities from Western Arctic Ocean, Canada - CB27_Tmax_986 | ecosystem: Environmental > Aquatic > Marine > Oceanic | place: Canada: Western Arctic Ocean | collected...
CACGAGAAGATCGTACGGTTTCCGCACTTACGATGCTGTTGAAACCGCTTTGTATCACAACCTCGGAGCCCTACCCGAACCGGATTTTACCCACAGATTCTGGTGAGGAGGCGAAAAGTGTAGCGCGCCGTTCGACGAACGCTCGGACCGAGAATCGAAAACTTCAGTGAATTTTCGCTGAGCCATCAGCAGATTGGCTATAGTCCGCACCCTTTATCAAACCGACGAACACGAGAACTCGAAGAAGGCGAGACGGGCGTGACCGCTCACAACTCTCGGCATGGTGTGATCGTTTTGTCGTTAAAATACAACAAACGCTGAGGCTCGAATTGAGGTTTACGATTCGAAATCTCGACAAAACGCGGATGTTTGTTAATCGGCATCAAGTCCGATCGAGCCCTGAAGGGATTGGCGACCGGGTCGCATCCGATGCAGACGGATTCCGCCAATGCATCCAACGCCAAGTCCACGTACTGGGGGTCATGAACCGACATCATGGAATAGACTTCCGCCGCCGTCAGATAAAGATAGTAATCCTGGTGCTGACCCGACAATAAAACACCAATATCCTCAATCGCCATCATCGGAAAAAGTTCTCGGTCATTCCTGATCTTCATCTGTAAGGCCAGCAGCCGGCCGAAGCGCGCATTTACGTGGTCGGGTTCCAGCTGTAACGCCTTCGAATAGCAGTCGATGGCCTGATCCATTCGCCCCTGAATGAAGTCGAACCCTCCGATATTGGTGTAGACTCCGGCGGATTCGAAACCCCTTGCCACGGCCGTCATGAAACTTTGGTAGGCCTCTTCGCGTCGGACACTAAACTTTAACGCCACACCTCGCTGGGCGTATACTTCGGGATCGTCTCGCAATTTCAAACAATGTTCGAAGGCCCTGGCGGCGTCATCATAGTCTTCCAGCGCCAGCATCGAACGTCCCAACCAGTAATACGCATCGAAAGCCTTTTCTCGGGAATCGGGATGGCCGGCGTCGAGAAGCAAGGGGGCCGCCCTCGCGAAATGAGTTCCAGCGGCCTCGAAATCACCGGCCGCGGCCAGTCCCAAAGCTCGGCCATAGGCCCGTTCAGCCGACGAATCCAACTGGGTGGCGAGCACGGCGGTGCCGCCGATCAGAATGCACAATCCGCTGGCGAACTGTTTGACCAATCGAGGGTGTTTTCGCCAAGCCCATTTCAAAGGATTCGTGATTTCGTAACACCGACGCAGCTGCTGGCCGACGACATCCGCGGAGGCAGGGCGTTTGTCAGGACTGTATCTCAAACACTCCAATACAATTCCGTCCAGGTCGCGACCGACCTCTCCATTGTAGAATGAGGGAGCGGCCGGGGCCTCGGCTTGTGAATCCAGAAGTCGTTTGGCAAGGCCGTCTCGAGACGACGAGGCCGACAAATCAACCGAGTAGGGCAGCCGCCCGGTCAGAAGTTGATAGAGGATTGCGCCCAGTGAATAAAGGTCGGAGTGCGGCCCAATTTCGAACCGCGCATCCGGCTGATGGAGTACGACGCACTTAATCTTCTCGGGCGACATGTACGGAAGCGTGCCACCTGTAATCCGCGACTCCTGGTTGATGTCCAGCGACAAATTAAAATCAAGCAGCAGCGGTTTTCCTTTGGGTGTGAGGAGGATGTTTGAGGGCTTAAGGTCGCCATGCACCACCTCGCGCGAATGTGCGTTGCCGAGACCATCCGCCAATTCGGCCCCGAGCCATGCCACCATCTCCGTGAAGGTCACCCCCGAGGGCGGTCCATCGTCTTGCGTGGATCGATCATAGAGATCCGTCGGCTTGCACCTTTCCGTGGCGGCCCGGAAAAGACATTCGGCATCGCTGGAAGAACGAGTTCGCGGCCAAGCGTGGTCGAGCAAATCGTCGAATGTACCGCGGCCGCGAAACGGCATTAAGATACCGCTCTGTGTCTCGCCCTCTTCGCCGTACCAATCCAAGATGGGGATGGTATTGGGGTGCGTCAACCGTCCCAAACGTTTCGCTTCGAATTGGCCTCTTCGCGCTACCTTCAAAACGACTTGCCGCTCGCCTACGTTCGGCTCACGACACAAGTAGACTTGCCCGAAGGCGCCCTTGCCGATCGACTCCAGAACGACAAACCGATCGAAAAGCACATCCCCCACATCGTATTTCGGTTGATCCGCGTCAATCTCCGCGGTAGAAAAAGATATGTGTTCGTGAACGTCCAGCAGCTTCGCGAGAGAGTGGCGTACCGTGGGAAACCTACCGCAATAGTCCGACGCATTGACCGACTCGGCCCAGTCACGACGAAGGCAATACTCTTCATAGGCAAGGTCCATGACCAGCGTGCGGCGGCGAGCGATTTGAGGAAAACGATCGATCAGGCGTTCTGCATCCGTCTGCTTCTCGCGTCGCCATCGCGATGTCATCTCGGTCAAGAACTCTGACCATCGACCGGGTCGATCCCAATCCAACTGTTGATCCATGGCGATTACTCGTCCGGGGCACTGTCTTCAGCGTCCATTTTCTTGATCGCTCGACGCACGGTGCGTTCACTCAAGTCCAATTCGTCAGCAATTTCCTGGCAGGTGAGTCCGGACATCTTCATTTTCAGAATCGACTGATTACGCTGTGGTGAATTCCGCAGAATCCCCGTCCAACGTTCATTGGCAATCGCGAACTCGCTTGGTGTATCCGTCTGGGCCATGTCCCGTTCATTCGCGCAGGTTGGCAACGTGTCTAACGGAAGCTCCTTGCTCACATCGTACTTTTGCGTCCGCGTTCGACGCCGCGTTTCGTCAAGAATCTTGTTTCGAGTCATGATCGCGAGCAGCTTTACAAAGCTCTCGGGGTTATCGACGGAGGTCAGCTCAATCCTCCGAGAAAAAAAACTCTGCCAGACCGCCTGAGCGAAATCGACTGAGTCAAATTTGGACCGCAATTCGTGCCTTAGCCGACGTCGCACAACACGGATCACGTGGGGTTGATACTGGTCGTAGATCTCTCGTGCCGCGTCGTCAGACCCGTCTCGAGCGAGAGCCATCAGAGCCTGAAAATCCGAATTTGACGATTTCAACCGCTGTTGCCTTCTCCAGCTTCATGGTCGCCAATTGAACATGTTTCGGCTTCATTGAGGAAACGTCCATTGAGCAAACAACGTTGGTCAGCCGGTTTTTAAAGAGTCTCTGCCGGTTCTGTGACCCTGTCCGAGTGGCCGACCGCCCAATGGCACCCACCTGTCAGATCAACGTGGCTTGAGTCAGCTTCCCAACGACACGAGCAAACCGAAAAAAGCGGACACCACGGCCAACACCACCAAAACATATTTGCCACGTGCACAGGCACTGGACAGTCGCGGTAGCCCCGCTGGTATCTCGGGATACAGCTCCAAGGTCCGCAGCAACACGCTATTCTCGGTAAAATCCAGCAGCCCAGCCAGCCACTGGCACCATGCCAACAGGACGCAAAGACTACTTAGTCCCGTCAGCTGTTGCGTCGCAAACCATTGAGCCGCCATGATCCCCAGGATTGCCAACGTCGTGGTATACAGAGGAATAAACAGGTAATCCCACCATAAACTCTGCCGAGCGATTTCTCGCGTTCCCTCGTCCCACGATGCGACGATCTCTTGGCTCTGTTCCGATGTCGTCGAGAGTTCCAACGAGATGAGGCCCAACGGCGCCGTCGCGGTCACCAATCGACGCGCCATCGACTCCAGGATGACGAAGCAGATAATCGTGAGAATGAACAGGATCACCAACGACCAGCCGAGCGTATCGGTCGACCAATTCAAGAAAGGGTGCCAAGCGGTCCACATGAGTTTCGTCCATCTTAGTTATGTTTGCGCATCATCGGCTGAGAGAACCAAGGCGTTCAATCTACTCGAAATCGCGGGCTCACCAAAGACTTTATTGGCCGAATTCCGCTGGACAAATTCCTTACCAGGCGGTCACGTCAACTCGTTCGGCGATTCAGGCCCCATCCAAATCGTGCGTCATTTGATACAATTCACCCGTTGGTCGCATCGCCCCTCGGACTGGGGGGTCACCTTGCACGGGTTGACGCGTGGAATCCAGTTACGAAACAGTCGCAATTGTCGGCGTCGGCCTGATCGGCGGGTCTATCGGATTGGCGCTACAGCAAAGGAAGTTGGCGTCGAATGCTATCGGAGTGGGGCGCCGTGAGACCAGCCTGCGGCGGGCCGAGTCCGCTGGCGTCATCACCGAATGGACTACAGACCTAGCCCGAGGAGTGTCCCGTGCGGAGCTGATTATTGTTTGCACACCGGTCGCCACGATCGTTGACACGGTGCTTCAGGTCTCCCGATCGTGCCCGGCGGACGCGGTCATCACCGATGCTGGCAGTACAAAGCAAATCATTGTGTCCGAGTTGGAAAAAGAAACGCTGCAAAACGGCTCATTTGTCGGGAGCCATCCTCTGGCCGGCGGGCATGGGCGTGGTCCCGACGCCGCTCGCGCGGATCTGTTTGAGAATCGCACGGTCGTCCTGACCCCCACGGAGCATTCCAACCTGTCGTCGGTCAAAGTCGCGCGACACTTTTGGGAGCAGCTGGGCGCCAACGTCAGCGAGATGTCCACGACCGACCATGACGCGGCACTGGCCGCCACCAGCCATCTACCACACTTGATTGCCTCGACCTTGGCCGCGGCCACGCCGCCCGAATGGCTCGGTTGGGCGGCTGGCGGTTGGGCGGATACCACCCGGATCGCGGCCGGCGATGAAAATCTCTGGGAGCAAATCTTTGCCCACAACCGTGTCGAACTGTTGGAAGCCCTGGATCGATTCACCCGAGTCTTGGACTCATTTCGCGACGCATTGGAGAAGGATGATGCGTTGGCGGTTTCTCGATGGCTGAAGAAAGGAAAACAACATCGTGACGCTTTGGGAGATTGACATCTATCCGGTGGAAGGCCGACCGGACCCAGCTTCCGATCGGATGACCAACGAGGCTGCCGACCTGGGACTGGGCGGAAACCTGTCGATACGAGCCGCTCGAGGTTTTCTTCTCGAAGGGGATCTCATCGAGTCTCAAGCCACTGATGTGGCCCACGGATTGTTGGTCGATCCAGTCGTCGAACGCTGCGTCGTGGGCCCGGTCGGCGCGGGGTGGTTGTCTCAATCATCGAACGAACATCCGCGGCTAATCCATGTACTACCCAAACCAGGCGTCACCGATCCGGCCGCCAACAGCGCTCTGTTAGCTATTCAGGACCTTGGCGTGCCGGTCGATACAGTCAGAACATTTCGCAAGTATTGGATCGGAGATGTCGATCCAGAACAGCTCTCATCGCTATCCAGTCAATGGTTGGCCAACGACGCGATTGAACAGGTGGTCGTGGGACCTCTACGGATGGATCACTTGGAATTGGGAAGTCAATACACCTTCGAGCGAATCGTCGTACCCATTCGTTCGCTGGATGACGAGAATCTTCGGCAACTAAGCGGTGAGGGCCAGCTCTACCTGACGTTGGTGGAGATGAAGACGATCCAAACCTACTATGAGTCGCTCGGACGGGACCCCACGGACGTGGAGTTGGAAACCATCGCGCAAACCTGGAGCGAGCACTGCAGCCACAAGACGCTGGCCGGACGCATCGCCTACCAGGACGATCAGATCAGCCGCCAGTTCGATAACATGCTCAAGGAGACGATCTTCGCGGCGACGCAGGTGATTCGTAAAGAATTGGGCGGTCAAGACTGGTGCGTGAGCGTGTTCGAGGACAATGCCGGTATCATTCGTTTCGATGACGACTACAACGTGGTCTTCAAGGTGGAAACACACAATCATCCTTCCGCCTTGGAACCCTATGGAGGCGCGAACACTGGCATCGGCGGGGTAATCCGGGATCCGCTGGGCACCGGGTTGGGCGCCAAGCCCGTTTGCAACACGGACGTCTTCTGTTTCGCCCCTCCGGATACGCCAGCCGACAACTTACCGGCCGGCGTGTTGCATCCACGCCGCGTCATGAAGGGGGTCGTGTCGGGTGTCCGCGACTATGGCAATCGGATGGGCATACCGACCGTCAACGGGGCCTTGTATTTCGATCCGCGATATCTTGGCAATCCCTTGGTGTATTGCGGAAACGTGGGGATTTTGCCGCGTGACAAATGTCAAAAAGCGGCTGTCGACGGTGACTTTATTGTGGCGTTGGGCGGCCGCACCGGGCGCGACGGGATCCACGGTGCCACCTTCAGTTCCGCGGAATTGACCAGCGAAAGTGAGACACTCTCGGGCGGCGCGGTGCAGATCGGCAACGCGATCACCGAGAAGATGTTGTTGGACGTTTTGCTCGAAGCACGCGACAGAGGCTTGTATCACTCCGTGACCGACTGCGGGGCTGGTGGTTTTTCCAGCGCCATCGGGGAGATGGGTGAGCAGCTGGGTGCCGAGGTATGGTTGGATCGCGCCCCGCTCAAATACGACGGTCTCTCTTACACGGAGATCTGGATTTCCGAGGCCCAGGAGCGGATGGTTGTCTCGGTCGCGCCAGAAAAGTGGGAGGCGTTTAAGAAGCTTGCCGATCAAGAGGACGTGGAAGCGACGCTGCTGGGAAAATTTGTCGATACCGGGCGGTTGGTGCTCAAATACCGCGAACACCAGGTGGCCGATCTCTCCATGGAGTTTCTCCACGGTGGCCGTCCACCAGTGATTCGAGACGCCTACTACGCCGTGCCGGCGGAAACTCCAATGAAAATCGATCCATCGGCCGACCCCGGATCCTCGCTGCGGGAGATACTCGCGTCACTGAATGTCGCCAGCAAGGAGTGGGTGATTCGCCAGTATGACCATGAAGTGCAGGGGGGGAGTGTTATCAAGCCGTTAGTGGGCCTTAACAATGATGGACCAAGTGACGCGTCCGTGGTACGACCTCGCTTGGACTCGTCCCGCGGTCTGGTGATTTCATGCGGCATGAACCCACGCTACGGGGACTTGGACACGTACCACATGGCGGCCAGCGCCATTGACGAGGCCATTCGCAACTGCGTCGCGGTCGGTGCGGACCCCGAGCGGATCGCGATCTTGGATAATTTCTGTTGGGGGTACACCGATCGACCGGAGACTCTCGGCTCGTTGGTGCGCGCCGCGTTAGCCTGCCATGACGTGGCGGTCGCCATGGGAACTCCCTTTATCAGTGGAAAGGATAGCTTGAACAATGAGTTCAGCTATCACGATGATGCAGGCGAGCGGCGTACGATATCGATTCCGCCTTCGCTGCTGATCAGTGCACTGGGCCAAGTAGAGGACGCCAGCCGCTGCGTGACGATGGATCTCAAGCGTTCCTCCAGCCGCCTGTACCTGGTCGGTGAAACCCACGATGAGTTGGGCGGATCCCACTATGGGCTCGTTCACAATCTCGCTGGCGGACGGGTGCCACGGGTCGATGCGCCACGTGCCAAAGTGATTTGCCAACAGTTGCATCTGGCGATTGATCGGGGCACGGTGTTGGCCTGCCATGATCTAAGCGAAGGTGGGCTGGCGGTGGCCGCCGCCGAAATGGCATTCGCGGGTGGAATCGGCGTGGAACTCTTTTTGGATCGTGTCGCCTCATCGATCCAAGAGCAACCTGCCCAGTCGATCAAACAGCTATTCTCCGAGTCCAATACGCGATGGCTTTGCGAAGTGGCGGAGGAACAATCTGGCGAATTCGAAAAACAGCTCTCCGGCGTGGCGGCTCCTTGTGTGGGACGATCGAATGATTCCCAGGAAATGGTGGTTTATCAACAGCGGGCTGAAGATGGTGACGGTAACGTTGTGCTTGGAGAATCCCTGGCACAACTCAAACGGTCTTGGCAAGAGCCGCTGGATTGGTAGAACGGGTTTTGATCCGGACCACGATCCATGTCCGTGCCAAACATGACGATGAAGAATTCCATTGTCGACGAAATTGAGATGACTTCTTTCTGACAATTGACTAAAGAGGAATCATGCCTAAACCGCGCGTCATCATTCTCCGCGCTCCGGGAACCAACTGTGACATCGAGACGGCGTACGCCTTTGAACGAGCCGGTGCCGAGCCGCAACGTGTCCACATCAATCGGTTGATCGAGCAGAAACAGCTGGCCAATGACGCTCAGATCCTCTGCCTTCCCGGCGGATTTAGTTACGGTGACGACATCGCGGCCGGTCGAATTCTGGCGTCCCGCCTGCGCCATCACGTGGCGGACGTGTTGCATGATTTCAAGAACCGCGGCAAATTGGTTTTGGGCATCTGCAACGGTTTCCAAGTTCTGGTCCAAACAGGTCTGCTTTTTCAAGAGCAAGGCGCTGGCCCGATTGCCACATTGACGAACAACGACTCGGGTAAGTTCGAGGATCGCTGGGTCCACCTGAGCGTGGAAGCCAACCGATGCGTGTTGCTGCAGGGAATTGAGAGGTTGTACTTGCCAATTGCGCACGCCGAAGGCAAGTTCGTCGCCAAGTCAAACGCGGCCGCCACGGAGCTGGAACAGGCGGGGCAGCTCGTGTTGCGGTATGTCACGGACCGGTCACGACCGGCCGAGGTCTATCCGGACAACCCCAATGGATCGGAGCGGAATGTGGCGGGCGTTTGCGATGAGACGGGACATGTGCTCGGACTCATGCCGCACCCAGAGCGTTTCGTGCACCGCACGCACCATCCACGCTGGACTCGCGAAGAGCTGTCCGACGTCGGCGATGGCATGGCGATCTTTGCCAACGCTGTAAGATGCTTCAGCTAATTAATGGACCCGCGGGAATGAATCATGCGACTAGCGGAAGAAAAGATTAAGCAGGGCATCTGGCACACAGAGAGCTACGTGCGGGATGTGGCACTTTCCTATTTCACCGCGGCCTTCTGCGAAGATCGGGACGTCATGCCGATCGCGACGGAGGCCATGGATCGTTTTGGTTGGGACAACGCCTTCTCCGATCTGTCTGAGTTGCAAGCCCTCCCGCAGAGCGACGAGTCGATCACCTGGATTGTGGATGAGATCGAAAAAATTGGTAATCCAGCGAATAGCAGCGAGTTGGATTACGTCACGTCGTTGTGCTGGATTGCAGCGGAGGCGGAAGCCAGTCTCCTCAAACGACGCCGGCAGGAGTTTGAAGGGCTCGGTTTCTTCAACGCCGAAGCACGTGAAGTCATCGGCCAGCGTACACGGCTGCTTTCGGCCAGCCCCCGCTCGTGCTGGGAAGAATTCGAGCAGTGCTGTGTCCAGCTGGGGGCTGGTCCCAAAGCGAAACCAGATTCATTGGCAAAGGCTTATCAGCTGCTAGAGGTGATTGCACGGAATCCGGGCCCATTCGCCGCGCCGTTGTTATCCGCTTTGACCGATGAGGTCGACCCGACTCAACAGCTGGCTCGGGCCTGGATGCGTGTGTGTGCCATTCGCGGCGTTGGTGCGATGCGGCTCAAGGAGGCGATCACGCCATTGGTTGAAATCTTGCAAGGCAGCCAGGAGAGTTGGGTCTACGAGGATTGTGTCGTGGCGCTCGCTCAGATCGGCGGCGATGAGGTCATCAAAGCAGTCTGGAATGCCTGCGCGGTAGCCCCTGAACATTTCACGCAGTACGCCGCCTGGATTTTGGAGTCGGTTCGACAGGATCTCTCGGTCGAGTCTGCTTTGCATCTATTGCAGCAGGCCGAGGATCTCGACAGTCAGATTGGTTATAGCCATTCGCTGCTGGCCAACTTCGCCGTCGACGGCATCGCACCGGTTCGCCATTTGGTTCTTAACCACGCCGACGTCGAGGACATCGTGGATCTGCGTCGCGACCTCACTGCGGTGTGCAGCTTGATGGAAGCGGAGTTTCCAGAATTGGATGAATGGCGTCAGGAGTTCCAATCGCGTAAAGATGCCAGCGAACGTTGGCGGATTCCAGAATTTCCAGTGGAAGACACCTGGAGCACGCAGATAGTGAATCACCAATCCACTGATCCAACGGCGCCACAACGTTTGCCACTCTCATTACCCAAGAAACCTCGCGTCAAAGGAGTCGGGCGCAACCAGCCCTGCCCGTGTAAGAGTGGCAAAAAGTATAAGAATTGCTGTTTACAGCGGTGAACTTTCGGATCTCAGACAGCGGTGGCACCCGGGTTCACCAACGTCCGTCCCACCACCTGGCCAGACAGAATCGCATCCACACGCGCGGGTAGCTCCGCCAACGTGATCTCACTGGCGAGCCATTCGAGGCTGTCGACTCGCCATTCACTGGCCAAACGACGCCACATCTCCAGCCGTTGCGGACGGGGGCATGCCGCTGAGTCGATGCCAGCCAAGGTGATACCGCGGAGAATGAACGGATGGACCGTGAGGGGCAGCTCGTGTCCGGCGACCAATCCACAGGCAGCGACGCAACCACGGTGCTGGGTACCGCGGAGAATAGTCGCCAGCGGAACTCCGCCCACTGTATCGATCGCCGCGGACCAGCGAGCCTTGAGCAGCGGACGCGAACTCGTGTCGACGACCTCGTCACGATTCACGATCACCCGCGCCCCCAGCTGCCGCAGCAAATCGTGCTGGTCAATCTTTCCCGTGACAGCGGTGACCTCGTAACCCAGTTTAGCCAGGATCGCCACGGCGATGGATCCGACCCCACCCGTCGCACCGGTGACCACGACCGGCCCGGAAGCGGGTTCGATGCCCCGGTCTCTGATCGCCGTCACCGCTTGGGCCGCGGTAAAACCGGCCGTCCCATAGATCATGCATTCACGGACGGTTAACGGCTCGGGCAACGGCACGATCCACTCAGCAGGCGCCCGGACAAACGCGGCGAAGCCGCCCCACCGCTCGACGCCCAAACCGTATCCCGTCAGCAGCACCTCGTCGCCTTCCTTGAAACTAGGTGAATCGCTCCGCGCTACGCGACCCGCGCAATCAATGCCGGGTACCAACGGAAACGTCCGCACGACGCCCGGATGTCCCTGGCAGGCCAGTGCGTCCTTGTAGTTGAGCGAAGACCACGCCACTTCGATGACGACGTCTCCCAGTGGAAGATCGTCGAGGGTCGTGGTGGATACGGCGGTCGTGACCGACCCGTCATCGGCTTTGTCGACCAGAAAACATGGAAACGGGATGGTTGGGTTCATGGATACCGCCGAAGACCTCTTTTTCGGTGCCCGGATGAAATCATGTTTCCTGCCGTATCGGTTCAATCGTTTCAAGCTCTTGCAATCGGCATGTCTTCAGGATCGCCGCGAGCGGTAACGAACCCGACCGGTAGAGCGAACAACAGCTGGCCAGCGATCAGGGAGCCACAAACGATTTGTGACGTCGTAACGGCTTTGGTTATAGGTCCGTGGTCAACGTCGGAGAATATGTGAATCCTTGCCTCTTTACGGGCAGCAACGAGGGCCGTCACGCGAGGCTATCGACTCTGGCCGCCCGCGTCAAGAGAATCGAAAAACCGCCGATCCACACCGCATCCCGAATCGAGCCAAGACGATCAACAGCAGGACCACCGTCGAGCACGGTAGGACCGTCCGTGTTTCCCAACGCGAAGGGATCGCTCACAATCGTCTCGCCTTGTCGAACCGTAAGAGTTCCGCTCCACAACGAGGACCCCTCCCGTATATCCACCACGCCCGACCCAATCATTTCCACGTCACTGTGCGGTGTAGCAAAGCCGCCAGTGACACGCAAAGTGGCCGCCGGCCCGACGTCCAACTGCAGCGGAAAATCTCCGCTGATCGCGATTGGCGTACGGATCGTGGCGGTAAAACAAGGAGGTCGGCTATCGATTTTTTCCGAGGGTGGATCGGGGCCCGGATTGTCAAACTGCAATGGTCCAGATCCGGATATTTCCAGCTCGCCTCGACCGGTCGATTCCAAATGTCCCAACGTGACACGATCGAACAAATCGACAAACGATGAGCAGCGTTTTGCAGTGGTTCTTCCTACAGACTGCGCGCTAGTGACTCAGACAACCAACTTATACCACGTGAGACGTCAATTGGCAACTATCTTGGTGACGTGCATACTTGGGCGCTCTCTCAGAATAACTGGTTCCAGGCGGCGTTGGACGCAAAAGTGACTAAATCAACAGGCCCCCAGACAGGCAAGACCTGTCCGCTAGAATAGTTTGCCAGCGGTCCGCTTCAGCCAGTCTCCATCCCACGAGTACGCTTCCCCATGCCCAATCGTCTTGCTGACGAAACCAGTCCCTATCTTCTCCAACACGCGAACAATCCAGTCGACTGGCACGCGTGGAACGAGGAGGCTCTCCAACGATCCATCGACGAAGACAAAGCCATCTTCCTGTCGATTGGTTATTCCGCATGCCATTGGTGTCATGTGATGGAGCATGAGAGTTTTGAAAACGAAGAGATTGCGGCCAGCCTCAATCAGGAGTTTGTCTGTATTAAAGTGGACCGAGAAGAGCGACCGGACCTGGACAACATCTACATGATGGCGGTCCAGATGATGACGGGACGCGGCGGATGGCCAATGTCCGTATTTCTCACGCCCGAACTGCAACCGTTTTTCGGCGGCACCTACTGGCCGCCTCGCGCGAAAATGGGGATGCCAGGTTTTGACCAGGTGATTGCAGCCGTGTCGGACGCCTGGCAGAATCGTCGCGACCAGGCGATTGAGCAGGCTGGACAACTGTGCGAACGGATCCGATCGGCCACACAATTGGAAACCGACGGCATGACGTTTGCCAATCCCAAAGCCCTCACCGAGGCCGCTGGCCGATTGGAACAATCGTTCGACTTTACACACGGTGGATTCGGCGGAGCTCCGAAGTTTCCGTCGCCCAGTGTGCTGCACGCTCTGTTGCGGATATGGCATCGCACCAATCGGGATGGCCCATTGGAGATGGTGAAGCTGACGCTCGACAAAATGGCTGCGGGTGGAATCTATGATCATTTGGCGGGTGGATTCGCCCGGTACTCGGTCGACGAGCGTTGGTTGGTGCCTCACTTCGAGAAAATGTTGTATGACAACGGGCAACTGGCCAGTATCTATCTCGACGCGTTGACTGCCACTGGAGATCAGAACTATGGACGTGTCGCGCGGGAGACATTGGACTACATTCTCGGTTACATGACGGACGAGCAGGGAGGGTTTCATAGCACGGAAGATGCCGACAGCGAGGGAGTCGAGGGCAAGTTTTACGTTTGGACGCCGGCAGAAGTCCGCGAACGGTTGGGGGATGAAGTGGCCGAACGATTTGGCTACGTCTACGACGTCACAGACGATGGTAATTTCGAAGGAAGCAACATTCTCAACCTTCCCAAGACCTTGCTCCAATGCGCCAAGATCAAGGGATGGGAGCTGGAGTCACTCGAAAGAGAGCTGGCCGAAGCCCGCCAGGTCTTGTTGCAGGCGCGCGACCAGCGTATTCGGCCAGGCAAAGATGACAAGATATTGGTGAGTTGGAATGGACTCATGATCGATGCGATGGCTCGTGCCGCTGGTATTCTTCAAGATAAGAAATACCTTGACGCGGCCAGCCGCGCGGCGGATTTCGTGCTCACCAAAATGCGAGATGCGAACGGACAATTGTTGCATGTTTGGCGGGCGGGCCAGGCAAAAGTCAACGCGTTTTTAGATGACTACGCCGCGCTGGCCAATGCGTTGGTGACGCTGTACGAGGCCAGCTTCGAGGAGCGGTGGATCGACGAAGCGGTTCAATTATCTCGGGCGATGATCGAAAAATTCGGCGACTCGGAGCAGCCCGGATTCTTTTATACCGAAGCGGGCCAGGAATCACTGATTGCCCGGACTAAGGATCTGTACGACAGTGCTGTCCCCAGCGGCAATTCCATGGCCGCCACGGTGTTGGTACGACTGGGCAAGCTATGCGGTCGCGCGGATTACCTGGACAGGGCCCGTGACCTGCTCGATGGGTCCATGGGTGTACTCCAAAATGCCCCCTCCGCCGCTGGGCAAATGATGGTCGCCATGGACATGTTGCTGGGTCCATTCTCCGAATTGGTGGTACTGGGCCCTGCCGGTGACCCGGCCACTGTCGATGCGTTGACGGAATTCCGGCAGTGCTACATTCCCAATCGCGCGATTGCCAGTCGTTCGGTGGCAGCCGTTCCCGACGGGAGTATTCACATCGATCCGATATTCGTTGGCCGCGTCGATCAATTGCCGTCGCCGACCGTTTACGTCTGTGAGCGTTTTGTCTGCCAGACGCCCACCCAGGGCTTGGACGGCGCGCGAGGCGTCTGGAAAGCACTGTCTGCTAGGGGCCGTGGTGTCGAGCCCTAAAAGCAGCCTTTTGTGGTTGGCAAAGCTGGCTATGCTTCCCGCGAAAGCCTCGTCGCTTCCCGCGAAAGCCTCGTCTCAAGTTCTAAATTCCAAGTGTTAAGAAGTTAGAACCTATCACGTCGTGCCATCACTGCCACCTACAAAAGGCTGGCCCTAGAGGTTTTCCTCAAACGCCCGCTGGGCGGCCTCCATTACCTGACGGACGCTGAGTTCATGCTGCTGGGCCAATTGGCTACAGTCTTCGTACTCGGGGTAGAAGCGAACCTCACCGCCGGGGAGTGTGGCACGTTTGCCGTTGACTTCGCCCCATGGCGTTGTGACGCTGGCTGTTTCTCGCGCCAGTTTGGAACGCGTGGTCTCCCAACGCCGAATGCCGAGTGTGGTGGTCTCTTTAAACAAGATCGATTCAATTGATTCGCGATGTGGTTGGTCGCACAACACCGTGATCTTGACCGCTGGCCGGTTCTTCTTCATCTGAATCGACGTGGTGTAAACGTCCAACGCACCGGCGGCCAGTAGCTGGCCAGTGCAATGTCCCACGACTTCGCCCGTGGCATCATCGAGGTTGGTTTCCAACGTCCAGATCCGGTCTGAGGCGAAACCGTTCTCGCGATCATGGCCTACGTACAGCCTCACGATGTTGCCTTGCTTTTCCAGATCCTTGTCGCCAGCGCCATAACCGATCGTGTCGATAACGATCGGTGGAAGATGACTGAATTCGCTCGCTAGGGTCGTTACGATCGCGGCACCAGTGGGAGTCGTCAGCTCAAATTCGATGTCGGAGGGGGCCAGCGGTACACCCTTAAGCAGTTCCGCCGTGGCGGGCGCGGGGACGGAGGTCAGGCCATGCGCAATCTCAATGGTGCCGTACCCGGTCGGAATCGGCGAGCAAACGATGCGGTCGGCGCCGAGCAAATCCCAACCGATGGCGGAGCCGACAATGTCGGCGATCGAATCCACGGCACCGACCTCGTGGAAATGGACTTTCCGAATGGTGGTGCCATGAACCTTGGCTTCGGCTTCACCCAGCCGCGTAAAAATTCGCTTGGCAAGATCCTTTTGCGGCTCAGTGAGTTGGCTGGCATCAATCATGTCCGTGATGTGATGCAGGTGTCGATGAGCATGCTCTGGTTCGTGCCGCACATGAATTTTGGTTGCGCGAAATCCTTTGCGCTTGACTTCCTCGGCTTCCAATTGACAGCTGGGAAGACCCAGCGAATCGATACCCGACTGAATCGCTCCGAGGTCCACTCCTGCGTCGACCAAGGCGCCCAGTGTCATGTCTCCACTGATACCGCTAGCACAATCAAGATACGCCACTTTCATCAAACCACGCTCCTTGAGCCGATTGGGACTTCCAACATTGACCGAGTTTTCCGAGTTGGGTACAAGTACCCGCCGTCCGAGAATGGCAAACTCGGACAATAAATCAAGTGTGCTGCCGATTCGAATGCGTCGTAATTCGGCGTTTTAAGGAACAAAACAGTTGGATACTACTTATAGCCCGAAGTTAGTAAAACTCCCAGCCACCCCTTGGGGCCAATTGCCGACCCGTTTGCGGGTATTGGTTATTGCCGGGGCTGACTCAAGTGTCGGCTCGTTGACCGATGTCTTGCGATCCGAAGGTTCCGTGGCGATGGACGTAGTGGAAGCCGCCGGACCATTGGAAGGATTGACGCGTCTCCGCGACCATACTTTCGACGCCGTGCTGTTGGTGGAGAGTGACGCAATCAAAGTGCCAGACGTGGTGGCGGCGATTCGAGGATCGGGAGCCGTTGAGCTGCCGGTGCTACTGTTGTCCGATAAGGTACAGCCGGATCAGACCGCCATGTCATTCGAAGATGGGGCGGATGGGTACGTCTGCATGGCGAACACGTCGGTCCGTTCGTTGATCTGGATCGTGTCCCGTACGGTTGAACGCGCCACGCTGCTGGGAGAGTACACCCGGTTGGAGCGGAGCCAGGAACGTGACCAACAAGCCCAACAAGAGGATGCTCGTTCTCAGATTGCCGAGCTTCGGCAGCTGATCGAAAACGTGGCGGGAACCGCCGAAGTTGGGCGATCCTCGGGCGGCTCGGCTGATTTTTTGGCCTTTCAAGCCGGCATGATGCCCAACACCGTGGACCTCTATCGACAGATTCTCCGCGACCACGTGTTGGCTGACGGTACCAGCCAAACGGAGCAGATCTGCAAATTCTGCGACTATTTCAGAGGCGTGTCCTTGGAGCCATCGAAGATCATTTCGCTGCATCTGACCGTGTTGGACGAGATGGTGGAACAGTTGGGCGTCCGGAGCTCGCGACACGTCATGAATCGAGGCAACTTGCTACTAGTCGAGCTCTTGGTCCGCCTTTCTACCCCTGGCGTTCCCAAAGATGCTGGTCGTGAAGATCCCTGCCATCCGAGATCGCCGGGGTTGGAATTGACCGATTTCGATGTCGAGAGTCGGGAGGATCCGCGGCTCAGTTGCCTTCCAAATGTGTCCAACTCGCGACTGGCACGTCCTTAGTGACCACTTGGTGACCATGGTTCCACGGCATCGCACTCACATTCCCGGGGCAAGTCGCCGTTGCCTACCAAATCTTGCCGTTCCAAGCTGTGAATAGGCTTGGATTCAACAGCCTAAATGGTAGATAATAACCGTGGCCGGTCCTGATCGCGGCGCGCTCGTCAATTGGGACCATGCCTTTCGTGCGATTCAGAATACTCAACCAAGGAGGATGACTCCGTGCCAAATCGATTTCCACTCCATGCGTTGCTTCTGGTGTTTGCTACCAGCCCTGCGTTGGCTGAGACGGATGGCCTTCCGTTGCTGGACGAGGCCGTCGAAGTCAAGGTCGGCGCCGAGCGTGCGGAGGACCTAGAGAAAGTGGTCGCGCTTTGCGAAGAGGCCCTGGAGGCCGGCTTGGACGAAGAGAATGTCCTGTTCGCCAAGTTGATGATCACTTCCACGCTTTATGAGCGAGCCAATCGCTACGTCGACTTTGTGCTGGATGGGCAAAGCGTCCACATGTGGGCTCAACGCCGGCAGCTGGCCATGGAAGATCTCCGACGACTCCTGCAACACGACGCGGACCATGCCGAGGCCCATCTCTTGGTGGCACGGTTGCAAGAGCTTCCCCGGGGAGACCGTGACGACGGCAAGAGGTCCGCGGACCGGGCCATCGAGTTGCTGCAGGAGAGCCCGGAGCGGCTCTCGGCCGCCCTGGTGGTCGCGGCATCCTTCGTGGATGAACCCGCGGAGAGAATCGCCAAATACGATGCAGCCATTCAGTCTGACGTAGACAATCTAGAGGCTTGGCGGGAACGGGGCCAGGCCCGTTTGATGGCCGGCAATATCGAGGAGGCCATTCAGGATTTCGTGTATCTGCTTTCCAAGGATGACTCGGACGTCGAGGCGCTGCAGTCAATTGCTCAGGCGTTTGCCGAGCAAGAGAAATATGATGAAGCGCTTGAACAGCTGAATAAGGCAATCGAGTTGGCTCCGGACGAACCGAGCGTGTATACACTTCGCGCGCGTTTGCGGTTGCTGCAAGACAGCGTTGATGGAATTGATGATGCCATCGAAGATTTAAATGAGGCGCTTCGCAAGGATCCGCGCAATGTAGGCGCCTTGTTGATGCGAGCAACGTTGCGTGAAAGTAAGGAAGAGTTCGATGCCGCCCTGGCCGACATCCAACGAGTTCTGGAGCTGCGACCTGGTCTCAACCAGGCGATGGTCATTCGCAGCCTGATCCTCTACAACGCCGGACGCGAAGAAGAGGCCATCAACGAGTTTAAGCGATTGGTCCGTAGCGATCCCGATAACATTGATTTGTTACTGCGGTTGGCGGCGATGTACACAGCCAATCAGCAGCCAAGCAAAGCGACTCAAGTTTACACCGACGCCTTGGAAGTAAGCCCTGGAGATGCCCAAGCGCTTCACGGTCGGGCCGATTCATTGCTCAGCCGCGGCAAGCATGTCGAGGCAATTGAAGACTATAAGTTGGCACTGCGGAACAACCCGGAAGACGTCAGCAGCATCCTCAACAACCTGGCTTGGGTGCTGTCTACTTCACCCAACGATGACGTACGCGATGGAAAACTGGCGATCGAGTTAGCGATCAAAGCCTGTGAGGAGACCGATTATCAGGCAGCCCACATCCTCAGCACGCTGGCCTCCGCATACGCTGAGGAGGGAGATTTTGAGAAAGCTGTCGAGTGGTCAACCAAGGCCGTCGAGCTGGGAGAAGGAGAAGTGCATGACCAGCTTGTCGCGGAATTGGACAGCTACAAGGAAGGACAGCCCTGGCGAGAAATGCAGAAAATCGAGGATCGACCCGATCCGCCCGGCCCGGAATTGTCAGATTTGGAGCTGGCTGAAGATGACTCCGACCAGAAAAAGGTGGCCGACGATAACGCCATCTCGAAGGATACGGCAACCGACGAGGGCACGGAAAGCGAGGACAGCGTCGGCAAAGATAACGAAAGCGAAGGGGAAAGCGAAGGGACAGTCGCGGTGGATGAGTCCGAGGACGAGGAATCCGAAGTTGGAGACTCCGAAGATGGAGATTCTGAAGACGACGATGCGGAACATGACGCCACCGACCCGGTCGAGGACAAAGACAGCGAATTGGCCAAGGCGAAAAAGAAAAGAAAGCCAAATCCGGATGACGAGATCTGGGCCGTTGAATGCGACGACAAGCCAACGAAGTCGGATTCCAGTGACGAAACTGTAGACGACGAAGAGGCAAAGAAAGACGACTCGGACGACGAGGACGACGACGATGAAGATGGCGACTCGGATGATGACGACGATGAAGATGGCGACTCGGATGATGACGACGGGGACTCAGACGAGGACGGGGACTCGGACGAAGACGGGGACTCGGACGAGGACGATGAAGACGAAGACGATGATGATGATGATGATGATGATGATGACGACGAAGACGATGAAAACTCAGCGTCCATTTTTTGAGAAGTTGCTGGGAGATAGGTTGACTGTCGCCGCATGAACGCTCTCTCGAACGACTCCTGGGATCGTCAGCTTTCGCGGCCTTAGGTTTCACTCTTCATAAAAAAGACAGGTGCCATGGAAATTCAAGCGACGGACCAGTTGATCTCGAAGAAGTGCCAGCCGTGTGAAGGGGGCGTGGCTCCGTGCACGTTGGATGAGGCCCACGAACAGTTGGCGGAACTGGACGGGTGGTACTTGACGAACGAAGGCCAGCGAATTCGCAAGGATTGGACGGTGAAAAACTTCGTGGCTGGGATGGATTTCTTCACTCGAGTGACCGATGTGGCTGAAGAGGATGGCCACCATCCCGATCTTCACATTTGGGGCTATCGCAACGTTTGGATTGAACTTTGGACACACGCGATTGGCGGTTTGTCGGAGAACGACTTTATACTGGCCGCCAAGATCGACCAACTACCAGTGAATCTGAAAGAGGATTAAAATCGTTTCGGGAAGCAGCACCGCCATTCGCGGAGCGAAAGGCAGCTAAGCAATCGGGTAGTTTCTCCAGCGGTTCCGCGTTCGTCGATGGAGGCGAAAACAAAGGTCTTGATTCCATTTATGTTATGGAATGTTGGGACCCGTTTCGAAACCATGCTGAATGCCCCTCCCAGTACGAATGGCATGTGGCGAATTACTCTCTTAGCGGCGATGGTGATCTCAGCCCTGGCGGGGTCGGTTGACGCCACGTCGACAGGTCGGCTCAATGTTTTGCTGATTGTCGCTGATGACATGAACAACGACTTGGGTTGCTATGGGCATCCACGGGTGCGGAGCCCTCACATTGACAGATTAGCGCATCGAGGGATGCGCTTCGATCGGGCTTATTGTCAAGTAACGGTCTGTAACCCGTCACGCGTTTCATTCCTAAGTGGGCTGAGACCTGACAAGACGCAAGTCTTCACGCTTCTCGAAGAAACACGCTCGCATCTGGGCGACTGGGTCATGCTTCCCGAGTATTTTCGACATAACGGCTACTTGGCGGTTCAGGTCGGCAAGATTTATCACACCAAGGATGGATACGAAGATCCTCGGTCGTGGGACATCGAGATCCGTGAATTCGGCAAACGTCCCCCCGTCGAGGAGATCATCCAAGGTGACGATCCCGATGGTCCTGGCGAGCATACGAACGATTGGTCATGGTTAAAAACACCAGACGAAAAGACGCCAGACGGCATGGTGGCTCGACGCGCGGCCGAGATCATGGCTGAAGCGGTTCGCGACGGCAAGCCATTCTTCTTGGGTGCGGGATTTCGACGACCCCACGCGCCCTTTGCCGCGCCCAAAAAGTATTTCGACCTTTATCCGACCGATACCATCGAATTGCGTCCCGAAGTTCCGGACGGACACTATGAGAATCTCCCGCCCGCGGCGGTCAATTACACGGCGCCGGATCGGCCTTTAGCCGAGCAGCAACAGCGTGAATTGATCGCCGCCTATTATGCCTGCAATTCGTTTGTCGACGCACAAGTCGGTGTCTTGCTGGATGCGGTGGACCAGCTGAATCTCTGGACAAATACAATCATCGTCTTCGTCAGCGATCATGGCTACCATCTGGGTGAGCACGACGGTTTCTGGCACAAACTCAGTCTGTTTGAAGAATCGGCCCGTGTTCCCATGGTCATCCATGCTCCTGGAATGAAGGCCGCGGGCAAATCATGCAATAGCCTCGTGGAATTGCTCGATCTCTATCCCACACTGGCCCAATGGGCCGGGTTGGCCGTTCCCGAGGGTCTGGATGGAAGTGACTTGGCGCCACTGCTCGATGATCCCACCCAGTCCGTGAAGCAAGCCGCGCATACCGTCATCGCTCGCAGCGACAAGCCGGATGCCAACCATGCCAAGCATCGGTCCTATCTCGGGCGGTCCGTTCGGAGCGACCGATGGCGGTACACGGAATGGGACGAAGGACGTCGTGGCGCCGAACTCTATGACCATCAACAGGATCCCCGGGAATTAGTTAACCTGGCCGACGATCCGGATCATTCAGAGGCCCGGCAACGACTACGCCAACTCATCGTGTCAGCCCAGGCAGAGTGACCTGGTTCGAGGACAAGGAGACGGAAAAGACCATCGACAAGATGTGTGGAGCTAATGGGAAGCTTATTAGGGCCGGCAAAAGGGCACCGTGTCAGTACATATTTGCCGAACCCGTAGGCACCCATGTGAGTTGCGGTTGAGACGTTTCGAATGGTGAGAGTATGGAAGCAGCAATTCCCGGCGAGGTGGCTCTGAGTGGAGCCCGCGGCAGCAGTTCCCGGCGGGTGAGATATGTTGTTGAAACGCGGGAAAAGCGCCAGCTGTCAGAGCTTGCGTGTCGCAGTGCAGTCAGCTTTCATTGCTTCTATTGCCGAAATCGCATCGTTGGCGATT
>Ga0310121_10001753_pt1 | contig 21554 bp, 20 predicted proteins | sample CB27_Tmax_986_MG_FD_203504 | JGI IMG/M metagenome (GOLD analysis project Ga0310121, IMG submission 203504) | Marine microbial communities from Western Arctic Ocean, Canada - CB27_Tmax_986 | ecosystem: Environmental > Aquatic > Marine > Oceanic | place: Canada: Western Arctic Ocean | collected...
CTATGACCAGGATCTGGCGCCGTATCATCCCTCTTCGCTCCTGTCAGGCAGAAGGACCTGCGCGGTCGTCCCCTCACCGTGGGTGGAATTGATCCGCATCTCACCGCCGTGTTTCCTCACAATGGAAAGAGAGGTCGCCAGTCCCAAACCAGTCCCGTTCGGTTTCGTGGTGAAAAAAGGATCAAACAGCCGGTGAACATTTTCTTCCGGGATACCGCACCCGGTGTCGCGCACACGAATTCGGTACCCGGATTTCGTTTCCCGATCAGCGGACCAGTTTAGCGTTTCATGCCAACTGCCCGAGACCTGCAAGCGGCCCCCCACAGGCATCGATTGGACCGCATTCAAGAGCAGGTTGAGTAACACCTGGTGAATCTGGTTGCGATCCGCCCAGATCTCCAAGTCTTCCGGCATCACCTTCACCTCCACCTTGATCGACTGCTGTTCGGCGGTCTTTCGCGTGTAACGGCACACTTGCTTAAGCAATGTCCGCAACTCGAATCGTTCGGGTTGGCGCGGGGTCGCCTTGGTAAAATTCAGAAGATCTGAGACCACTCGATCCAGCCGGGCAATATCGCGGGTGATGTCGGCCAGAATCTCTTTCGCGGAAGGATCGGCGTTGACAGATGGGTCCAGCGCGTCCAATCCCAGACGGATCCCTGCGAGCGGATTCCGTACCTCATGGGCGATACTCGTTGCGACCTCACCGATCGACACCAACTTGGCCGATTGGAGGAGCTGTCTCTCCAGACGTTTTTCTCGGGAACGGTCACGAAAGGTTTCAACCACATGAGTCACCTCACCGTCCTCACTTAAAATCGGTTTGGTTTGGATCTCAAGGACCCAACGGTCCCCATTCGCGTCAATCCCAGTCACTTCTCGCTTGTGTTCCTTCCCATCTCCAAAACTGGCCCGAACCAGACATTCGTCGCACCGGGTCCCTGCGCCGGATTTGAATTCATCGCATCTCACATCTGCTATCAATTCCCGATAAGCCCCATCTGGACCCCCTCCATCAAGATTGGACAGCACGACCGAACGATCCAAGTCAATAACTCTTGTCGGTTCTTGGAGCTTGTCAAAGACAGCCCTGAACAGGTCAACCGGCCCTGTTTCCAGGGTGAGCTGAGATTGATATTGATCAATTTCTGAAGTGGGTTCGCTTGCCGGCACAGTGGGTTAGATTGTCCCTTCCATAGATGTACGTCTGCAATTAATTTAAGGTGTTTTGACAAATCTTGCCAGGGGAAGTTGCTGTACCCTCGAATGGATAAGAATCGGGGCGCTCCAACCGCTGGTACCAGGTTGGACTGAACGAACTGGAGGAGATATTTCCCAATTCGATGGGACGGCTACTGAGCGGGCGAAATCTCGTCGATCAGTTCGTTTTGAAGATCGTCATAAAAATCTTCCGGTCGCGTCAGAGGCCGTCCTTCTCCGCGAGATAAGGGCAGTGCGCGATCGGCGCTTATGGGAATTTCTTCCTTTGATGTCCCCGAACCCGCTGGCATAGGTTCCCCGGTGCTCTCTAGATTCCGCTTCGTGAGAGGATCATGGGTTGGAACACTTGGGGTTTCTCCCGCTTCCGCTCCTGTTTCTTTGGTCGATTCTTCCCATTCTCGGACCAGTTGTCCAAGGTCCAGGTCACCCCCCGAAGCCTGGTCGAAAGCTGTCGTTTCAACTGCCCCAAGCCCCAAATCTTCACCTTCCTCAGTCAACCAAAGGTCTTCTCCTAAAATCTTCTGATCCAGCCGAATCAGCGGAATGGGGGCGATTGATTCAATGCGTTCCGCGCCTTCGGGATCCCACGGTATCTTGTCGGGTAGGTCGTACTGGTCCTGGATTCGTACTAGATGCCCGGCAGCTGACCAATCGTGGATATCCAGGATCTTGGATTTCGCGTACTGCCAACCTCTGACTGTAATACTCTGGCCCCGAAGGTCTGGGTTGTACCTGAGTTCACGGCCTCTCGGGGTGTCCAGGAAGGTCCACAGTTGCCCCTCCCCATCCAGCAATCCCTGTTCATAAGCCGCTACCGGTCCCGATGGATTTCGGTAGGCGGCCGGATTTCCACTCAGAAGGGCGCCCTGAAGCCACACCAGTTCACCCTCAATGCTTTGCATATCCTTCAGCGGTGGTTTGAAATCCAGAGAATGTGCTGGACGGCCGGATGAAAACGCCGCGTTCGGAAAAAAGGCTAAAGCGGCTGTTAAGAATAGATTGCCCGCCAAAAACCGGATGGATGATACCCCCCCTGTGTCACTCATAAACATGTTTTTTCCTCCCCTGCCGGGCCGCCTGCTTGGCCCCCTAAAACCCGTATTCCCCCCTAGTATCCCCAATCCCGGGGATACCGAAAATCCCTGTCGATCGTCCGCGGCCCCAACTTCGCCAAAACCGGCATCCGTCGCTTGTACTGGGATTGCCGTAAGAGACGGCCAACGTATTCCACCAGATCGCCGGCAAACCCCTGGCGAACCACTCGATCCGCCGACATCCGGCAATCCACCAGATAGTAAAAGATTCGGTCAATTTCCGCATAACTGTAACCAATTTCATCCTGATCCGACTGCCCGGCCCATAAATCCGCTGTCGGCGGCTTTTCAACTACCTTCTCAGGTACTCCAATCGAGGCAGCCAGTTGCCAGACCTGGGTCTTGTAAAGGTCGCCAATCGGGTTCACCGCCGAGGCCATGTCCCCAAATAGGGTGCCGTAACCAAGAAGCAGTTCCGTCTTGTTGCTCGTCCCCAGCACCAGCGCATTCTCAACCATCGACAGGTCATACAGGATCGTCATCCGCTCCCGAGCCATCTTGTTCCCCCGTCGGAGCCTTTCTATCCCATTTTCGGAATCGGATATATCCTCTCTATCAAAATAGGCGTCAACCTGGGGGGTAATGTCCATCACCTGGATTTCAATCCCAAGTTCCTTGGCGACAAGTTCAGCGTCTCCCTGGCTTTCCGGACTACTCGATTTGTAGGGCATCAAAATGGCTTTGATATTTTCCGGACCCAGCGCGCGAGCCGCTAGAAACGCTGTTAGCGCGCTGTCAATTCCACCCGAGAGACCAAACAAGGCGCGTTTGAAACCAACCTTGGTCACTTCCTCACGGATCATCCCCACCAGCATCCGTTGGACGAGGCCAGTGTCAATTAATAGTTCTTCCGGAATTTCGTCGATTCGCGCCATCTGGATTACTCAACAGGGCGATGCCGGGTGATTCTCGCCAGCTCCCTCTGCACGAGATCTACATTCTCTGAAGCCAAAATGGGCGATCGCACACGATAACCACGCATGAGTTCAGTCCAATCAATCTCAAGGTCCAGCACTGTTTCCTCAAATAGGGTTGCCTCGGCCAGACACCCACCCCCCGGTTCGACAATCCTCGACCCCCCGGCAAAGGTTAGACCGTCTTCAACACCGGCGCGGCTCGCATAGACCACCACAGTTCCCAGAAGGGTTGAGTAAGTCTCCAAGAGGTTGATCCAGGTTCTGTGGCTTTCCGGTATTCCATCACTCTTCGCGGACACTCCCCGTGAAGGGGAGTTCGAGGGGATCACGAGCACGCCGGCACCTTCCAAGAGTGGCCCGTCCATGGCCAACAGCAGCGGCAAGGAAAGGTGCCACGCGTCTTCACAGTTCAGAATTCCGCACCGCCCCACTGCGTTGCTCTCGAACGCACGAACTTCACGGCCCGGTACGAAATACCTTCCCTCATCGAAAAGGCCGTAGGTGGGGAGGTAAATCTTGCGGTGGATGTGTACCAGCTCAACACCTCCACCAGAATCCCATCGCAGTACTGCCGCCGAGTTGTGAAACCGGTGACGGGGGGTTTCCTCCACGAAGCCAATCACCGCTTCGAGATTCGAGATCCCGGACAGGTTCCCAACGATTCGCTCAACCAACTCCTCTTGTGTCAGAGCCACATCCGGAACCAGGTCCTTCAACAGATATCCCGTCAGCGAGAGCTCGGGAAAGACAAGCAGATCAACCCCATCCGCCGATGCCTGACCAAGCGCCTCCCGATGCCGGGCGATGTTTTCGTCCAGTACACCCAGCCGTGGGGATGTCTGCATAATTCGAATGTGGGCCATAGATATATTGTAAGTTGTAGTCGCAACCTGTGAATAGGCTTCTGGTGACTCCCCGGCTTCGCCTCTGTTTTTGTCAATACTCGCCTTTCTCCCAATGGAATCTCCCGCTATTGGGAATCACGTTCAGATACTTTTTCTTTTGAGGCAACGATTCCGGTTCAGATACTTTTTAGGTGAGGCAATGCGGCGTATTGACCGATGGAGTTACGGCCTGTATATTCTCGCCCGAAGCCCAGCCGGGAGCGGACTCGGTCTCTTGCACCCCGGAATGCGCTTTAAGTAGTCTAAGATGGATTTACATCGATCTATTTAGCGCTGTATTGCAGTTAAGATAACCGTTCAAATCTTACCTCAAACAACCTGCATAATATCTCGTCTCCTCTTTCGTTTCCTAATCGCCTCTTCAGTTTGAGCGGCGAAACATAGGAGAAAATCTGTGCGCCCAACTTTTCGCTTGTTAATGATCCTGCCCCTACTCACACTCGTGTGGGGGGAGATGACCTCGGCCAATAGTCTTTCAGACCCCGCCTCGGATTCCAAAGGCAATACCGGTGTCGAGCCAACCAACATCGACTTCAATAACGACGGCGCAGTCGATGCAGATGACCTCATCTCCTTCCTCCACCACCGGGGGACGGTGAAAGGGATGGGGAACTATCGAGTCCTCTACGACTTCAACCAGGATGACCGGATCGACCACGATGACCTGATTATCCTCATGGACGCCTGGAAGGAGCAGGTAACCCCGGTTCCACCGGTGACCATCGGCGAGCTGCTTACCCTGACTGGCTTCGACCATCTGGAGCAAAACACCTGGAGGTTTGAATGCCTGGATGGCGCAGACCCGGACTGCACCGGCGAGGACAGAACCATCGCGCGAGGCGACGAGATCGAAATCGACGGTAAAATGGCGGTCCCCATCATTTGGGGATCCGCAACAGGCGAGCCTCTGGAGACATTGTATTTAAGTATGGATGCCTGGCCGTTCTCGGTGCTTCGTATTGAAAAGAATGCGGACGCGAGTAGAATTTCGTTTCCCGGAATCAATGTTCTCCCTCTGACTATCGAATCGTCGGGCACGCCGATAGGCGCCACATCTGAGATGGTAGAATTCGGCAAAGAGGTGGCCGTCAGCGGGACCGGCTCTATCCAGACCACCCTCAAGCTGGGAGCGCCCATGAGTGAAGTTGATTACAGTTGCCGGCAAACACCCTACGCGTTGGCAGGCATAGCTGCTGGAGTCATAGGAATTCCAGGAGACAAGGGCGAGCTCGAACCACCCCCCCCAGAAATGTTACTCTTCATCGGAGATGGAACTGTTGACCATGCGATGGGTCAACATAGAACATCCTATGAAATTGTCTGTAACGCAACCGGTATTGAATTCATCAATTTCAGCTGGCAACCTAACGGCTCCAAGTTTTCCCGGTCTTATGACCGGATACCTGACCCCAGTCCTACTCCCACACCGAGTACGAGTCCCATCTCCACCGTGGCGGAAACTCCAACGGTTACAGAGACCCCGACCGCCATCGTGACCGTCACTCCCACGGTTACGGATACTCCAATCAACACATTGACCGATACTCCGACGGTGACTCAGACGGCGGTGGATACCATTACCGAAACACCAACGACTACGGAGACGGGCACCCCCACTGCCACCGCCACTGTCACTCCAATTGGCAATTGCCATGACGAATCCGCTGACAACACAACGCAGGCGTCAGCCTTCGCGGTCAACCCCCCCGATTGTGTGAATGGGGTGATCGATCACCCCGACAAAGGCGAATCCTGGTTTACCTTTACTCCCCCAGAGGATGGAGTCTTCCATGTTATCAGCGAAGTGACCCCCGAGGGGGGCTCTTTCGACGGGGCGCTCGAGATTCGTTCAAGCGATTCCGTCGCGCCTCCTATCGCCTCGCGCAACCTTCTTTCACCTACAACCTTCTTTCCTCTTACGGCCCGCATCAAGGGAGGCGAGCCCACCTATGTGCGCTTTACGAACGACGGCTCTATCTCGAACGATGGGAGTGCCGAAACAAAAACCCTATATCGCTTTGCCCCTGACAACTGCCCAGTGGAAGAGGAAGCAGGCGGGATTACGACCAACGATACTCCCGAGACCGCCGAGGACATTACTTCTGCGACCTGCATCGCCGGTTCGATCAATGCCATGAGTGACCCAATCGACTGGTTCAAATACACGGAACCGACAGGGGGTGTCCGTCGGTTTCTCCTCCCGGTCCGTTCCGCTACATCAACCGAAGTCATCATTGCAGGAGTCTTCGATGAGACTGGAGCGGGAGTGAGTTGTGCGGTGATCGATCCTGTCAATATCTCGGTTTTGGTTGTGAATGCTTTGGCGAACACTCAGTATGACATGGACATCGTAACCGCTCCCGACAGCCTGGAACCCTTTGTCCACCTGGATTACGTTGTCCGGGTTCTCGAGCCGATGACCTGCTCCCCAGAGACGGAAGAAAACGACTCGCCGGGTTCTGCAGCTCTGATTACCACCTCGACTTGTATCGAAGCCGACATCGGTGTTGGCGTGGGCGACACGGTCGATTACTACCGAGTCCGAGCTTCCAACTCCGGGACCCTGCGTATCGTTGTCATCGGCGGTCATGTCGACGACACCGGTACGGCGACTGTGAGCTACCTCGACTCGCAGCTTCGACCCATCGAGCAATCCGCCCTGAACGATCGTGGAGCCACCTCGTTCGATTTCGGCGCGCTTGCAGGGGAAGAGTTTGTCGTCAAGATCGAGCAGATCCTTGGCCCGCTTTCCTATGAACTCCGGGTCGAGCAGCCCTAAAACTCGGCTCGAAAAACCACTGATCGTTCAACGCCATCTCCCCTGTAGGGAACGGCCTCCGTGCCGTTCCAGAGCGTTTCGAATTTATTCGTAGCGGGCTTCTGATTGGGAGGCACTACACCCAGATGAGCACTGTGAGACAGTTACAAGGTGGTGCCGGAGAGAGGATTTGAACCTCCACAGGGTTTCCCCCACACGGACCTGAACCGTGCGCGTCTGCCAATTCCGCCACTCCGGCAGCGAACAGACATTAAATATAGCCCAGGTCTTACGTCTGTCAATCTTCACTCCCAGCCGCCGTGGCCCGGTAGGGTGTCTATTCCGATTTGGAAGTTTAGCTGGTAGAATGGGATGCTAAGCTATTTTGAGAAAGGTTCTGTCGATGTTTCCCCTACCAGAAGCGCAATCCATGATCGCCGAGACGAAATCCGGTGAAACGATCAATACCAATGCTATCGTAAAGGTCACCTTCCTCCCGATGGACGAGACGGTCACGGTCAATATGGCCGACATCCCGTTCAATGACCATGGCGAACCGGGCTCGATTCTCGATGTCGCTCTTCAATATGAGATTGACCTGGAACATTCCTGCGGAGGAGTCTGCGCCTGCTCCACCTGTCACATCCTGGTGGAAGAGGGTGAGGAACACCTCTCCGAGTTCGATGAAGAAGGCGAAGCCGACATGCTCGATCAAGCCCCTGGTGTAACACTCAAATCTCGTCTCGGTTGCCAGTCACAACTCCTCGGCACCGGCGATGTGGTCATATCCATTCCACAATGGAACAGAAACGCAGTCAAGGAAGTCCCCCACGAGTAGCGTCCGCTGGTAGCCGAACTCGTGAGAGTTCGGACTGGAACTGTCAGGGTCCGCCTCAGAAGTGTCACCACTTCTGCTACTTATTGCCGTCCGCACAGTGGTCCCTACCCATGCATCTCCGGCAATCTTTCCATTACCTCTTCGAGTGTGCGCGCACTACGGTCTTTATCGGAAAGGATCGGCGATTCTTCGATCGGCCATTCGATCCCGATACGCGGATCATCCCACCGGACCGTAATCTCCCCAGCCGGGTGATAAAAGTCCGTACACTTGTATTCAACCTCGGCTCTTTCACTCGTCACACAAAACCCGTGCGCGAATCCAACCGGGACATATAATTGTCGATGGTTCTCAGCTGATAAGGAGATGCCCACCCACTGCCCAAAGGTAGGAGACCCCCGGCGGATATCAACCGCCACATCAAAGATTTCCCCCGCAATAACACGTAGCAGCTTGGCCTGAGGCCGATCCAACTGCGCGTGAAGTCCCCGTAGCGTATTCTTCACCGAACAAGAATGGTTGTCCTGCACGAAGACGACGTTGATTCCCCCCTCCCGATACTTTTCCGCGTGGAAAGTTTCAAGGAAAAACCCCCGCGGATCGCGGTACACATCCGGTTCGATCAAAATAACTTCGGGAATTTCCGTCGGAGTAAACTTCATAGCCCTGGTTTACAAGATTCCCCCTCGAATCACAACTACATCGTGTGGAGAGGAGCGTAGGGCGGGTTACGCCTATCGGCTAACCCACCCTACGCATCCTACTCCAACGAATAATACTCGATCTCCGCAATCCTCTTACTCTTCCAGACTTGCTCCGGGACCCTCCCGTTATCCCTCAACCCGTTTCTCCATTCGAGCGCGCCCCGATCCTTGCCCGAAAGAACAACTCCCATTGCCCCCAGCGGTTCCGCGTTCCCGGAAGGTGTATCATAGAATAATTGATACGAATGACCGCGAGTCGTTCGGTAATAATTCAGCACATGGACATTGTCTCCGACTGCGATGAATTTCGTCTGTTCGTTTGCTTTAGCATCAAGGTAAAAGGCAATCACCCGCCATGGCGGCCGATCCACTTCCGTCCAATTCTCTAATACAACATTCCCCCAGAAGATAACTGGGAGCACTGCCAGGATACCAAAGACCTCCTTTGCTCTCTGGCCACCCGCAAATCGAATCAACAGATACAACCCTCGTCCCGCTTCAATCAGAAGCAGGGGCAGAACTGGGAAGAAGTGGCGCGCTGCTACATACCGATTGGTAAGCAGCAGAGTGGCCAGTATACCCACCGCGGGGACAAGGATCGAAAGCACCCAAACACAATTGAATGGCTTCTTATCCAATTTATCCGCTGGATATCTATCGCCCCTACTGGGTAGTAATCGGTTCATGAGACTGATAGCGGCCAAGCCAACCAATAGGACCGCGATTACCTGAAGAGGGTAGGGAAACCCAAAGATCTCCCCTGATTTTCTGAGCCAGAATCCAATTCCGAGTTCCCCCAGTCCGGTAATAGCGTTCGGGTTCGCAGGTGGAATCGATAGGGCTTGGTGGAGGAGAAACGGCACTGTAAGAAGCGACGACAGCATGAGTCCGACTATTACCTGTGTCTTGCCCCCACGGGTCATCGCCAGGAAAAGCATGACAAGCCAGGGAAGCCGTCCCAAGGCAAACCACGCTGCGTGGTAGTGGAAAAAGAGAGGAAGAGGGAAGAGAAGACCCAGGAGGAAGGGCAACCGGCGGCTATTCGAGTGTTTGGTTTGGGCCAGGAGTACCGCGACCACTATCAGTTCGAGCAACAGCCAAATGGTGTAGCACCTCGCTTCCCGCGAAAAATGAAAATGGAATGGCGCGACTGCGAACCACAGCGCCACCCACCACGAGGGCTTGACGTCCTGACTATCACATTGATTGAAACGCATGACTTGGGATGCGATCCACCAAACGAGCGGAATCGAAAACAAACCCGCCAGTGCGGAAGGGAATCGAAGGAATCCATCTTCGATTGAAAAGAGTGAGAGGAGACGAAGCAGGAGGAAATGCCCCGGCGGCGTCTGGTGAGCTGGCAATTCCTCCCACCAGCCCGAGAACGGCGCGAGGGCCAGCAGCGCTCCCTTGGCTTCATCAAGCCAGAAGCTCTCGGCCCCCAGCTGGTAGAACCGCGCCAATCCGAATATCAGAAGAGGTAGAGCAAGAACAACATGCCGGGCAGTGGGGGGAACGCGTGGAATTTTCAACGGCCGAGGGATAAACGGTCAGCCAGGAAAGTCGGCAAGCCCCCCTGCCGGATTTTTTCCGCGGCTATCTCCACAGGGTAGTTCACACGAACCCGTTCGAGCGTTCCTTCGGAAAGGTCCAGGATTACATAGCAAGCCCTGGTGTCACCATCTCGCGGCTGACCGACACTCCCTACATTCGATATGTATCGATATCCGTCCTTAAACCGGATCGTATTATCGTTCTCAACAAAAAGTTCCTCACCGTTTGCAGACAGGCCCACATGGAAGGGAACATGCGAGTGCCCGATGAAAGCAATTCGCTCCTTAAAATTCTTAAACGCTGTGTAAGCCTCATTCATGCTGGTGACATAGTTCCATTCCTCCGGTTTGTATGGCGAGGAGTGAACCAGATAGTAATCCTCTTCATAGATTCCGTAGGGTAGGGACGCCAGCCACTCAAAAGATTGTTTCGTAAGATGATCCCGCGTCCAACGGACCGCCAACCTCGCCTCCGGGTTGAAATAAGAATCGTCACCCCCCGCGCTTGCATCGTCATGGTTTCCCCGCACAACCGACTCGACACCGTTTTCATCCTTCGAGACAACCTCGCGAACAATTTCCACACATCGCTCCGGATCGGCGCCGTAACCCACCACATCACCCAAGCACACCATTCGGTCATATCCGCGCCTCTTTACATCCTCCAAAACTGCCTCCAGTGCTTCGAGGTTGCTGTGTATGTCCGAAAGGATTGCTATTCTCATTCGAGGTCCTCGAAAGATGGCTCAAACGCGCCGGGGTAGTGGACCAGTCGATTCGCACCGGACTCATCGGGTTCGATGGCAATCACATCGAACCGGCAATCCAGCCCATCGGGAAACCGGGAGAGGAATTCCCGGGCAGCCAGCGTCAATCGACGTTGTTTAACAGGTCCCACAGCATCAGCAGCGCTCCCGAACTCACTGTTTCTTCGCATCTTTACCTCGAAAAATACCAGGGTTTCTCCATCCCTTGCAACCAGGTCAATTTCGCCGCCCCTTGCATGGAAATTCTTGTCGAGCAGTGTATACCCTTTATCCTCGATGTACTTCAGGGCCCACTCCTCGTAAAGAGTTCCCCGCTTTCGCTTGTTCGCGGATGGAATCTCCCTCGCTGCCTTATTCAACTCATCCCACCTGCGGGAAAGCAGCCATGCCTCATTCGTTTCCAGAACGGCGGCGGCAGCCTGGATTTCCCCACCTACGGATTCCCAATCGGAATGGGACTTCGGATCATCAAGTTGCTTCCACAAGGTTTGAAATCTCAGCGAAGGTGGAGGGACATCCAGATATCGAGCGACAGGTCGGAATGTTTTTCGATGGTGAGGAGATGCGCCGAAGACCGCCAACGCCCGGCGGTGATACTCGGTTGGGTATCCTTTGTGTTGCGCGAACCCCCACACATCTTCGCCTTCAACCAGAAGTTCCATCTGCCGATCGCGGTGGGTCTTCGCGAGGATAGAGGCTGCTGCAATCGACGCGCTCTTGCTGTCTCCCTTAACAACTGTTTGTGTCGGTACGCCAAGTCCCGGATCGCGGTGGCCATCTACCAGGGCCAAGTCTGACAGAACGCCCGAGTCCTGGAGGGCCCGCCTCATTGCGAGGAAGGATGCCTTTTCGATATCCAGACGATCAATCTCGCCGGGTGAGGCGCTTCCCACACCGACCGCGAGAGCAGCTGACTCTATGGTTACCGCCAGTTTCTCCCGCCGCCTGGGTGTAACCTTCTTTGAATCGTCCAGATCCACCAGCGCAAAAAGATCAACATCGCGCGGAAACGAAACCGCCGCGGCTACAACCGGTCCGGCAAGAGGTCCACGGCCAGCTTCATCCAGACCAACCAGGCATAAATCCCCGCACTCTTTCTGGTCGAATTCGAAAAGGGAGGACACCCTTTCCAAACCCGTCCGGTCGTCGGCTTGAATCAGCGCTTTAGGGCTCATCAGATATCCGATCGCAGCCAGTCCAGTTCCCTGACTTCACGGTCTCCCCCGACCAGTTCCACGAACATGTCGTCTAACCCAACCTCTGCTGCCTGCATCTGTGTCTGCCGAATCTCGTCAATCGTTCCATCCGCCACCAGGCGCCCGTCGGCAATGATCGCTAAACGGCTGCACAGACGTTCCACCACTTCGAGGATGTGTGACGAAAAGAAAATCGTCATCCCCGATTGCACAGCTTTCTGGAGAATCTGCCGGATCGAGCGCGAGGTGATGGCGTCAATTCCATTAAATGGTTCATCCAGGAACAGCACCTCGGGGTTGTGGATCAAGGCCGAAGCGAGAGCGATTTTCTTTTTCATTCCCATCGAGTAATCGACAATCAGTTTCGATGCTTCATCAGGGGAGAAATCAAGGACATCCAACAGATCGACTGCCCTGGATTGGATTTCTACATTGTCCATATCATAAAGACGTCCCACGAAGGTGAGTAGCTCCGTCCCCGAAAGTCGCTCGTACGTGTGGATCTCCTCGGGGAGAATTCCGACCCTCCGCTTGACCTCCAGGGGATCGCGGACCACATCGATCCCCGCCACCATAGCCGCGCCCGAAGTCGGTCGGACGAGCCCACACAACACCTTGATCGTTGTGGTTTTTCCCGCTCCGTTGGGTCCCAGGAACCCAAAGAACTCCCCTCGGCCCACTGCAAGGTTTAAGTGATCGACCGCCAGGTGATCCCCGTAATTCTTACACAGGTCTCTGATCTCAATCACCGGTGGACCTTCAATCGAAGTAATTTCCGGGGGCGGTCCGGCAGGAGCTGTTTCTTCTACCAAATGAGGTTCCGAGCGGGCGCTGTTCCCCTCATCGCGTCGGGCAAGATGTGTTTCCAAACGATCAGCGACCTTCTGGGAAGGTAAGAACGGGTCTCGTTCCATCGAATCTGTTTGGCCAGGGTTTGAAGGAAGATCACTCATCGGTAACTTCTCCACCCAGGCCCCACCCGCCCCAGGAGGTTATTAACTTGTGGAGATTAAGTTTCTCGCTGGCGTTTCTTGGCCGCGGGGAAAAGAACATTGTTCAAGATCAGACGGTATCCGGGAGAATTCTTGTGCAAGGCGAGTTCGGTCGGCGGTTCCCCGACGATATGCTCATAATCCTCTGGGTCGTGACCAGCCAGGAACGTCATGGTCCCCTCACCAAAATTGCGGTGAATGTATTTAACAGCGCCTTCCTGGCGAAACTCCGCAAGGATTTGAACTTCCTCCTTTAGCAAACCTTTTCGGAATGCCGAAGTCTGGCCACGGAATTCCGAAATTTCATCCACATGACACTGGGTGAGCATCGACTGAACCGGGTCCTGCTTGGCGCTGAAATCGATCAGAGAGAATCGAGGGTTTTTGTAAATGGCGTCCCCGGTGTTGGGATTAGGCCCGCAATCGATGTTCGAAAATTCGTAGACCAACGCGTCTGGAAAGAGGGTAAAGTCTTCAAAGGCCAAGCCGTTCTCAAAACGAAGTTTTTCCTGCGCGTTCGGAGTCATCGGCGTACCATCAATCTCCGCGCGAATAATATCAACATTCTCAGCGGCAAGAGCAATATCCAATGTGTCGCAAGCCGAACACATGGCGAAGAGAAATCCGCCTTGGCTGATGTAGTTGGCCAATCCCAAGGCCACCGCGCGTTTGTGGAGGGCCACGTTGGGATAACCGGCCTCGCGCGCGGCCTGCTTGTAGAGGCGGGCTCTCTCCAGATACCAGGGAGCATTCCGGAAATTCCGATAGAATTTTCCGTATTGGCCACTAAAGTCCTCGTGGTGCAAGTGTAGCCAGTCGAAATCATTCACCCGACCGGAAAGTACATCGGGGTCCCAGATCTTTTCGTATGGGATCTTCGCGTATTCAAGAGCCAGGGTAACCGCGTCATCCCAAGGTTCATGGTTCGGCGGAACATAAACCGCGACCGTGGGCGCCTTTTCAAGCGTGACAAGTTCCATGTTGCCGTCATCAATCTCCCGGAGGATCGCGTCCCTTCCGGCAGCGTCGAGCGTCTCCACCGTCACCCCCTCAAGCTTGCATTTCCTCTCGACATCGTTGGAGTTGTAGAGGAGGAATGAACCTGAACGGTAATTAAGCAACCATTCCACTGTCCAACCGCGTGGTTCTTCGATCGCCCAATAAGCGATCCCGTAGGCCTTCAAGTGGTCGCTCTGACGCTCATCCATTGGGATCAGCGCGAATTGCGCGACTGCAATCTGGTTGGAAATCAATACCGAAAGAACGATCGAAAAACAAATACAATATCGGGTTCGATTGGGCATCATGGGTTCTATTTAACTGGAAATAGCCTGGAACAGGAAGGATTTACCGATGCCTGCCGATGTAATCGAGGACCGTCCGCTGCTTTTCGACCGGGTCCGGAGATATGAGAAATGCTTCCTCCACCGCTTCGAGCGCTTCTTCCACCCGGGATCTTTCACTCGTGTGCAAGGTAACCAGTTGTTCTCCCGCCTGGACCGCGTCTCCGACTTTCTTGTGGACAACCAGCCCAACACGGTGGTCGGTGGTTTCCCCCCGCTCATCCCGGCTTCCCCCCAGGTATCTCCAAGCTCGGCCGAGCGAATTACAATCGATGACTTTGATATGGCCTGGACGCTGAGTGGTTACGTCCCGCGTTCCCTGACCCCGCGGAAGCTGCTCAAGATTGTCGATAGTCTGAGCGTCTCCACCCTGGTTCGATACCAAATCTTTGAATTTGGTCAGCGCGCGGCCGTCCGCTATGGCTTCTTCCGCGAGTTTGACACCTTGAGCGTGGTCGGTTGCAAGCTGCGAGATTGTAAGTAGAGACCCTGCCAGAGATAGGACGACTTCTCTTAAATCCTCCGGCCCGTCTCCCTTCAACACCTCGATCGCCTCCGCGATCTCAAGAGAATCACCGATGGCATGGCCGACCGGGCTGCCCCCGTTAACAAGAACTCCGGTTATCTTCATCCCCAGATTCTCCCCGACCCCGAAAATCAGGTCAGCTAAGTTGTGCCCTTCGTTCTGAGTTTTCGCGATTCCCCCGCTACCACAGTAGATCTGTATGGCGAGTCCTCGGACACCGGCGACAGCCTTCCGCGCAAGCAGGCTGGCCGCCGCGAGAGCTCCTCCACCCGATGATCCCGTCTTGGTCCGGATACGATTGATCAAGGTGTCCGCGGGCGCCAAGTCGGTTGTTTGCCCAACCAGGGCGATGCCGATGTTTTCCACTGCCTCTTGAAACTCCGATAAGCTCACATCACCACGGAACCCTGGGATCGCCTCAAATTTATCCATCAACCCACCGTAGGTTCCTAAAGCCCGATCGCCAACAACCGGGATCTTGCAACCGTAGACCGCCGCAATCGGCAGCGCCGCGATAGGCGCGTTATTGCCCAGCGCCGCTGTTTCCCCGACGTCAACAACCGAAGGACCTCCTTCAGAAAATCGTAGCGATTGGCTCGAAGCGGTCAGGGCCTTTACATAGGCTCCCGTCTCGTCTTCATCGAAACCGTTTAGCGTCACTGCCATTAAGAATGCAGCGGCCTGGTCGGAAGCAATCTCTTCCCGCTCCACCGCCTCGACGAACGACATGATCTCCTCGGGTTCCAAGCCCTCGGATTCACGTTTCCTCACGATCAGATCGATCCAGTCGACCATTGAATGTTACCTCCTGATTGATCCCTTACTGATTTCCACAATTCTGGATTGCGAGCAACCGACCGGCTGATGGAAGCCGGCTTCTCTAGCAGCGAATCGCCTTCAGCAATCGTCCGCAGGAAAATACTAGGACCCCACCGCGCCACACTGGGCTGGCGCGCAATCTACAACGGCGGACCATAGCACGGAAGCCGGTGGCGACAAAGACTTCCGGCGATGGGCCCGCGCCCCCCTTATTTTCCCCCACTACGGGCGCTTGCGAGGGGATGGGCCCGGTCGTAGGCCTCGCGCATACGACTGACCGTCACATGCGTATATTTCTGGGTGGTTCGGATGGATTCGTGGCCGAGAAGTTCCTGAATCGAGCGCAAATCCGCCCCCGCGTCCAGGAGATGTGTGGCGAAACTGTGCCGAATCATGTGGGGAGTGACGCGCCCTATCCCCAACTCCAAACCGAGCTTGCGGACCAGCCGTTGTACGCTCCGAGCTGTCAAACGGCCCCCGGAACGGTTCAGGAAGAGGGGCTCTCCCGGCGAGACCGCTCCTCTCTCCGAGAGGTATTCCTCAATTGCACCGGCAGCGGGTTCGCCCAATGGGACTTGCTGGTGTTTCGATCCTTTCGCCACGATCTGGAGAACACCCCTCGATGCATCGTAATCGGATACGTTCAAAGCAACCAGCGAACTGACGCGAATACCGGTCGAGTAGAGAGTTTCCAGAAGCGCCCGGTCACGGGCGCCAAGATCGGCCCCATCAAGCAGACGTGTCATCTCTACGTCGGGCAGGAATGAAGGTTGTCGGATCGACTGCTTCAGCCCATCGATACCCGCCGCCGGACTTGTTTCGATCTCGCCTTGAGCAACCAGGAACCTAAAAAAACTTTTCACCGAGGAGAGTTTTCGGTTAACAGATCGCGCATCCAACCCGCGCCCCCGCAGATCCGCCAATAATCCCTTCACCATGATCGGTTGCACTACTTTGGGATCCATCTTGGCAAGATGATGTTCCGGCAGGAAGGGGTCCTGCTCAGAGATTGATGCAAAAAACTGGAGTAGGTCCCTACGGTAGGCTGAGACTGTATTCTGGCTCAGCCCTCTTGTGCCTACCAGGTATGAAAGGAAAAGATCGAGCGACTCCTTGGCAGAACAACCCATATAGTGTTTGTCGGCGTCTCCGCGACTGTTCTATACCGCCGCCCCCACCTCTGCTTCCTCCAACACCTCACCCTCGGCAACAGGCGGGAGGTCCTCGGGTTCGTCCAGTCCCAACCTCATCCGCACCTCTCGCTCGATAAAGGCGGTGATCTCCGGGTTTTCTATCAGATAGCGCCTGGCGTTCTCGCGGCCCTGGCCCAATCGCTCCTCACCGCAGGTGAACCAGGTTCCACTCTTTTCGATCACTTTGTGTTCCGTTCCCAGGTCCAGCAGATCACCCATTCTCGAGATACCCTGCCCGAAGAGGATGTCAAATTCGGCCTGACGGAAAGGTGGGGCCATTTTGTTCTTGACCACCTTCACCTTCACACGGTTTCCGATTGTATCCACCTTATCTTTAATGCTGGCAACCCGCCGGATATCGAGGCGGACACTGGAATAGAATTTCAAGGCTCGACCGCCTGGAGTGGTTTCCGGACTGCCGAACATGACCCCGATCTTCTCACGGATCTGGTTGATGAAGACGGCGATAGTACGTGAACGGTTCAACACCGCTGTCAGTTTACGCATCGCCTGGGACATTAGCCGCGCCTGTAATCCCATATGAGAATCGCCCATTTCCCCTTCGATTTCCGCTTTCGGAACCAGCGCGGCAACCGAGTCTATAATGACCACATCAATCGAGTTTGTCCGAATCAGTGTTTCGGCGATGTCAAGCGCCTGCTCTCCCGTATCGGGCTGGGAGACCAGAAGATCATCTACATTAACCCCTAAATTCTTTGCGTAGGTAATGTCCAGCGCGTGTTCGGCATCAATAAACGCCACCGTACCGCCGTTCTTCTGCCCCTCGGCAGCTATATGCAGCGCAAGTGTCGTCTTCCCCGATGATTCCGGCCCAAATATCTCAACCACACGCCCGCGCGGGATGCCTCCAATTCCGATGGCGTAATCCAGCGAAATCGAACCGGTGCTGATAACCGGAACGCGCTCGTGGGCCCTGTCACCCATGCGCATAATCGCTCCTTTCCCGTAGCTTCTCTCGATCTGTGTAATGGCCAGGTCAATCGCTGAATGCTTGCTTTCTCCGTTGTTTCCCGCGCCCATACTTGTTACCCCTTTCAGTGCATTTATTATCACTAATATATGTTCTCGCCCAACCCGAGTCAATGCTTTAGGAGTTTCGCACCTCAAAAACCCACTGATGTAAGGATAAGTCCAGTATTGTGAACGAGTTGTAGGGAACGCCGTCCCTGGCGTTCCGCTGGTTCTCCCGAAACTTAATCAGAGCCACGACCGTTAGGGAGTGATTACGCTTATCCCTCCCCGCCCAATCGCTTGCTCACGCGCACGGCTCTGTTGGCGTATCCCCTTTTCCCCACCAGCCGTTTCCAATCAAGGTTAACACCGTTCCAAAGACAGCAGTCAGCAGGATGAAAACAGGTTCCATCAAGCTAGGCGCTCCGCTGAATACCCGCAGCAGCGCCAGGCAGGCAATCCAGATGAGGCAAGCCCCCGGAAGAGCACACAAAAGAAAAAGAGGGGTCTCGTTACTTTTTACAGCGACTCCATCCCTCCGACGGTAGTAGGCCCCCACCAGATGCATAATCGCGGATGAGACAAATATGACATAGGTTGGTCCCCAAAGCAGGGTCATGTTCTTTGACAGAGGAAGCAATTCCGCAAGGAAAAGACACGAGAAGACAGCCAGCGGTATCGCCCAAATCCCGAGAATATATCCCCACCGCCCCCACCAACCATTTCCACATAAGACCATTAATGTTCCCAAGGCGGCAACCAGTAGGATAATGAGGGATCCTATCATCGTAGTTTCCCCGCGGAAAATCTCAAACATGAACAGGCACGCGGTCCAGAGCAGACCTGCGCCCGGCATGGCGCAGAAGAGAAAGAGGCCGGTGCTGCTACTCTTCGCCTCTTTCGTTCTATCCTCGGTGGGGAGATGGTCAGCTTGGGTTGTCATCCATTCTCCTCGCTGCCGTCTCCATCCATTGGGGCCTCCGCTTTCCGGCGGGAGTATTTAATAATCTTGTAGAGGATCAGATCTGGTGTCACATATGCAGTGGCGCCACCAATCGCCACTATCAGGAATATTATTGCGCCCCAAGGGCCATAGATTGCCTCGCCCCAATGGAGGTAGAAATCACTCTCCGTTATGCAGACAATCCCAATGGCAGAAAGCGGGATAGCCAAAAACACAACGAGATATCCCCACCGCTTCCATTTCCGAATACCAATGAGCATCAGAAATGCCCCCGTGCCCTCTCATGCAGATCTTCCTTCCTATTAAGGAGGGCGATCCAGTAGCCGGTATCAGCGAAGACAGATTTCATTGATTATTATTCGGTGATTTGTAGAGATAAGAGTCGAGATTTCTAGCCCCGTCGGTGGGCAACTGTTCTAGCTCCTTATCTGGTATGGCATTCCCCAACTCGACTGCTGTTTCCCAGATTGGGTTCCTAGAAGGTGAGGTGCCCTCCTTTGTTGTCGAATTTGATTCCGGAACATCTTCATTCGCTTGTAATGCCTCAGACATGTCAACACCTCCTGAAAGACCAGCTTCGATCAGATTCTCCTCTTGTCGTTAGGATACGCCGCGATTCCAATTTAGCCAAGAAGTTCCTTCACGCCCTTAAATGGAACGGTGCTGAAACGCCGCCCCCGCCCCTCAACCCTTCTTGCCCTCGATCTGCTTGTGACGTTTCCGATCGGACTCGGAGAGGACACGTTTCCGCAGGCGGATCGACTTGGGAGTCACCTCGACCGTCTCATTGTCATTGATCCACTCGATTGCCTGCTCGAGTGTCAGCCTCTTCGGGGGCGTAAGCAGAATGGCGTCGTCGGAACCGGCTGCTCGGATGTTCGTCAAATTCTTCCGTTTGCAAGCGTTCACCACCATGTCGCCTTCGCGCGAGTTTTCGCCGACCACCTGGCCTTCATAAACATCCTCGGCGGGACCGATGAAGAGAGTTGACCGTTCCTGGAGGTTGTCGAGGGCGTAACCAGTCGATTTGCCGGGTTCCATCGCGACCAGACTCCCCTTGCCGCGGTGGGCCACCTCGCCTCGGAAAGGACCATACTCGAGGAACCGCGAGGCGATGATCCCGGTCCCGCGCGTGTCGGTCAGGAATTCGGACCGGTAACCGATCAACCCACGAGTCGGGACGGTGGCTTCTATACGGACGCGACCGTCTTCCCCGTGGACCAGGTCTTGAACCTCGGCCTTGCGGGTCGATATTTTTTCCATGACCGCTCCGACGAAATCTTCCGGAACATCGATGGAGAGAAGTTCGATTGGTTCGAGCTTTTTACCGTTTTCCTCGTGATAGATCACTCGCGGTCGAGAAACGCCGAGTTCCCATCCCTCGCGACGGATTGTCTCGATCAGCACAGAAAGATGCAGTTCCCCCCTCCCGGAAATCTCGACTCCGTCCTGACCCAGTTCCTGGACTCGGAGGGATACGTTGGTGAGCAGTTCCTTTTGGAGGCGTTCCTGGATCTGTTTGATCGTGACCGCTTTCCCTTCCCGTCCGGCGAAGGGGGAGCTGTTCGGGGTCATGGTCATCGAGACGGTCGGTTCGTCGATATCGAGCGGCGGGAGGGATTCGAGCCGATCAGGGTGGCAGATGGTGTCGCCGATAGTGACCTCATCGAGGCCCGCGAAGAAGAGGATGTCTCCAACTGAGGCGATTTCCTTCTCGACTCGCTGGAGACCCTCGTGTCCCCAGATCTTGGTCACATTAAACCGTCGCGGCTCGGAACCGTCGACCGGTACTTTGTACAAGGTCTCGCCCGCTTTGACCTGACCGCGCAGGACCCGGCCTCCGAAAAGGCGCCCGACATATTCGTTCCAGTCGAGATTGATCACCTGCATCTGAAACGGTTCATCGGTTTCTCCTTCCGGCGCGGGGACATGCTCGACAAGGAGTTCGAACAACGGTTCGAGCCCTTTCTTCGGATCGTCCATTTCGCGCACGACCCAACCCTCCAGCGCCGAGGCGTAGAGGTGCGGGAATTCGGCTTGCGCGTCAGTGGCCCCGAGTTCGCCGAACAGGTCGAAGACCCGGTCAAGGGCCTTGTCCGGATCGACGTTGGGTCGATCCGCTTTGTTCAGGATAACAATGGGTCGCAGCCCGAGCGCGAGAGCGCGACGCAAGACATAGCGCGTCTGCGGCATCGGCCCCTCGTTGGCGTCAACCAGGAGCAGGCACCCGCTCACCATACCGAGCGTGCGTTCGACCTCGCCGGAGAAATCGGCGTGACCGGGGGTGTCCACGATGTTGATCTCGTAATCCCGCCAATCCACCGTGGCGCTCTTGGCGAAGATGGTGATGCCGCGTTCGCGTTCCTGGTCGTTCGAGTCCATCACGCGTTCCTGGACTTCCTGATTGTCGCGGAAGGTTCCGCATTCCTTCAGGACAGCGTCGATGAGTGTAGTTTTTCCGTGATCGATATGAGCGATGATGGCGATGTTTCGGATCATATCCTTGGTAGCGTAGTCGGCTTGAACAGTCATTTTCTTGTGATTTCTAGAATCCTTTTTCTCGTTTCGTCATTCCCGGACCGGTTCCGGCGCGCGGACCGGCCCCTTCTCTTCAGCCGCGATCGAATTTGTCTCATCGAGGGAATTTCCACACGGGGTGTCTGTGGTCCGGCCTGAGACCACCGTGGTTGCTTCCGGAAGAGTAAAAACCTAAGGGGAGTCTACTGGAAAATCGCTGGAGAAATAAGCCTCCCGATTAATCAGAGCCGCGCGCGTGAGCAAGCGATTTGCTA
>Ga0310121_10001754_pt1 | contig 21551 bp, 14 predicted proteins | sample CB27_Tmax_986_MG_FD_203504 | JGI IMG/M metagenome (GOLD analysis project Ga0310121, IMG submission 203504) | Marine microbial communities from Western Arctic Ocean, Canada - CB27_Tmax_986 | ecosystem: Environmental > Aquatic > Marine > Oceanic | place: Canada: Western Arctic Ocean | collected...
GCCCTGGCGGTGGCAGAAATCACCAAAACTCTCGCCCTGTTGCCGGGCGTCTTTGAAGAAGCGAAACACCGAGACCAGCGTCGGCACTACTTCGGCCATCGGAACTTTGTCTTTGTAGATAAAGTTGAGCCGGTCGCCGACCACACGTCCGCCGAGGAAGATGGTGTATTTATCCGCCGTCTTGCCGACCAGGCCAATGTCGGAGTTGTATGGCCGCGCGCAACCGTTGGGGCAACCAGTCATCCGTGTGGTGAACACTTCGTCGCTAAGTCCGAGTTTGTCGAGTTCCACTTCGAGTTGATCCATCATGCCTGGCAGAACCCGCTCGCTTTCGGTGATCGCCAAGCCGCAAGTTGGCAGCGCCGGACAGGCGATCGACCAGCGTCGTGCAGCCGAAGTTTCTTCGGTGAGTGGTACGCAATGCTCACGCAAGATTTTTTCGATACGGGCTCGATCTGTCTCTTCCAGGTTGCAGAAAATGATGCCCTGATGCGCGGTCAAACGGAGCGCTGGATGCAGCTTCGAGCAAATTTCCCTGAGCGCCGACTTGAGGCGATATAGCCCTTCGTCCTTGATCCGACCATTCTCGACATTGAGCCCGTAGAACCAGCGCCCATCGCCCTGCGCGTGCCAACCCATCCCATCGTTAAAGGCGGTCACGTGCACTGAACGAGGAGCAGGCAGTGCTGCGCCGTAGTATTCTTCGACCTTTTGCTTGAATCGATCGAGACCCCAGTTGTGAATCAAATACTTTAAGCGGGCCACTTTACGGTCGGCCCGATTGCCGAAGTCGCGCTGCACCTTGACGATCGCCTCGGCCACGTCGATCGCTTGCGTCGCACTGACAAAACACATCGGCTGGGCAATCGCCGCGAAAGTTTTCTTGGCACTCGGAGTCGAACCAAACCCGCCACCGACCAGTACGTTGTAGCCGACGATTTTCCAGTCTTCGCAGACGGCCAGTAGGCCCAAATCTTGCGAATAAATATCGGCGCTATTGTCGCCCGGCAGGCCGATGCCGGTCTTAAATTTGCGCGGCAAATACGTCGGCCCATAGATCGGCTCGATCGTGTGGCCATTCGCGCCGCCGCCAGCAAGCTGTTTTTCGCCAGTCTGGCAGTCGGTGAGCCACAGCTCGTGATAGGCGGTCGTGCGGGGCTGCAAGTGCCTGGCAAGGGCGTCAGCCAGTTTCTGCATCTGATCGTAGACAGGGTCGCCTTTGTACGGACATGGCGAGCACATGACGTTGCGCTCGACGTCGCCGCAAGCGGCCAGCGTGGTGAGCTGAGTATCGTTGATGCGGCGTATAGTTTGCTGCAAATTCGATTTCAAGATGCCATGCAGTTGCAGGCCCTGTCGCGTTGTGATCCGCAGCGTGGTATTGCCCAATTCATCGCAAAGATCGAGCTCGGCGATTAGTTGGTCACTGGTGAGTTTGCCGCCTGGGATCGCCGTGCGGACCATAAAGCTATAGCTCTTCCCGCCCTTTTTCCGCTGGTCGCGATTGTCTTGCTGATAGGTGCCGTGATGCTTGAGTAGCTGGATGCTGGCTTTGCCGAAAAAATCGTTTTCGTCGGCCAACTCCTCGGGAATCGGCTCGAGCAGATGATTGCTCTGCTGTTTGAAAACCTCAACTGCACTCAACTTCTCTTTCTTGGACGTTTCAGCCTCTGTTGGCGCTTCGCTCATAGTTTCTTTCGTAGCCACTTTCTGTAGCAGCGACTGGACGGTTTCCGGGTTGGAAGATCGGTCTTGAGGGAGATCGAGCGCTGCGGATCGCCGCCGCGCCCGAGCTTTTCGCAATGCACTGAGAAAACTCATTGCTCCGCACACCTTGCCTAAATTGGTCAAATCTCCATGCGACTATCATAACTCGCTAAACAGCAGACGGCCATATCGGCCAGCGAATTGCAAGTCAGTAGCTGCTTGTAATACGGAACTTTCGATCTTACGATGCCCACTATGAACGAGACAAAACCTCAGAGTCGGCTCGCAATCTGGCTTGCCACAGGCCTCGGAGTCGGGCTTGTGAGCCCGGCACCGGGGACGATTGGTGGTCTCTGGGGCCTGCCCCTCGCCTTGGCCGTCGGAATGCTGCCGACCGTCACTGCCGAAGTGCTGGCGATCGTGTTGATCGGCCTGGCCAGTGTGGCAATCTGCTCGGTGGCCGCCCGCGCTTTAGGAAGCTCGAAAGATCCGCAAGCGATCGTGTTGGACGAAATCGCCGCTCTGCCGATCGTCTTTCTCGGTGTCGATTCGAAGGGACCGGCTGTTTGGATTGCCGGCTGGCTGCTGTTTCGGGCGCTCGATATTACCAAGCCGCCGCCGATTCGCCAGTTCGAAAGACTCCCCTCAGGCTGGGGCATTATGGCCGACGACTGGGTCGCCGCCGCCGAGGCGTGTGTTCTGCTGCATCTGTTGCTTTGGCTGGATCAGATCGCGGCCTGGGGAATGTTCGCCGCAGTCGCCTGACAGAAAAGTCAAACCAAGTTACAATTCCCGGCTGTCGGTCGTCGGCTGTCAGAATTCAAAGTTTTCCTCTCCAGCGGTCCATCAGATCGCCCCACCACCCGCCACCCGCCACCCACCACCCACCACCCACCACCACCCACCACCCACCATGCCTGCCACCTTGCTCGACGGAAGATCACTCGCCCGCCAAATTCGTGGCGAACTGCGCGATGAGGTGGCCGACTTCATCGAGAATAACGTCACCGTGCCTACCTTGGCGGCTGTGCTCGTCGGCGAAGATCCGGCCAGCGAAGTTTACGTCCGCAATAAACGGCGCGACTGCGAAGAAGTTGGCATCCGTAGCAAACTCCACCAGTTGCCCGCCGGCACGACGCAAGAGGATTTGCTCGCGCTGATTGCAAAACTGAACCGAGACAGCGAGGTCCACGGAATTTTGGTCCAGTTGCCAGTCCCTGAGCAAATTAGCACCGAGCGCGTATTAGAAGCGATCAACCCGGTGAAAGACGTCGATGCTTTCCACCCCGAAAACGTCGGCCGACTGGTCCAAGGGCGGCCGGAGTATTTACCCTGCACCCCGCACGGCTGCGTCGAACTGCTCCGCCGCTACGACATCCCAACTGTCGGCAAGCATGTTGTGGTCGTGGGCCGGAGCGATATCGTCGGCAAGCCGCTGTCGATCATGCTGGCTCAGCACGGTGCCGATGCCACTGTCACAATTTGCCATAGCCGCACTCAAGATTTGCCTGCGGTCACGCGGCTGGCCGACATCTTGGTCGTCGCGATTGGCCGCCCAAATTTTATTACTGCCAACATGGTCAAGCCAGGCGCGACCGTGATCGACGTCGGCATCAACCGAACCGCAAACGGCTTGGTCGGTGACGTTGATTTTGAAGCGGTCAGGGAAGTCGCCGGGCATCTCACCCCGGTACCCGGCGGCGTTGGGCCACTCACACGCGTGATGCTGCTGGTGAATACACTGGCCGCGGCGCGGCGATTGGAAAACTAGGCTGCTTCTCTACTTAGCCCGCTACCGCAGGTTAGCCGGCTACCGCAGGTTGGCCCGCTGCCTCTCGGCCTCGTAGAACAGAATCGCCGCGGTCGCTGAGACGTTGAGACTGTCGGCCATCCCCTGCATCGGCAAACGGACTTCGCGCACGTCCTCTTGCTGCCAGTCTGCCGATAATCCGTCCGCTTCGCTTCCCAGCACAATCGCGGCTCCTAGGGAATAGTCGATGGCCGAATAGAGCTGCTCGGCCTTAGGCCGCGTGGCGATGATCGGTAGCTGCCATGCGCGCAGCTTGGCCAAAGTGTCTGGAAGGGTTGCCGCACAAATGTTCTTAGCAAAAACGGTCCCCAGGCTTGCGCGGATCGTGTTGGGATTAAATAAATCGGTCCCACCACTCACGACGATCACTGCGTCGATCCCCGCGCCGTCGGCAGTTCGCATAATTGCCCCGACATTCCCCGGTTTTTCTAGTCCTTCAAGTACCGCCACTAACGGCCGCGACGGCAAAGCAAGTTGATCAAGCGATCGCTGCGGCGTCTTGGCAACTGCGACCACGCCATCGTGTCGCTGCCCAAAGCAAAGCTTCTCGAACACTTCTGAGGAGACACGGGCAAGGTTGGCTGCAGGCAATCGGGGCGCCAGGCGTCGCGCTGCAGCCGATGTACATAGTGACTCACAAACAAACGCTTCAACGATCTCAATCCCCGCATCCACCGCCCTCCCAGTTTCCCTTGCCCCGTCAATCAGAAAACGGTTCTGCTTGGCACGCTGCCGGGCCGTGCGTAGCTTCGCGGCCTCTTTCACGCGCAGGTTCTGTCGGCTGGTGATCAGTTCGCTCATCGTTTATCCGGGCCAACGTGCGAATTCACCGCTGGGCAATTTTCGCCCGTCGGCAGTTTTCAAATACAACGTACCTACTCGAGGCGGCTGGCCACAGTTGCCAAAGACTCCGTCCGAAAGATAGGCACTGAGCTCCGCCGCACCAATGCCTGGCGTGTGGCAGGTGCAGAGCACAAACGCCCGCCGCCGGGCAGTGAGTTTGCCGCAGAGTTCCAGCAGCGGCAGTAAATCGCGGCGGATCGACCATGCTTCGCCCTGCGGACCATGGCCATAACTGGGTGGGTCGAGAATGACGGCGTCGTACTCGTTGCCCCGTTTCAATTCTCGCCCGCAGAATTTCAGCGCGTCCTCTACAATCCAACGGATTGGTCGCTCGGCCAAGCCCGACAGCTCGGCGTTGGTCCGCGCACGGACAACCATGCTTTTAGCGGCGTCGACGTGGGTCACTGCTGCGCCGGCGCTTACCGCGGCGAGCGTGCTGCCCCCAGTGTAGGCGAATAGATTTAGCACACGCATCGGTTTGGCTGCCCGCTGGACTTGCTTAGCAATCCACTGCCAATTGGCATACTGCTCTGGAAAGAGTCCCACTTGCCCCGACGGCAACGGCGCCAATTGAAACTTCAATTCTCCTACGGCAATGTGACAAGCCTTGAGTTTCGGCAACCATTTCCCATCCGCAACGCGCTGGGCTGCGTACCGCGCCGCGGCGCCGCGCCAAGCGAGCGGTTGCTCGCAGGCCCCGTCTGCCGCGGCTGGGCAAGGCCGATCGACCACGTATTTGCCAAACCGCTCCAATTTGCGGCCCGCACCAAAATCGAGCAATTCGTAGTCGGGCCAATCGGTCAACCGTGTTTTCCTCGCAAAAATCATTCTCTTGGGCACCGCCGCGTTTAGCCCTATAATGGTTGGTTCGCGCCGATTTGCTTGCCAGCCGACAATGCTAGCCGACGACAATGCTAGCGATAGTGCCAGGCTAGTGGCGACTGCCAATCGGGCCAGCATCGGAGCGAAATGTGAGCCCTCAACTTTAGAACCCCCAGCATGGACGTATGCCCGCCTCCGATATCATCATCAAAGGTGCTCGCGAGCACAATCTCCGCGACGTCGATCTGGTGCTCCCCCGCAACCAGCTGATCTGCCTGACTGGCGTGTCGGGCAGCGGCAAGAGCTCGCTGGCGTTCGATACATTGTACGCTGAAGGGCAGCGGCGCTACGTCGAAAGCCTGTCGACCTTCGCCCGCCAATTCTTGGGGCAGATGCCCAAACCGGATGTCGATCACATCAGCGGACTCAGCCCGTCGATTTCGATCGCTCAAAAGTCGGCCGGCAGCAATCCCCGTTCGACCGTCGGCACGATCACCGAAATCTACGATTTTCTTCGCGTGCTTTACGCACGCGTCGGGCAGGGACATTGCCCCAAATGCTCAAAACCGATCACTGCCCAATCGCGCGAGCAGATCATCGCCCGCATTTTGGCACAACCGGTCGATACCAAGTTTGCCGTGCTTGCCCCGGTCGTGCGTCAACAAAAGGGCGAGTTCCGCGATCTGTGCGAAGACCTACTCAAGCAAGGTTATGTCCGCGCCCGGGTCGACGGCGAAACGGTCCAACTCGCCGACGACTTGTCGCTCGATCGGCAAATGCGTCACGACATTGAAGTTGTCGTCGATCGGCTGGTCAACCGTCCGAGCATCCGTAGCCGGTTGGCTGAGGCGGTGGAGCTTGGGCTCAAACTGGGCGAAGGCAACTTGATTGTCGCGCCCGAATCGCTGGAGCCCGAAACGCTGGAGAATGGCAATCAAGAAAAAGGGCCAGGAATAGCGGCTAGCACGAAAAAGCGGTCGGGTCTCCGCCCTGGCGACGTCGCGCTGTCTGCCGACTACGCCTGCAATCGATGTGGCCTCAGCTTCCAACCTCCCACTCCGCAGCTATTTAGCTTCAATAGTCCGCAGGGCATGTGCTATGAGTGCGACGGCCTGGGGCAGATGTTTAGCTTCGACCCTGAGAAGCTGGTTACCGATCCGGCCAAGTCAGTCGCCAATGGCTGTATTGAACTGGTCGGACAATGGAAAGACCTCGGGCGTTGGAAACGGCACATCTACCTAGGCATGGCCAACACGATGGAGCGCAAGCACGAATTGCCTGCCGGCACGTTGGCCGAGACGCCGTGGCAAGACCTCACTGCCGACCAGCAGTTTTTCTGGCTGTGGGGCACCGGTGAGGAGCATATCACGTTTACGTGGCGTGGTGGCAAGAACTCGCAGAAATATGGCGGCACCTTCGACGGCATCATTCCCGAGTTGCTCGACAAGTACCGCGGTGCGAAGAGCAAGAGTCTCATTGCCAAGCTCGAAAACTTCATGAACGTCATCCGCTGCCCCGATTGCGGCGGACAACGGCTCAATCCTCAAGCCCGCAGCGTCCAGCTTACGTCGGCCCACGCCGATTTCAGTGAGATTGCCGGGCGCACGTTGCCGCAAGTTTGCGAATTGCCCATCGAAGAGGCTGAAAAGTTCTTCAGCGCCCTGACTCTCGACACCACTGCCCAAAAAGTCGCCGGCGAGGTGCTGAAAGAAATCTGCGGCCGGCTCGGTTTTCTTACCAACGTAGGTCTCGACTATCTGTCACTCGGCCGTACGGCGCCAACGCTCTCGGGTGGCGAAACGCAACGAATTCGCCTGGCGGGCCAAATCGGCTGCGGCCTGGTCGGCGTACTCTATATTCTCGACGAACCTTCGATCGGCCTGCACCCTCGCGATAATCAGCGGTTGCTCGCTACGCTTGAGCGTTTGAGGGACCAAGGCAACACGGTCGTGGTCGTCGAGCATGACGAAGATACGATGCGCGCCGCTGACCAGATCATCGACTTCGGCCCCGGCCCCGGTGTGCGCGGCGGCGAGGTCGTCGCCCACGGCAGTGCCGCCGCTATTGGGCGTGCAAAGGATAGCGTCACGGGGGCGTTCCTGTCTGGTAAACGTAAAATCGCCGTGCCGGTGCAGCGGCGAATGCGGAGTGCGGAGTGCGGAGTGCTGAATGAAAAGGGGATCGCCAATCTTCATTCTGCACTCCGCACTCCGCCTTCCGCGTTCGAGACGCTGCGCGTCGTCGGTGCTCGTCACAATAACCTAAAAAACGTCGATATCGAAATCCCGCTTGGCGCGTTTGTCTGTCTGACCGGCTCGAGCGGCAGTGGTAAGAGTTCGATCTTTTCCGACATCTTGGTCGAGACGCTCCGCCGCGATCTCAATGGCGGTAAAGGCCTACCTGGTGAACACGATCGCATCGAGGGGATGGAGCACCTCGACAAAATGATCGCGATCGATCAATCGCCGATCGGTCGCACGCCACGTTCCAATCCGGCCACCTACATCAAGGTGTTTGATGAAATTCGCGCTCTTTATGCGCAACTCCCTGAAGCAAAAAAACGCGGCTACAAACCGGGACGCTTTAGTTTCAACGTAGCTGGCGGTCGCTGCGAGGCGTGCAGTGGAAACGGCTCGAATAAACTCGAGATGGATTTTCTGGCCGATGTCTGGATTACCTGCAACGTCTGTCAGGGTCATCGCTTCAACCACGAAGCGTTGCAGATCGAGTACAAAGGAAAATCGATCGCTGACGTGTTGGAAATGGACGTTCAGCAAGCGCTCGAGCATTTTGAAAATATTCCGAAAATTAGACATAAACTTGCGACACTTCATGCTGTAGGGCTCGACTATGTAAAACTGGGCCAGCCTTCGCCGACGCTCTCGGGCGGTGAGGCGCAGCGAATCAAGCTTGCCCGCGAATTGGTCAAGAAGTCGACCGGTAAAACACTCTACATGCTCGACGAGCCGACGACCGGTCTGCACTTCGCCGACATCGAGTTGCTGCTGAAGGTCCTGCACGATTTCGTCGATGCCGGCAACACAGTCTTGGTGGTTGAACATAATCTCGACGTGATTAAAACGGCGGACTGGCTGATTGATCTCGGCCCAGGCGGCGGCAAGCATGGTGGCGAGCTGGTCACCACGGGTACGCCGGAGCAGGTGGTGGAGTATGCGCATGTGCAAATGCGGAATGCGGCTGGCGAAACGCGAAATAAGAAAACGACAACGTCCAATAATTCCGCAATCACCAATCCGAATGCCGCACTACCGTGCTACACCGGTTTCGCATTAGCAGCACACTTGGGTCAGCGAACTCAGGCCAAAGTCAGCACACAAAAACGCCAGAGGCCGCAGCAAGCGACCCACATCGTTGTCAAAGGTGCCGAGCAGCACAATCTCCGCTGCGTCGACGTCAAGATCCGCCGTGATCAATTCACTGTTTTCTGTGGTCCCAGCGGCAGCGGCAAGAGCTCGCTGGCGATGGATACGATCTACGCCGAGGGCCAACGTCGTTACGTCGAAAGCCTCAGCTCTTACGCGCGCCAGTTCATCGGCCAGTTGCAAAAGCCACAAGTCGAGTCGATCGAAGGCCTCTCACCAGCCATCGCGATCGAGCAGCGCACCACCGGCCATTCACCTCGATCGACGGTCGGTACGGTCACCGAGATTTACGATTACTTCCGCATTTTGCTGTCGCGAATCGGACAGATGCATTGCCCTGATTGCGATCAGCCGGTCGGCACCCAAAGCGCCGACGAGGTAATCGACGCGATCCTTGCCGGACCGGCAGGCACCAAGCTCTATCTCTGTGCCCCCGTCGAGCTAGCGGCGGGGCAAAGTTACGAAGATCTCTGGAAAATGTTCCGCGACAACGGTTATGTGCGGGTACGCGTTGATCGTGCGACGCATGAGCTCGATGCCATGCCCAAGATTGATCGGCGCCGTGTCCACGAGATCGAGGTCATCGTCGACCGCGTCTTGGTCCGCAAAGATGCCCGTGGTCGCCTGGCAGATAGCGTAGAAAACGCGCTCGCCCTCGGCCGCGGTGTGTTGCACGCTGTGACGGTGGCCGACGACCTGCCGGAAGGCCGTTGGGAAACCAAAGTCCACAGCCAACACCTTGCCTGCGGTGATTGCGGCCGCAGCTTCGAGCCGCTGTCGCCCCATCATTTTTCGTTCAACAGTACTATCGGCTGGTGTTACGCTTGCGAGGGCCTCGGCACTGAAGTCGGCGCCAACCCGGCAGCACTGATGCGTAGCACAAAGATGACCCTCGCCGAAGGAGCCATCCTCGCCTGGCCGGGAATCGACCAGCCACTTTTCGCCGCGATGCTCGCCGCGCTTTCTGCCCGCACCGGTTTGCCGACCGACGTGCCGTTCGACCAACTCTCGCCGCGACACCGGCGATTGGTCTTGTACGGCACGGGGGACGATTGGATGGAATTCGTAGCGAGTCGCGAGTCGCGAGAAGCGAGAAGTAAAAGCACGCAGAAAAAAACGCGCGACTCGCAAATCGCAACACATATCGCTTGCCGCTTCCAATACAAGGGCCTTTACCCAGCGCTCGAAGAAGCTTCGCGCGTATCGCCGCGCTTGCGTAGCAAACTCGAACATTTGGTCGACGAGATCGAATGCAGCGAATGCGGTGGCAGCCGACTGCGTGACGATGCGTCGGCGGTTCGGTTTGAGGGGCGAACGGTCGACGAGTATTGTCGCACGCCGCTTGGTGAATTGCTGTCGATTGTGAAAGCGTGGAAACTTCCGGCCGTCAAGAAAAAAGTGGCGGGTGAGTTGGTCCGCGAGATCATCAATCGGCTTACCTTCTTGGTCGATGTCGGTTTGGAATACCTGACGGTTGGCCGGTCGGCACCGTCGCTCTCGGGGGGCGAATCACAGCGTATTCGCCTCGCTAGTCAAGTCGGCAGCGGTCTGTGCGGCGTGCTGTACGTACTCGACGAACCGACCATTGGCCTGCATCCTCGCGACAACACTCGCCTCATTGGCGCACTGCACAAGCTGCGCGACCTCGGTAACACCTTGCTGGTCGTGGAACACGATCACGACGTGATCGAGAGCGCCGACCAACTGCTCGACTTTGGTCCCGCCGCCGGCCGCTTGGGCGGCGAAATCGTCGCCCAAGGTACGCCGTCTGGAGTTTCGAAAAAACGCAAAAGCGTCACCGGACCCTATCTGTCGGGCAAGAAGGCAATCGCAGTGCCAACGACCCGACGAATGCAGAATGCGGAAATCGGAAGGCGGAGCAAGAAAAGCCTGAAGTCCAAAAATTCTGCGATCCGCAATCTGCATTCCGAATTCCCTACGCTCCGCGTCGTCGGTGCTCGTCACCACAATCTCAAGAATATCAGCGTCGACATCCCGCTCGGCACTCTCACAGCTGTGACTGGCGTTAGCGGTAGCGGCAAGAGCTCGTTGGTCCAGGACGTGCTCTACAATCAGCTCGCCCGTATGTTGCATCGTGCCAGTACCAATCCTGGAGCGCACGACCGGCTGGCGGGCGTTGAGCAGATCGACAAAGTGATCCGGGTCGATCAGCGACCGCTGGGCAACACGCCCACCTCCAACCCAGCCACCTACACCGGCTTGTTCGAACTTGTGCGGCAACTCTTTGCTCAACTTCCCGAAGCGAAACTACGCGGTTACTCGGCCCGTCGTTTCAGTTTTAACGTTTCTGGCGGTCGTTGCGATGCGTGTGACGGTGCAGGACAACTTTGTATCGAAATGCACTTTCTGCCCGACGTTTGGGTCGATTGCGACACTTGCCACGGTAAGCGATACAACCCAGAAACTCTGGAAGTCAAATATCGCGGCCGTTCGATTGCCGACGTGCTGGAAATATCGTGCGACGAAGCTCTGGCTCTGTTTGAGAACATCCCCAAAGTACGCCGCATTTTGCAAACTCTCTGCGACGTTGGTCTCGGCTATGTTGCCCTTGGACAAAGCGCGGCAACTCTCTCGGGCGGCGAGGCCCAGCGCGTCAAGCTCGCTTCAGAACTCGCCCGACCCGATACTGGCAGAACGCTCTATGTCCTCGACGAACCAACCACCGGCCTCCACTTCGACGACATCGCCAAGCTGCTCGACGTGCTGCATCGCCTCGTCGACCTCGGTAACACGGTTTTGGTGATCGAACACAACCTCGACGTGATCAAACAGGCGGACTGGGTTATCGACCTTGGCCCCGAGGCGGGTGCCGGTGGCGGAGAGATTGTTGCGGAGGGGACGCCCGAAGGGATCGTCGAGCAAATGCGGAATGCCGATCGCCCAGCGCAGAATAAGAAAAGCTCCAAGTCCAAAAATACCGCAGTTCGCAGTCCGCGGTCCACATGCTCCTCTCATACCGCTGCCGCATTAGCACCAGTCTTGGAGGCGGGGCCGCACAAGAAACGCAAAATTTACGATTTCGCCGCTGCCGCTGCCAAGCAAGCGGGTGATCTCGACATCAACGAGCTGGGCGAAAGCGTGAAGATGCCGTGGGAGATTGATGGCCAACGCTGGCACACACACGATCGGGTCAGCCGCAGCGGCGCGGCTTGCCACTGGGAAGGCAAAGTCCTGGCTGAAATTGAACGTCGCATTCACGACCTTGGCGATTTCAGCCCCACCAACTGGAATAACCGCACGATCGTCGAAATCGCCGCCGACAAGAAAAACGACGGTTGGTTCTTCCACGCAATTACCGGCGAGCCCTGGCTGGTTAAACTGAAGTTTCGCACAGCAAAACAGACTTTCCAACGCGACCAACTGATGATCGATCTCGGTCTGCCACCGCTGAACGACATTCCCGAAATCGAGGCCTATGGCCACACCTCGCGCGTGAAGTGCAAAAACTTGCGCGGCCCTTGGCAAGAGGTGCAAATCGCCGCCTACAGTTGGGAGGAAATCGACACCGCCCAGTTTTGGGATTTCTTAAAAAAAGCAGTCGCCGGTTTTCGAAAGTTCACCGACCGAATTGAAAAAAACCCAGCAAACGTGATGCCTTGGAAAATCCTCGGCCGCAAATGGCACTTGGCCCGCAAAGGCTTTCCGCCAGGTAAAAAACCGGCCTGGCCCGTCGAGGTGCTCGAAGACTTGCTAGAGCAGCTTAGTGAAGCCGCGACGACCCAATCCAATGGCGTGTCTGCTTCAACCGATGGGGGGACGTCACAGTTTCTCTGGAACAACCAACAAGTTGTCAATCTAATGATTCCTGGACTGCGCGACCCTTGGGCGGTGGTCTACACCAAACGTCTTGGCGGCGTCGACCTGCAGCTCAACGGCCCCCCGGGCGCTTTTGCGACCGGCCGGATCGCCGAACTCGCCTCCCAGCGGACGATCAATTCTGAGAGCGACAACCGCGACCACGTAAAACTTCGCTTCGTCACCGCCGATGATCTCGACCGGGGCGACCTCGCCAACTTTCTTGCCGAGCATCTCGAAGTGCTTCGAGGTGCTGGGACACAAACTTCGGGCTAGCGAATTTCACGGTCCTTTATGAATCAGATCGCTCAAGTGTGATTCCAATGTCGCCACACGTTTGGCGGTCCACCACTGCAAAAACTCTCTGCGGATTTGATCGCCCGCCTGATGCTCTTCCACTATCCGCAGCGCTAGTTGGGCTGCTCGCTCGTTGGGGGGGAGATCTGCTAGCCAGTGCTGAAACAACACCTGAGCGGTGACATGATCGTTTAATCGCCCCAGCCGCAATTGGATCTTTTCAACGAGTGGATAAACTTCTTCGCGCAGCGCTGCGGGAAACGCGCTGTGGAATAGTTCAATCGAATACCGGAGCCGCTTGCCTGCAATCCGCAACTGGTGAAGCTGCGCCACTGTGGGTTGCTCTAGTTCGGACAGCTGAAACATCCCCCTGCTGACCGATCGCAATGCCTCGTGGGCAAAAACATCGAAGCGAATCGCAGATTTCTTTTTGCCTGACTGTTTTCGCAAAGCTATCACGCATCGCTTTATGCTTGCGTGAAATTCGCCTGACCCCGCCTGAGCGGCGACATCGACTAAGGTTCGTTGTACCTTGTGCCGCTGCCGCTCTAACCTGGCGACGACGTACGTGTGACCCGGTTGATTGTCGGACTCGGAGCAGAGTCGCTCCAGCAAAACATCGGCATCGCGCGCCGGCCCGGCCGCTCGGCGCAGTTTCCCTAGCCACTTTTGTAGCCGCCTGGCCTTGGCAGTCACCAATGGCCGAAATCCCTGCAGTGCCGCCCCTGCCCGACGACAGCCGACGCGGAGTTGGTGCACATGGCGTATGTCACGACGATATTCGCCCGCCGCCAGCGGCAACATTTGCTGAACATGCTGCATTCGCAGCTTCAAAATCTCTGCGGCAACCATCGCCGCCGGACGATCGACCTCGGTTACTTCCACCCATTTGCTCATAGCGACTAGCGTAACTACCGCTGCAGTTCGGGGCAAATTGCCCATCCCCAGGCAGAGATTTCCTTGACAGCCAGTCGCCGATTGGCTACTGTACTAGAACGGTAGTACACACGACACGAAAGGTCTGACGACTGTTATCATGTTTTTGCATATTGATGCCCACAACGGCCTGGCGGTCTACGATCAGATAGTCCGCCAAATCAAGTTCTCTGTTGCGGACGGAGTACTGGCGGTAGGCGATCTTGTGCCTAGTGTGCGAGAGCTTGCCCGTGATCTAACAATTAATCCCAACACCGTTGCTCGTGCCTATCGGCAACTGCAGGACGACGACGTCTTAGAATCTCTTCGCGGTACTGGGTTGGTTGTGTCGAGCGGAGCCCGCAAGCCTTGTCTTGCAGCGCGCAAGCGACTTATCGGTGCTCGGCTCCGCGACGTCCTGCTCGAAGCGCATCATGGTGGCCTAGATGCCGAGCAAATCCGAGCGCTATTTCAGACGGAACTCGACAATCTAAAGAATAACAAGCTCAAAACGAAAAAGAGGTGAAACATGTCTGCGGCAGTTTTACTCGATCGCGTTACAAAACGGTTTGGCAACCACACGGCGCTCGACAACGTCTCTTTCGAAGTGCCGCGTGGTGTGGTATTTGCGCTGCTCGGTGAAAACGGGGCCGGCAAGACGACCACGCCACTGCCATGGTGGAGGCGAATCAAGAAACCATTGCTAAGTTGGAAGAATTCATCCAGCGTCCGTTTGCTGCAATTCCTGAATCCGCATTGACCCCTATTGCTTCGAATTCGTGGGGTATCCACGGTACCTACGAAGAATTAGTACTCGACGACGCCTCGCGATTGATCGCTGAGAATCAGTTGCAGAGTGCTTGCGAAAGGTACATCCTGGTAGCTCGAATGCGGGGGCAAATCGTTTCCAGACAGACGGCCGGGCAGGTGGACTATGCCCGCGAATGGCAGCAGAATAAAAATGACTTCGAACAGGCCATTCTTCACTGGGCTCAACTTCCCACTCAAACCAGTCAGAACATCCAAGACGCGATCACAAAACTACACGTCGTGTTCGAACAGTACCCCGACCCGCGCGAGGCCGTGCTCGCTCACTATTACCAAGTCCGCGACATCCTGCTCGACAAGGAACCGCCCACATTCTTAAAGCAAAAAAATCCGCGAAAAATCGACTATCTTCCCTTATTGCAAAACATGCTGCCGTGGGAGCATGAGCGGTCATTGCGAGCACTTGATCTACTTACGACTCAAGACCTCAACTACGTTGATGCCGTGAGTCAAGTTGCCCGAGGAGGGGATATCGGGAATCTGCCAGGGGCGTCAAAACAATACACAACAACGCAAATCAGCCTCCCGAACGCTCTCGCTCAGACATTTTTATATGCTCTTGCCTCGATTTCTCGATTTCTTCGGGGCTTTTTTCCTGCGAGGCTTTGCTGCCGCCACTACATCCAACCAGAGGAAGGCATAAAAGCAGTGGAGCGACAAGCGCTGCTACGACGCATTTTAGCGAGTGATTCTTCCAAGCACGCATTCGGATACTCATCTCAAAAAAGAAAGGTAAACAAGGCAACGACTAGGGGAGATCTCCCCGGTCTCGAGTTCCCATGGCCAGCCAAACATCAGGATCGATCCCATCGTTGATCCCTTGCACACTACCATCGCACATCACCACATTTACCGTGCCGGTGTGGTAGCTGGAAGGTGGCGAGACGAGATCCCACCACTCGGCAGGGCGCCAACAATAGGAATTCGGCGTCAGCAGATGATTATACCAAGTACGCCATATCGTACCCTCGGTAAAAGGATAGCCCCGCCACCGCCAACTGCCGGACCAAGGAATACGGGCAGCTTGCCAGTCCTGGGCCAGAAATGCATTGCGGGCCGCGGTGGCATTATCCTCACGTACTCTGCTACCGTCCTTGCAATCGGCGAGCGGACTCGGAGAGGATTGGGAGTCGGGCCCAAAACCGTTGGCCACTTCCGCAAACGCAGCGGTATTGCTGAGGCCATCGGAGATTTTCCGGAATGGAAGTGGGCCGAGCGCAGGATACACTAAGCCGCCTAGGCGGAGTGTCTCGTCCGGACCGAAGACTCCGTCCCACTCACTATTCAGACGGACCCAACTGCCCGCGTTGGCGTGATAGTTTGTCCAGCCAAGGTTCGTTCCCAGCGTGTCGCGATGGTTCCCTTCGGACGGGCAGAGAAAAACGGTAGGTTGCTGGCTTCCGGCTTCAAAATTCTCCGGTTCAAATGGACCCTTTTGCATGTCGTAGAGAGCCAGTATTTGGCCTTGCTCGAAATAGGGGAGCATCAACGTATGAACCGATGCGTAAGAGTTGTTGCCAAAGTCAATGGTACCAGTCGATCCGCCTGGAATGACTTCGTTGGCCGACTCGTAATTGTGCATGGAAAGGCCAAATTGTTTCATGTTGTTGATGCATTGCGTCCGCCTGGCAGCCTCACGAGCCGCCTGAACTGCCGGTAACAGGAGGGCTACCAAAACGCCGATGATCGCGATCACGACCAGTAATTCGACCAAGGTAAAGCCTCTTCCACATAGGAAGCCCCTTACTGGACTGCTGAGTTGGCAGCGACGATGGATCATTGAGGAGACCTCCAAATTCGGTGTAGTTTGTCCAGTGCTAACAGCCCAGCCCGTGCTAAAGGCCAAGAATGACGGGCCAGCATGCCCAGAAGGTTGGGTCGCGCAACCACCCCGATCCTAGCCCCCTCCTCCTCAAGAAGCAAGTACTCTACAGCCTGTCCGGCTACTGCTTATTCTTGACTCACGCAAGTCCGCCCCGATGCTAAATGGCAGCACCTACGGGCATCCACCACGGCTGACGCTAACCTTGGGCAGGCTAGATAATTTAAATGGAGCGACATTTGTGCAAACTGGAATGATGCCTTGGTGAACTTGTGTTGACAAGAATGACATCGTTTGATCCAAGCGTAGTTGAGCGGATTCACATAATCACATTCTTGTTATGGGTCAATTTCAAAAGGGCAAGACGGGCAATTGCCCGTCTTGACTAGAGTTAGCGTCAGCCGTGGGGCAGAAGTCGAAGCAACGCCCGCTGCCGCTGCAGCAGGAGCAGCAGACTCCATTGAAAAGGGCCCCGTCGACAAGTCGGCTATGAGCATTGATGAGATGCTGGCTTATTGCCGCGAGCATGATGCTTAACGCACTTCCAGCATCCGCTCCAGCGCTTCCAGCGACCATTTGGCCGTCTCTTCATCGACTTCGATTGTATTGACGGGTGTCCCCGCCGCCAAGTTTTCTAGCGTCCAGCAAAGGTGGGCCAGATCAATTCGGTACATTGTCGCGCACATGCAGACCACTGGCGACAAGAAATATACTTCCTGCTCGGGATGCTCTTGCTTCAGGCGGTTGACTAAATGCAATTCGGTGCCAATTGCCCATTTACTGCCGGGCGGGGCGGCTTCGACCGTTTTAATGATCTTGCCGGTACTCCCGTGCTGGTCAGCTAGCTCGAAAACGTCGCGCGGACATTCGGGGTGGACCAAGATGCGGATGCCCGGATATTTGTCGCGGAACATCGCCACATGCGCAGGCTTGAACATCTGATGGACGCTGCAGTGGCCCTTCCATAAGATGACTTTGCTCTCTTGAAGCGCCGCTTCGGTGTTGCCGCCGAGATCGTCAGCGTACGGGTCCCACACAGGCATGTCATGTTCAGTGATATCCATCCCCAGCGCCGTGTTGCGGCCCAGGTGTTGATCAGGAAAAAACATCACGCGGCTCGTGCGGGCAAAGGCCCACTCGAGCGCCGCGCGGGCGTTGCTTGACGTACAGACGATGCCGCCGTGACGGCCGACAAAAGACTTGAGCGTGGCGGCGGAGTTGATGTACGTGACCGGCGTGATGTCGTCGGTGTCGATCACTTCGCCAAGTTGGTCCCAGGCGTCTTCGATTTGGTCGATGGCGGCCATATCGGCCATCGAGCAGCCCGCAGCCATGTCGGGCAGGTAAACGCTGACCCGCGCGCCATCGCGCTCGGCTAACTTCTCTGGTCGATTGGCCAGAATATCAGCCGTCTCTGCCATAAAGTGAACGCCGCAAAAAGCGATATGGCGGCACTCAGTGCTATCGGCCGCGGTCTGGCTAAGCAGATAGCTATCACCCCGCAGATCGGACTGGGCGATCACCTCGTCTTGCTGATAGTGATGACCGAGGATCATCAGCTGAGGGCCAAGCTGGTCGCGGACGGCTTGGATGCGAGCCTCAAGCAGGCCGTTTTCTAGCGATTTATACGGTTGAAGATCAAATTTGGGAGATTGAGTTGTCGTGCTCATCGATCGCAGAGGAGTTCGAGTCGAATTGGTAACGAAGTGCTAGCCCACATATTTCATCAATCCGGGCACCGAAACCTGTTTTGGTCGGCAAGAGTGATGAAATATGTGGGCTAGCTGTTGCGGGCCATTATAGGTGTTCACTGGCGAAAAAACAGCGTCGCCAATTATCCGACAATGCAAATGCAGGCACTCAGAAGCTATTGATGGACCTCGGAGAGTGTCTCCCCAGCAGGCAAATGGCAGGGACGCATGACTTGATCAACACGCTGTTAAGGGGCACATCGCAATTCGAAGGCATTTTTCCGTGAAATCCTCCGTATCGCCCGCGGTTCCCTGTCAATTCGTTGAACCATGCGTATTTGCAGTACTCCCAGCGCATTGAGACGATCTGGGCAAAGTTTAACGGTCGTACCGGCCGATATCACTTTTAGCCCGCTGCGCTCGGCGGATGCAGTGCGTTGCCCGCCACAGCCTAAGGTGGTGGCCCAGCGGAGCGACACCAAGCGACCCGAACAGCAACTATGAACAAACAAACGATATGAGTGAAATAACGCCAGAACTTGCTCCTGAAGTCGTAGCCGCCTGCCAGGCGGGCTCCGACGAGGCGGCCAGCGAGCTGAGTCGGTCGCTCGATACGGAATTGACTCTGACGGTCGGCGAAATTGGCAGCTATAGCCGCGAAGCAGCTCCGGAGGGTTTCGACGGCGCTGGGCTAGCGGTGCTAATGAAGTTTGGCGACGTCGGCGTGACCGCGCTACTCCCAGAGGCGAGCGACTTGTTGCCCGATTGGTACGCCGATCCCGATCCGACAGGCGCCAGCAAGCTCAGCACACTTGCTCAAGAGCTGAGCATGTTGCTGGTCCCCGAAACACTGCTGGCCGAGGACTTTAAAGCAGCGCGGGTTGAGAGTTTGAGCGAAGCCTTGGCATCTGCTGGAGTTTCCGAAGACGCGGCTCTCGTGCCGCTAGAGTTGGTTGCAGGCGCCAACACGGCACAACTCAGTTTGATCTGGCCAGTCGCCATGCCAGATCGTTTGCTGGGGGAGGTTAAACAGGAGGAAACGCCAGTTGCGGCTCCTCCGGCCGCTACACCAGCCGCGCCGGCGAATGCAGAAAATCAAAGCGTTCAAAATTTCTCGCAATTGCCCGGTTATTCGCGCAGTTTACTGAAAATCGATTTGCCGGTGCAAGTGGTGCTAGCCACGAAGAAAGAAAGCTTGAAAGATGTCGTCGAACTTGCTTCGGGCTCGATTATTAAGTTCGACAAAGCGTGTGACGAAATGTTGCACTTGTGCGTGGGTGATCAACAGGTGGCCGTTGGCGAAGCCGTCAAGATCGGCGACAAATTCGGCTTTCGGGTGAGTCAAATCGTGATGCCAGACGAGAACTTTACGAAGGTGCAACCCAGAAAAAAAGCTGACGAGTTTCTTCGGGGCTGAAGGGGACAGGTCCAAGTTTTCGGCTTGCGCGTCGAACGGCTAAACAACCCGACCGGCCGAAAATTGGACCAGACCCCGCCCTCCTGAACTCCAAGTTATCTGGTGTGCAAGTGCGCGGGGTCAGGCACCTTTTTTCGCAAAGAAAACCTCCGCCAATTCGAAGACATCAAGGCGAAAAAAGGTGCCTGACCCCCTCCCCGGTGTCCAGCGCTTGGCCGCCCCCGCCCGAGCGGGGCCCGACAAAGTCGACACTGCTGCTGGTGGTATTTATGGTGGGAGCTTATGATTGGCTTATGATTGAAGGGCGAGTTCCCATCGCGTAGCAGAATTCCGCAAATGTCCAGCAATGCGGGAGGGCGATGCGATTCAATCGAGGACGCGACCCTGTTGGTCCGCTTCGGGAAAATAGTAGGCGTCGGATGTCGATCGAGGTCACCTGTCCCAACGGCCACTCGTTCAAAGTCAAGGACAAGTACGCCGGCAAGCAAGGTCTATGCCCGCTGTGCGACGATCGTGTTGTTGTAGCGGTTCCCGCCATTCTCAGTGAAAAAGGGCTCAGTGAAGATGTGATTTTGGGCATCATTGGTCCGGCGCCGCCTCCCCCAGTTGCAGACGATTCCGCCTCGGTTCTGGATGATGACGTCGAATCTGAATCCGTTTTTGACGACGACGTCGGCGACGATACCAGCGCTACGATGAGCTTAGTCGGGACATCCGCGATCCGACATCAACGCGAATGTCCCAATTGTTCACGTACCATGCCGTATTGGTTTGCCAAGTGCCCTGGTTGCAATACCTACCTTGAAGAAAACCAGGGGTAACCTCGATCAGAGTGCCAGTTTCTTGGCAACCAATTGTTCCTCATTTCAATAAATCGCTGAAGCTCAGTTCCAGTCGATCACGTTTCTTGTCGATGGCCCGATTCAACTTAGCGACCAGCTTAGGGCCCTGGAGTTCATGTTCGATTAGCCGGGGAAACTCTTCTCCTATTTCTCGGATAATCGGTCCCTTCGCGTTGCTGACGCGGCGTAAGTGAAAATCTGTGATATCGAGCCGGGCGTCGGCAACACGCGGGTCGAGAGCGACACCTGCTTTTCCAGCGAACGTGTGTAAGCGGACGCCGATTTCGCAATCGAGCGCCAAATCAATTGCGGCATCGCCGTCAAGTTCTAGGGAGATGAGGTGGACTCCATATCGGTAGAATTTGACGCGGCACCATAGATCTGCCTTCGCCTTGATCACGAGCGTGAAGCCGAGCCGCCCATCGTCGACTGAGCGGAGGTGCTCGATTCGAACGTCGAGCGTTTCTTCTGGATCAACGAGGCGAATCTTGTAGTGCTTCCATGTGCCATGGTTCACGGGCTTTTTGCGACGGTAGAGTTTGAGTCCGTTGTTGCGAATGCCAGTGGTGATATTTTTTGTCTTGCCCCAGTCTTTGCGTTTCTCGTATTCGCGCGGAATGGCCTGCTTGATCAAACGCGCGAAGGCGGCTGCAGGCGAGGTGGAATGTTGCGAACGTGGTGTGACCGAGTCGTCACCACTTTGCGCTGCGGCTGAAATACTCTGCGCCGCGGCAGAACCACTTTGCGCCGCGGCAGAACCACACAGCGCCGCGGCTAAGATGCAGCAGACCGGTGCTACAAGAGCGAGGAGTCGTGACAGTGGCCGTAACAGGGATTGGCAGATGTCGAACATTGGATTCCTACGGCACAGGTTCGAGCTTCGTTCTCAAGCGCACAAAAAAAGAACCTGCCCCAGGCCCGAAAGCCCGAGACAGGTCCTCAGAGGGGGATCCATCTAGTCTCATTCAGCGATGTTGCTTAGCCAGGCTTAGCGAACAAAGCTAGCACTAACCACCTTGCGAGGTTGAGCGATCCGAGCAGCGGGATCGGCAACTGGTGCTGGCGGAATCGGGGCAGCTTCTGGTTCAGCCGAGTCCGTATAGGCAGGGTCCGCAGCTGGAGCAGAGGAAGCACATCCGTTGCCGCAGCATGAATCACCGCAGCAACCGTCGCCACAGCAGTCGTCAGCACAGCCGCAAGACGCTTCGCAGCAACCATTGCCGCAACCGCAGCAACCGTCGTCGCAGCAACCGCTGCCGCAACCGCAGCAACCGTCGTCGCAGCAGCTGTCCGAGCAACCGCAAGACGCTTCGCAGCAGCAGTTACTCTTACGCTTGAACAACTTGCTCAAGAAGCAA
>Ga0310121_10001755_pt1 | contig 21540 bp, 25 predicted proteins | sample CB27_Tmax_986_MG_FD_203504 | JGI IMG/M metagenome (GOLD analysis project Ga0310121, IMG submission 203504) | Marine microbial communities from Western Arctic Ocean, Canada - CB27_Tmax_986 | ecosystem: Environmental > Aquatic > Marine > Oceanic | place: Canada: Western Arctic Ocean | collected...
TAGACTATATTACCATAAAATTATTGATGCAGAATCTCCCAGACTAGGTATAACAGAAATAAGATATATTGATCCTCGTAAAATTAGAAAAATACGAGAGGTTAGAAAAAATAGAATAGATGGCCTTCCAGGTATAACTGCTTTTCAAGACAAGTATCAAGAATATTATGTGTTTAATGAAAAGGGAATACATCCAACATCAGCTTCAAATACAGGTGGTGTACAAATATCAACAGACGCAATAGCTTATTGTACTTCAGGTTTAGTAGACCAAACACACAATCAAGTATTATCCTATTTACATAAAGCAATTAAACCAGTTAATCAATTAAGAATGATTGAGGATGCTGTTGTTATTTACAGAATAGTTAGAGCTCCTGAAAGAAGAATATTTTATATTGATGTAGGAAATTTACCTAAAATTAAAGCAGAACAATATTTAAGAGATGTCATGGCAAGATATAGAAATAAACTTGTCTATGATGCAAGTACTGGTGAGATTAGGGATGATAGAAACTATATGTCAATGTTAGAAGATTTTTGGTTACCTCGTAGAGAAGGTGGGAGGGGTACAGAAATTACTACATTACCTGGAGGACAAAATTTAGGAGAGATTAATGATATAGAATATTTCCAAAGAAAACTATATCGTTCTTTAAATGTTCCAATCAGTAGATTAGAAAGTGGTAGTGGTTTTAATTTAGGAAGAGCAGCTGAAATTAGTAGGGATGAAGTTAAATTTACTAAATTTGTAGGCCGTTTAAGAAAAAAATTTACTACATTATTTCACGATTTATTAAAGACTCAATTAATTCTAAAAGGTATTATTGCACCTGAAGATTGGGATGAAGTGGGTGGACATATTACTTACGATTTTTTACAAGATGGTTATTTTGCTGAACTTAAACATTCAGAAATGTTAAAAGAAAGACTTTTGCTTGCAGGTGAAATGCAAAATTATGTTGGTAAATATTATTCAAATGAATATATTAGAACTAAAATTTTAAGACAAAATGAGCAAGAGGTTAAAGAGATTGATAAACAAATGGAAGGTGAAAATGTACAACCAGAAGAACAACCGAATAGCGATGAAAAGGATATAAATAGTAACAATGAGTAATGAAAATACAAAAAAATTTGTTAATTCACTTGACAAAGGCAATAGCGATCAAGCAAAGACTGATATTAAAAATTCTCTTGCTGATAAAGTTAGTGCTACTTTAGATGACAGAAAAGTTGCTGTTGCACAATCATTATATACTACAGATAATGCAACACAAACTGCTACTAAAGAGGTATCAGGTGATGAAAACAATAAGTAAATTTAAAGAAGAAAATATTACTGAATCAAATGACTATAAGCGCACAAGGCAATATAATAAATTATCGCCTAAAATGAAACGTGCTGTAGATATGATTTTTCGTAATGCAGATAATGATGCTGATGTAATAGCAGACTTTGAGCTTAATGTAAGAAAGGCTGCAAATAAATTTAAGGTAACTATAAGTAATCTTATGAAATATTTTGATAAAGAAACTTTAACAATTTTAAGGAGATAATAAATGGCTGCTAGACAAACAATTCTAACAGATAATTCCGCTGAAACAAAAGTATGGATCAGTTTAGACAATCATGGTTCTGCTGTAACTGTGGATGCTAGTGCGTTAAGAAATGCAAAAGCTACTGCTGACAAGTTACACGTTAGAAGAATTGATTGGTCTACGGACAAAGAAATTAATATTTCTTCTACTGGATCAGGTACAACTGATATGATAAATCTTGCTGGTGGAACAGCAGGGTCTTTCAATTCACATATAATTAGAAATATTGCAACACAACCTGGTAACGCTACAGATGCAGACATAGTTGTAACGCCTGGTTCAGGATGTGATGGATTTGTTTATTTGGAATTATTAAAAGATCCGTCAGGTTGGTAGTAAATGGCTGATACAGTATCAAGTTTAACTTTAACAGATACTTCTGGTGTTAAATTTACAGCAAAATTTACAAACAGTTCAGATGGTACAGGAGAAACTTTAGTAAAAAAAGTTGATGCTTCTGCATTAACTTTTATGACCGAAGATGGTAATAGAACTATTGCTAAACTTTATTGGTCAATAAACACTTCAAATTCTAGGTCTGGAGTAGAAATTATTTGGGATGGCGCTACGAATGCGACAGCAGCTTTTCTATCAGGAAATGGTAATTGGGATTTAAGAACTGATGGAAATGAGATTACAAATAATGCTACAACACCTACAGGAGATGTATTGTTTTCAACAAAAAATTTCGCAAACGGAGATAATTACACAATAATTGTTGAGTTTAGATAATATTTTGTATAAATAATACAAGAGATAGATACTAATGAAATTAATTACCGAAGAAATCCGAAACGTAAAATATATCGTAGAGCAATCTAAAGATGGTAAAAAAAATTATTCCATCAAAGGTATTTTTATGCAATCCGATGTCAAAAATAAGAACGGAAGAATCTATCCACAACATATTTTACAAAGAGAAGTAGTCAGATACAATAAAGATTTTATAAATAAAAATCGTGCATTTGGTGAGTTAGGACATCCTGAAGGTCCTACTGTGAATTTGGAACGTGTATCACATATGATCAAATCTCTCTATCCAGATGGAAATAATTTTATAGGGGAAGCAAAAATTTTAGATACCCCTTATGGAAAAATAGTGAAATCACTAATTGATGAAGGTGCAAGTCTTGGAGTGTCTTCCCGAGGTATGGGAACACTACAAAATACAGGTAATGCTAATCTAGTTAAAGATGATTATTACCTTGCTACAGCAGCTGATATAGTTGCAGACCCTAGTGCTCCAGATGCTTTTGTAGAAGGCATAATGGAAGGTAAAGAATGGGTTTGGGACAATGGAAAATTGAAAGAACAAGATATTGACGAATTAAAATTACAGGTTGAACGAGCACAAAGAGAACAAAGAGCAGAAATTAATGCTCGTGTTTTTGAGAGTTTTCTTACAAAACTGTAATTTTATAAATATAGTTGACACAAAGTTAACTATTTTTTAACATAAGAAGGATAGAGGAGAAACCAATGGCAAATGGAAAAACAGACGCTATGGCGCCTAAAAAGAATGCTGCCCCAGCAATGCCCGCTCAATCTTTAAGTACGACTATTCAAAATGTAATTAAGAAAGCAGTTACATCACCGAATGATCCTAAAATAGATTTTGCACAAGGCGTTAACCATATTACTGGTGACGCACATCAAAAACGTGCAGGCACAGCTGATAGTATGCAAACTTTAAAAGCTTCATATATTCCTGAACAAGGAAATGGAGAGAAGGACGACAAAGCGAAAGATATTAAAGCTCAACATGATGATGAAAAGAAAAAAGAATTGATAGCTCAACATGATGATGAAAATAAAAAAGAATTGAAAGCAAATGCTGATAAGGAAAAAGAAGTTAAAGAACAGGATGAAAAAGACAAAGAAGAATTGAAAGCAAATGCTGATAAGGAAAAAGAAGTTCAAAAAGAAGGTGAATTACCACCTGCTTTGAAAAAAGCAATTGACGCTAAAAAAGATAAAGAAGCTGTCAAAGAGCAAGACGAAAAAGATAAAGAAGAATTGAAAGCTCAGCATGATGCAGAAAAGAAAAAAGAATTAAAAGCTCAGCATGATGATGATAAAAAAGATGTCAAAGAGCAAGATGAAAAAGACAAAGAAGAATTGAAGGCTCAAGACGAAAAAGATGCTGAGAATAAAAAAGAATTGAAAGCACAACATGATGATGAAAAGAAAGACGTAAAAGAAGATGATGAAGGTGATGAAAAGAAAAAAGAATTGAAAGCACAACATGATGATGAAAAGAAATCTGCTAAAGAAAAAGTAAAAGATATTGATATGAAAGAAGATGTTAAGGCTCTTGTTGGTGATGAATCAGATTTATCTGAGGAGTTCAAACAAAAAGCTGCAACAATTTTTGAAGCTGCTGTAAAAGGAAGATTAGTAGAAGAAATTGACAAATTAGAAAGTGAATATGCAACTAAAGTAAGCGAAGGAACTTCTAAAGCAAAGGAAGAAATTGTTGAAAAAGTGGACGCTTATCTAAATTATGTAGTCGAGGAGTGGATGAAAGATAACGAATTGGCTATAGAAAAAGGTTTAAGATCAGAAATATCAGAAGATTTTATTAGTGGTCTTAAAAATTTATTTGAATCTCACTACATTGATATGCCTGCAGAAAAATATAATGTAATTGAGAATCAAGCTGCTGAAATTGAGGAGTTAAAGAAAAAATTGGACGAATCAGTTGATAGAACTGTAGAGTTAAATTCTAAAGTAGGTGAATTTGCTAGAGAAGATATATTGCAAGATGTAGCTTCTGATTTAGCTGATACCGAAAAAGATAAACTTAAAGGTTTAGCAGAAAATATTGAATATAATGGTGCGGATGATTTTAGAAAGAAAGTAGAAACTATTAAAGATTCTTATTTTCCTAAAACAAAAGCAAATGATGAAACTAGTACCGTAGCGGGAGATAATTCGATCCCTAATTTAGAGGGTTCTATGGCTGCATATACCGCTGCTATTAGTAATTTAAAAAACAAGAAAGCGTGGTAAACGTTTCTTGTTAGTTAACTAACAATAAAGAGGAGAGATAGAAAATGTTTTTATCTGAACATATACAAACGAAGTGGCAACCTGTTTTAGATCATCCAGACCTTCCAGAGGTTAAGGATAATTATAAAAGAGCTGTTACTTCTGTAATACTAGAAAACCAAGAGAAAGCATTAAAAGAAGATGAGGCTTTTTTAAGTGAAGCTGCACCTGCTAATGCTACTGGTTCTAGTGTTTCAAATTGGAATCCTATACTTATTTCGTTAGTTAGACGTGCTATGCCTAATTTGATCGCCTATGACGTATGTGGCGTTCAACCTATGTCGGGTCCAACTGGTTTAATATTTGCTATGAGAAGTAGATATGCAACTCAAGGTGGAACTGAAGCATTGTTTAATGAAGCGGATTCTGATTTTACTGGTAGAAATGCTGCTGGTAGTGCGACAGGTGGATTTAGTGCAACAGCTCAGGCTGGTACTAACCCTGCTATATTAAATGATAGTTCCGCAGGAACGTATACAACTGGTACAGCAATGACTACAGCGAAAGCTGAAGCATTAGGTGATGCTAGTGGTAATGCTTTTGCAGAAATGGCATTCTCAATTGAGAAATCAACGGTGACTGCTAAATCAAGAGCTCTTAAAGCAGAATATACTATGGAACTTGCTCAAGACTTAAAAGCAATCCATGGTTTAGATGCAGAAACAGAATTGTCAAATATTCTGTCTGCTGAAATTCTTGCAGAAATCAATAGAGAAGTTGTAAGATCAATCTATATTGGTGCTGAGTTCGGACAAGCTGATAATGATAATTCAGATGCTGCTATTAATACCACAGCGGCTGGTATCTTTGATTTAGATACTGACTCAAATGGTAGATGGTCAGTTGAACGATTTAAAGGTTTGATGTTTGCGTTAGAACGTGATGCTAACACCATTGCTCAGAGAACACGTAGAGGAAAAGGTAATGTAATTATCTGCTCTTCCGACGTAGCTTCTGCTTTGCAAATGGCTGGAGTGTTAGATTATCAATCATCTTTAAGCAATAGTTTGAATGTTGATGACACAGGAAATACTTTTGTTGGTGTGTTAAATGGTAAATTTAAAGTTTACATTGATCCATATTCAGCAAATCTTGGTGGTAATGCTTCTCCAACTAAACAATTTTATGTTGTTGGATTTAAAGGAAGCTCACCATATGATGCAGGTATTTTTTACTGTCCATATGTACCATTACAAATGGTAAGAGCTGTTGGACAAGACAGCTTCCAACCAAAAATTGGCTTCAAAACACGATATGGTTTAGTTGCTAATCCTTTTGCTGGAAGTGATGTAACGGGTACTGGTGCTATTACTGCTGATGGCTTAACGGCTGCAAACAGTAACAGGTATTACAGACGAGTCCAAGTTGCTAACATTATGTAATTAAGTGTTTATATAACAGAATTAAGGGCGATGTAAAAGTCGCCCTTTTTTTTGGTCTTATATTTCATATAAATAGTGATATGACTTCTATTAATATGTTCAACAGACAACCGACTAAATTTGACTATGCAAGTCCTACACAATTTAGATTTACTATTGTCAAATTACCTAAGGTAGAATTTTTTGCTACTGCTGTTAATATTCCTAGCATAACGTTAGGTACAGCAAGTCAAACTACACCTTTAAAAGACATACCAATGCCTGGTGAAAAATTAGAATATGCCAATTTAAATATCAATTTTTTAGTAGATGAAAATTTAGAAAACTATAGAGAAATGCATGGTTGGTTAACAGGTCTTGGGTTTCCAAGAGATTGGTCTCAATTTAGAAATTTACAAGATGCAGGAGGTGATAGATATCCAACTGGTACTAATGTGGGTTTGAGTAAAGAATTAGGCAAGGTTAGAAAAGCCGTACAAGATGATGGTGCTACATATTCAGATGCAACATTATTTGTATTATCAAGTAAAAATAACCCAACGTTAGAAGTTAGATTTAAAGATATCTATCCTATTTCATTGTCAGGTTTAGAATATAATCAACAAGAAACAGATATTAATTATTTAACAGCTACTGTATCTTTTGCATATACAATATATGAATTTGCTAATGTTGGATCAAGCACAACTGTGGAAACAACATCATAGGTCGTTGACTAAATAATTATATTATGTTATAATTATATAAAGGTGAAATATTATGACACTTGAAGAATTAGAAAATTTAGCTGATGTTGATTTAAAAATAAACGATATAGAGCTTGATATAGAATCGCTTAAAATTCCACAATTACATAACAAGTATAGCAAATTTCATAATCAATTTATTAATCTATTAAAAAAAGCAGAACAAAATAGGGATATATTAATAAGAGAAAGGTGGGAATATTATACTGGTAAAGCCTCTCCTAGTGTTTATCAAGCACAGCCTTTTAATTTAAAAATATTAAGACAAGATGTGGATAAGTATATTAAGTCTGATAGTGAAGTTGTTAAACTTGAACAAAAAATAACTTATCTTCAAACTATTGTAAATTATTTAGAGAAAACTATCCGTATCATTTCAAATCGTACATTTCAAATTAAGAATGCTATTGAGTGGCGTAAGTTCACTTCTGGTATTATCTAAACATTGTGGCATCTCCACATAATATAATCGTTGAAAAAGTAAACGAAGTTTATTTAAAAATTAAAACTGAAGCTGATATTAGAGCAGAGTTATCAGATTATTTTTCTTTTGAAGTGCCTGGTTATAAGTTTACTCCACAGTATCGTAATAGAGTTTGGGATGGAAAAATTAGATTATATTCATATGCTACAGGCCAATTATACGTTGGATTGTATCCTTACTTACAAGAGTGGTGTAAACGTAAAAATATAGAAATAGTTGAAAACAATGAAATTACAGTAAAGCACACACTCATAGCCGCTGATATAGACGGACTTGTTAGTGATCTTGAACTATCTATCATACCTCGGGACTATCAAATTGACGCCTTCATTTACGCCCTACAAAATGAAAGAGGTCTGATTTTATCACCAACGGCCTCTGGTAAATCTTTAATTAGTTATATGTTAGTAAAATATTATTTAAGAACTATAAACAATAATATTCTTATTATAGTTCCTACCACATCTTTAGTAGAACAATTGTTCAAAGATTTTAAAGATTATGGTTTTGATAGTGAAAATAATATCAGTAGAAACTATCATGGGTATGAAATAGATGAAGATAAACGAGTTGTTATTTCTACTTGGCAATCTTTATATAAACTTCCTAAAACTTTTTTCGCAGATTTCGGAGCTGTAATTGGAGATGAAGCACACTTGTTTAAGGCCGTTTCTCTTACGAAGATAATGACCAAGTTAGTTGACTGTAAATATCGTATTGGTATGACAGGCACTTTAGATGGAACTAAAACTCATAAACTTGTATTAGAAGGACTGTTTGGCCGAGTTAATAAAGTTGCTACTACAAAAGAATTAATAGAAAAAAAACAACTAGCAAATTTAAAGATTTTTTGTCTGGTTTTAAATCATAGTGAGTCTAATAAAAAATTAATGTACAATGTTAAGTACCATGAAGAATTAGAATATTTGGCTCAAAGTTTGTCCCGTAATAAATACATACAAAATCTTTGTTTAGCATTGGACGGTAACACGCTCTGCCTTTTTCAACTTGTTGAGAAGCACGGAAAACAATTATACGAAATGATAAAGGAGAAAGTAGAAAAAGGAAGGAAAGTATTCTTCATTTATGGAGGAATAGAAGCAAATGATAGAGAACAAGTTAGAGCCATTACCGAAAAGTCTGACAATGCGATTATTGTCGCTAGTTATGGGACGTTCAGCACTGGTATTAATATCCGTAATTTACACAATATTATTTTTAGTAGCCCTAGTAAATCTCGTATAAGAAATCTACAAAGCATAGGTAGAGGATTAAGACTCGGTGATAATAAAACCGAGGCTACGCTCTATGATATAGCCGATGATTTAACGTATAAAAATAATAAAAATTATACTCTTCAGCACTTTGGAGAAAGAATAAATATATACAATGAGGAGGAGTTTGACTATGAGATTCATAATGTCAATCTAAAAGAAGATGCTACCACACATTAGTATTAATTATAAAAAAGCAAAAATTCTCAGGCTTGTTTCTGGAGAGGAGATATGTTGTATGTTTCCACCAGATCAGTTACCAGAAACATCTACTCATATAAAACTACAAGATCCTTTGTTAATTAAATATGTTCCACAGATAAGCGAACAAGGGATATCAGATTTTATAGCTTTAGTTAGGTGGGTTGGATTTACCCAGGATAGTATTATGACAATTCCTAAAGATAAAATAATAACAATCTGTGATGCTACTACACCATTTACAAATAGATACATAGCTTTATCACAATCTCTTAAAAATGTAGAGCCTCCTTTACCATCATTTGTTCAAAGAGACCTAACCGAAGAAGACTATAAAAAACTAGACCATGAAATAAAAATACAGCGTACACGTGATAATATAAGAAATATGAGAGCAAAAAGAGGTGCTAAATTAGAAGATATGTTTGACTATGGTAATATGCCATCTAAAAAACTACATTAATAATATACTAGCTATAGCCTCTGGTAAGGCGCCTACATAGGCTATTATATCAACATTTTTTGAAATGTCAATGACCTATGAAAAATTAGTGTAAGCATTGACAAAAGGTACAAAATATAGTAGTATATAATTATGACAAAAATCAAAAAAAGGCCTGAACATTATGTAGATAATAAGAAATTTTTAGTTGCTATGACCGAACATAAAGACCGTTTTGAAAAGTTATCAAAAAGAAATAGAAATAAAAAAAGACCAAGACCACTAGTAAGTAATTATATAGGAGAGTGTTTTTTAAAGATTGCAAACCACTTATCCTTTAGACCTAATTTTATAAATTATACTTTTAGGGATGATATGATAAGTGATGGTATAGAAAATTGTTTGCAATATCTTAATAATTTTAATCCAAAAAAATCAAAGAATCCTTTTGCTTATTTTACACAAATAATATATTATGCATTTGTGAGAAGAATACAAAAGGAAAAGAAACAAATTAATATTAAATATAAACTATTAGAAGATGCAAATTTTGATGATATGGCTGTAAACCCAGGAGATGAAAGTGCTGCTTATAAAAATCAATTTGTAGAGTTTTTAAGAAAAAATAGGCCGTCAGAAGAATTACCCAAACCAAAACAAATAACTGTAAAGAAAAGGAAACGAAGAACATATACAAGTACTTTAAATAAACTTATATAATGAAAATAGCAATATTGAATGATACTCATTTTGGTGCACGGAATGATAGTGAAGCTTTTAGAAATTATCAATTAAAATTCTTTAATGATATTTTCTTTCCCTACCTTAAAAAACACAACATAAAAACAATAGTACATTTAGGAGATGTAGTTGATAGAAGAAAGTTTATTAATTTTGAAACAGCTTCTACATTTAAAGAACATTTTTGGGATATATTATGGAAAGAAAAACTTGATACACATATTATAATAGGCAACCATGATACTTATTTTAAGAATACAAATGAAGTAAATGCTATTGAAAATTTGTATACTAGTTTTGATGGAAAAAATGAACCATGGATTTATACAAGACCAAAAATTGTAACCTTTGATGATTTACCTATATTATTTTTGCCTTGGATATGTGATGATACTAGGGAAGAATCTATGCAGTTATTAGATTCAGCACCAGTAGAAATTGTTATGGGGCATTTAGAAATCAAAGGTATTGAAATGAGTAATGGTTTTATTAATGAATTTGGAAACGAAAAAGCGGATTTTAAAAGATTTGAAAGAGTAATATCAGGCCACTTTCATAAGCATACCGATGATGGACAAATATATTATTGTGGTGCTCAATATGAACAAACATGGTCAGATTATAAAGACCAAAAAGGATTTAATATATTTGATACAGAAACAAGAGAATTAACTAGAATTAAAAACCCATATACGATACATAAGAAATTAATTTATGATGACAAAACAAGAGATTATGAAAATTTAGATGAGTTTAATATTAAAGATTATCAAGATCATTTTGTAAAATTGATAGTATTAAATAAGACAAAAGAATTTGTTTTTGATAGATTGATTGAAAGATTATATACTGAAATTAATGTCCATGATTTAACTATTGTGGAAGATTATTCTGATATTAAAGCTTCTGTTAGTGAAAACATATTAGAAATGGGTGAAGATACGGTTACATTTTTAAATAATTATGTTGACCAATTAGATACTAAAATAGATAAGAATAAATTAAAAGAGTATTTGAAATCCATTTATATAGAGGCAAGTAACCACACAGGAAATCAATGATATATTTTAAAACATTAAAGTGGCGAAATTTTTTATCTACTGGTAATCAATTTATTGAAGTAGAAATGAATAAGTCAGCAGCTACTCTTATCATTGGCAAGAATGGATCTGGAAAATCAACCTTATTAGACGCTTTATGTTTTGTTTTATTTAACAGACCTTTTAGAAATATAAAGAAAGAACAATTGGTAAATACGATTAACAATACTGATTGTGAAATACAATGTGAATTTAATATTGGTAACAAGGAATATAAAGTTGTACGAGGAATTAAACCAAATATTTTTAATATCTATTGTGATGGATTGCTTTTAAATCAAGAAGCTTCAAGTGTGGATTATCAAAAAACATTAGAACAAAATATAATGAAATTAAATTATCGTTCTTTTATTCAAGTAGTTATATTAGGGTCTTCTTCTTATGAACCTTTTATGCATTTACGTGTTAGACATAGGAGAGAGGTGGTGGAAGAAATATTAGATATAAGAGTATTCACACATATGGATATATTATTAAGACAAAAACAAGGTGAGTTAAGTAAGGCTGTAACCGATGTAAGCCATCGTTATAATTTAATGAAAGAAAAATATGAATTACAAAATAGTCATTTTATACAAATAAAAAATAGAGACCAATCTGATATAATACAAAGACAAGATAAAATAGAACAAGATAAAAAAGATCAAGAACAATATAATGTTAAATTAAAAGATTTAAATAATAAAATATATCAGGATAGAATTGAATTTGAAGATAGTAAAAAAGCAGATAAAACAGCTACTCAATTAAGTAAGTTAGAAGCGAAGATAGAAACAAATTTATTAAATCATAAAAAGAATTTAGAGTTTTTTGAAAGTAATAGTAAGTGTCCTACTTGCACACAGGATATAGGGGTAGAGTTAAGAACAAAAAAATCAGCAGAAGAAAAGGTCAAAATTACGAAATTAGAATTAGGATTAAAAGATTTGTTAAGTGAGATTATTAAAACGGAAACTAAAATAAATGAGTTTGCTAAATTAGCAGATAAAATTAATGAACTTGGAATTGAAGTTGCAAAAATAGATACATCTATTACAGAAATTAATCGCCATTCAAATAGATTAAATGAAGAAATTGATAAATTGGAAAATGATAAAGAAAATACTAATCTTATTGCACAGGAATTAGATACAATTAAAATTCAATTAGAAGAAATAGATATAGAAAAGAAAAAGGTAATAGATGAGAAACAGTATATAGATATTGCTAGAGAGATATTAAATGATACAGGAGTTAAGGCAAATATTATTAAGAAATATTTACCTATAATGAATCAGTTAATAAATGAAAATTTACAAGCAATGGATTTCTTTGTTAATTTTCATCTTAATGAAGAATTTGAAGAAACAATAAAAAGTCGCTATAGAGATAACTTTAATTATAACAATTTTAGTGAAGGTGAAAAGATGAGAATTGATCTAGCATTGTTATTTACTTGGAGAGCAATAGCAAAATTAAAAAATAGTGTTAATACAAATATTTTAATATTGGATGAAATATTTGATTCATCATTAGATGGTCAAGGCACGGATGATTTTTTCAAAATTTTAAAATCATTAAGTAAAGAAAATGTGTTTATTATATCCCATAAGGGAGATATAATGTTTGATAAATTTACGAACATAATTAAGTTTGAAAAATATAAAAATTTTACAAGGTTAGTATAATGAGCAAAATAACAGATACAAAAAAAGATACGATTTATACATTAATACCACCAACTGATCCAAGAGTATTATCAACTATAACACCATTTGATAAAGATGTTTTTTTAAAACAAGAAGGCATATCAACACAACGATTTGTAAGAAATATGTTTGCAACAATGCACAAATATGGTGGGTTAGGATTGTCAGCAAATCAAGTAGGTAAACCATACCGTATGTTTGTAATGGGAGGCCAATTACAGATAGAAGCAGGTAAAATATATGCATGTTTTAATCCAAAAATTATTAAAGTGAGTGAGGAAAAAGTTAGATTTAAAGAAGGCTGTTTAACGTTTCCTTTTTTATTTTTAGATATTGAAAGGCCTAGGCGAATAGAAGTAGAATTTTTAGATGAAAATTTAGATAAAAAACAATATCAAATGGATGGTATTATGGCCAGATGTTTTCAACATGAATTGGATCATATGAGTGGAATTGTGTTTACATCTTTAGTAAGTAAATTAAAATTAGATATAGCAATGAAGAAAAGAGATAAGTATATAAAAAAATTAGCAGCACAAGTTAGGAGTAAAGAAAATGATCAATAAATTAATAAGACCAATACTTAAAGAATTAGATTTACCACAATATAAAAGAGGTGATTTAAAAGAGGCTTGTGATTTTTTAGATATGCAAGGACATAACTTTGCTGTAGTTAAAACAAAGTATAATAAAAAAGGACAATGGGATGCTATTTCATTAAGAGGTTTTAGTAATGATCCTAGTAATGTTTTAAAACCAGGTGTATTAAAAAGTGGTATTGAACCAGCAGAATTAAGAGATACACCTTTAACGCAAGTATCAAATTTACTTCCTTTAATAGAAATATTAGCTCATATACCTGCTAAGTTTGAAAGAGTAAGAGTTATGAGATTAAAAGCTGGAACAAGTATTTCAAAACATACAGACAAAGTAGATAAAGATATAAAACAAGGTAAGATTGTTAGAATACATATTCCTATAAGAACGAATCATAATGTTCATTTTTATTTATGGAAAGATAAAAAACCACAACATTATAATTTAGAAGAAGGTAAATATTATTATACCGATGTGAGTAAACCACACGCTGTACATAATAAAGCAGATTTTGATAGATTACATTTAGTTGTAGATTGTTATACTAACCCTAAAATTGAAAATTTAATATTACAACAAGATGACCCAACCACAATCTATGATGAAGATAATAGAAATACTGTAAATGATCCTTTTAAAGGGACAAGTATAGAAGGAAAAGATTAAGAATTGACAAATATAATTTAATGTGATAGCATGGTATAATGAGATTGGCTAATAAGAAAGATTATGAACAAATAAAACAGATATTTTATAAACATAAAAAGTGGTTTCCACATGTTCGTACTGATTATATGAGGCGTATGATTGCTACTAATAGATTAATATTTGAAAATGAAGTTATTATAACTTTTCATCATGCTAAAAGAAAACAAACAATTGGTGATGTTCATGTGAGAAAAGGTGATACAGTATTGCATCAAATTGCAAGTAAAAATAGTGGTGGTGGCAAAATGATAGAGAGATTTTTTAAATGGTGTCCTAGGGATGTATTTTTATCAGTTAGGTCAGATAATATAAAAGCTTGTAGTTTCTATGATAAGATAGGTATGAAATTAGTAGGCACTCATAATTGGGCTAAAGGTACACTACCAGGGAAAGTATATGTCAAACGAAAATTTAATTAACGAAGTACACGATTATTGGAAAGAAAAAGGGTTTCCAAAATATCCTACAGATAGGAAATGGCGTGATAATGTATTTCAACAACTAGTATCATTTAAAAGAGAATTAATTGTAGATAGACAAAGAAAGATTATAGGTCAATCCCCACATGGATTATCACTTGCGTGGTCTTATATGGAACATGCTTGGGGTATTAAATGTGGGAAGATGAAAACCCCAATAGAAATATGGGAAGATGAAAAACATCTAAAAAAGGGTATTGAAAAGATTTTAACAGGTACGTTTTTTCAACAAAAGAATTATCATAATATTACTGAATCAGATATGAGGTCTATGTTAAGAAGATATAGTGGTACTCAAATGGTATCAAATTTTAGACCTACAGCAGCTGCTGCTTTATATGATATATTTGTAGAGAAAGATAGTCCATTAGAAGGTACAAAATCAGGACTAGTATGGGATCCTAGTATGGGATATGGGGGTCGTTTATTAGGTGCAATTTCAGCTGGGGTTAATTATATAGGTACGGATCCGTGTATTCTTACATATGAAGGACTACTTAAAATAAAAGAACAATATGGACATAGTAATAAAATGTATAAATTATTAAGACAAGGAAGTGAAACATATGTACCTAAACCAGATACATTAGATTTTGTATTTACAAGTCCACCTTATTTTGGTTGGGAACAATATGGAGATGAAGAAGAACAATCATTTATAGCGTATCCAGAAGAAGAATTATGGAAAGATAAGTTTCTAAAGAAGACTTTCCAGAACGCTTATATAGGCCTTAAATCAGGTAAGTACATGGCAATCAATGTTGCAAATACAAAACAGTATAAAACGTTTGAGGAAGATACAGTACAACTAGCATTAGATGTAGGATTTGATCAAGCAGATACTTGGTGGTTATCATTATCTACACAGAAAAAAGATGTACATGAAAAACGAATCGAAACTAAAAATTTCCCAAGTGGCCGTAAATATGAACCTACTTTTATATTTAAAAAGAGATAACAAATTATGTGTGGAATTGTTGGAATATATAATGTGCCTGAAGCGTCAAAACTTACAGCATTAGGAATACACGGATTACAACACCGTGGACAAGAAGGTGCTGGTATAATTTCATACGATAAAGAATTTCACTCTAAAAATGCATATGGTTTAGTTGACCATATTTTTAATAAAGATAAAATCATAGAAAATTTACCTGGTAATATGGCGTTAGGTCACGTAAGGTATAGTACAACTGGTAGTACAGGTGCTGCTACAATATTTTATAATTTGGATTTTGGAGGTTTTGCATTAGCACATAATGGTGACTTTACTGATTCTACATATTGGCGTGATAAATTAAAAAAAGAAGGTGCAATATTTCAAACCAATACTGATACTGAAATAATACCACATCTATTAGCACGTACAAAAGGAACTAGTCCTGTAAATCGTTTGATACAAGTATTAAATAAAGTTAATGGTGCATTTTGTATAGTAGCTTTACTTGATAATAAATTAGTTGTTGCTCGTGATAGTAATGGTTTTCGTCCATTAGTTATAGGACGATATAAAGAAGGTTATGTAGTAGCATCCGAAAGTTGCTCACTTGATTTAATAGGTGCTACAGATATTAAAACTGTTGAACCTGGTGAAGTTATAGTATTCAGTAAAGAAACAAAAGAAATTTATCATTTAGATAAAAAGGTTAAAAAACATTTTTGTATATTTGAACATGTTTATTTTTCTAGACCTGATTCTGTTATTGATAATCAATTAGTCTATGATGTTCGTAAGAGAATAGGTGTAGAATTAGCAAGAGAAACTTATATTGATTCTGATATGGTTGTTCCTGTTCCTGATTCTGGTATGGTTGCAGCTTTAGGTTATGCTAAAGAATCAAAAATACCTTTTGAATTAGGATTAACTCGTAATCATTATGTTGGAAGAACCTTTATTGAACCTACACAACAAATAAGAAATCTAGGTGTAAAATTAAAACATAGTGCTATGCGATTATTTAAAGATAAAGTAATTACTATTATAGATGATTCTATTGTTAGAGGAACAACAGCAAAGAAGATTATAAATTTAATAAGAAATGCTGGAGCTAAAAAAATTCATATGCGTGTTTCATCTCCTCCTGTTGCAGGTCCATGTTATTATGGAATTGATACACCAAATAGACAAGAGCTTATTATTCAAAAATATGGGCATGTTGATGTAGTAAAAGACTTTATTGGTGCTGATTCTTTAAAATATCTCTCTATTAAAGGTTTACATATAGCAGTAAATGGTTTAAAAGGTAGTGGATTTTGTGATGCTTGTTTTACAGGACATTATCCTGTTGATAAAAAAGAGTAAAAAAGTATAAATTCTATAAAAATAAGAACAAAATAAGAACATTTATCCAAAAAACCTAGTGTTTATGCGATGGAATAATGCTTGTAAATCTAAAGCAGAACTGATAGCATAGCAGTATATTATGATTAATTACACTATGAATAAATCAAATAAGTCAAATGATGTAGAAAAAAAATCTACACTTGCAAAATTACTTGCTACTGAAAATATTGAAGTACAAGAAAATGCTGTATCAACAGCATCCTTTGATATTAAAAACAGAATTTTAACAATCCCTATATTTAAAAAAGAACATAAATCCAAAAATGTATATGATATGTTAGTTGGCCACGAGGTCGCCCACGCATTATGGACCCCAGCAGATAGTTGGGCAAATATGACAGACCGTAAAGAAGAATTTAGGTCTTTTGTAAATGTATTAGAAGATTGTAGAATAGATAAAAAAATTCAAAAAAGATATCCTGGTTTACAAAATGATTATTTAAAAGGTTTTGATAAACTTTACAAAGATAATTTCTTTAAAACTAAAGGTAGAAAATTAGATGATTATATGATTATTGATAAAATCAACCTATACTTTAAATCAACAAAAAGACTAAAATTGAATTTAGATAAAAAAGAAAAAATGTTTATTAATATGGTTGATAAATTAAAAACATTTGATGATGTATTAAAACTTGCTGAAGAAATATTAGGATATTCTAAAGATAAGATTAAAAAAATACCAGATTTTGATAAACACGCTACAGCAAGAATTTACAGAAAACCTAAACCAGAAGATAAAAAAGAAGAAGGTGATTCTAGTTCAGAAGAAAGTTCGGAAGACAATAAATCAGCAGATGATAAGTTAAAAGAATTTTTAGATAAAAAATTTCCACAAGGTAAGAAGGACGATTCAGATAAAAAAGAGGAAGATAAAAAAGATAAAAAAGAAGTTGATGGATTTTCTTCAGGTGCAGGAGGGGATTTTGATTTATCTTCTGCTACTGCTAGAGAATACCAAGATGAGATTCAAAAACAATTAAATGATAATGACGCTTCAGAAAGAAGTTATTTTTTATTAAATAAACCTAATCTTAAAAATTTAATTATTCCTTATAAAAAATATATTAAAGATAATATTATAAAGGATGCTGTTGAACATATTAAAAGAGAAGATTGGAGAAATAGTATGGACTATCATAGAACATTTTATAAAAAATTTATGAAAGACTCTCAAAGTATAGTTAACTATTTGGTTAAAGAATTTGAAATGAAAAAAAATGCTAGATTACACGCTAGAGCAGCAACAGCAAAAACAGGTATAATTGACCCATTACAATTATACAAATATAAATTTGCGGAAGATATATTTAAAAAAATTACAATTATACCTAATGAGAAGAACCACGGTATGATTATGTTGTTAGATTGGTCAGGTTCTATGAGTAATCATATTTATCCTACTGTTGAACAATTATTAAATTTAGTTATGTTCGCTAGAAAAATACAAATACCATTTTCAGTTTATAAATTTGTTAATGCTAGTAGATATGGTGATAAGTACGATAATATTACAAAAGATTTACCTTTTACTTTTGGTCCAAAAGAATTAAAATTAGATAAATCAACAAGGTTAGTTCAATTATTTACACATAAACAAAGTAAAAAAGACTTTTTAAAATCTGGTGAGTTCTTACATAGGGCGGCTACTTATTTTGGACTTCACTATGGATATAGACGAGGTTGTGGAATTGATGAAGCAGAATATTCTAAACTTTATGGTGTACCTGGTCCTTTAACTGAATATTCTTTGCATTCAACACCTTTAGATGAATCATTAATTGCTATGGATACAATAATTGCAAAATTTAAACACGATTACCAATCGGATAAGATTTCTTTAATAACTTTAACTGATGGACAATCAAATGGAATAAGTGCAGACGGTCAGAAATGGGTTAAACTTGGTAAGAATTATATAGATTGTTCTGGTTATGGTAGTTGGTATGATAATGATAATAGCAAAAACCTTACTTATAGATTATTAAAATATCTTAAAAAGAAACACGGTATTAAAACTATTGGATTCTTTTTAGTTAAAAAATTTAAAGATTTGAGATACCACGTCCGTTACAAATATGATAAAGAATTACTTGCTAGAAAACTGTTTACTAAAGATAAATGTATTCTTGATATTAATACTGGATATGATGTATATTTTTATATTAAATCAGATACACAAATTACCAATAATAAAATGCAAGATATTAATACAACTAATAAGAGAATATTAAAAAAAGAATTTGTTAATAGTATGAAGAAACGATTAGTTTCCAGAGTATTATTACAAAGATTCATCAAGGAGGTGGCATAAGTGTTGAATTTACTATGCTTTTTAACGCTTGACTTTACTGATGGAACTGATAGCATAGCTATAGAAACTTACATTATGAAAGGAGAAAACTTATATTATGGAACTTAATGTGAATCAAAAATCCGTTGTTGATGTTTTATATAAACATTATAAAACAGACACGGTAACTAGGTCTGAAATAAATGATTTAGTTAAAAAGAAGGTTATCAAAAATCCTTCTTGGTTAAAATCTGATAAGTACAAAGTAGGTAGAGGTGTTTATAAATTACCTATGGGTTCAGATGAAACTGAAAAAATAGAAACAAAAGCTGTAGAAACACCAAAATCTGATACGAAGGCTGCATATATTGTTAGTTCTTTAACTGACAATGTTATTCCTGCAAGGGATAAAGACTTTGTTAATTTTGGTAATTTTGCTGATGTTAAAAATATCATAACTTCTAAAAGATTTTATCCTGTGTTTATTACAGGATTGTCTGGTAATGGTAAAACACTTGCGGTAACGCAGGCGTGTGCTGTTGCAAAAAGGGAGATGATAAGAGTTAATGTTACAATTGAAACCGATGAGGACGATTTACTTGGAGGTTATAGATTAAGGGATGGATCAACTGTCTGGCAAAACGGCCCAGTTATTGAAGCAATGGAAAGAGGTGCTATTCTTTTACTAGATGAAATAGATTTGGCTAGTAATAAGATAATGTGCTTACAACCAATACTTGAAGGTTCAGGTATCTATGTTAAGAAAATTAACAAGTATGTAAAACCTAAATATGGTTTCAATGTGATTGCGACTGCAAATACTAAAGGACAAGGATCCGAAGATGGTAAATTTATCGGAACTAATGTTTTGAACGAGGCGTTTTTGGAAAGATTTCCAGTAACCTTTGAACAACAATATCCTGCTGCTAAAACAGAGGAAAAAATAGTTGCGATTAAACTTAAATCTGCTGGAAAAACAGACCAAAAGTTTGCTCATAACCTTGTAACTTGGGCTGATGTCATAAGAAAAACTTATGATGATGGCGGAGTTGATGAGATTATATCAACAAGAAGGTTAGTACATATTGCAGAAGCATATGGAATCTTTAAAAATAAAATGAAGGCTGTATCTGTTTGTACAAATAGATTTGATGAGGATACTAAAAACTCATTTGTTGAATTGTACACTAAAGTGGATAGTGGTGCTTCAGTAGAACAAATCCTAGAACAGAAGAAAAAGGAAGAAGAAGCTTCAGTTCTACAGGAAAAGAATTCCGATGATGATGAGGAGGACAAGGACGAGGATAGTAATATCCAAGTTTAATGTCTAAAATTCATCCATAGTGTAAGTCCGCTTGGGGCGTTAATTCGCCCCAAGTTTTTTGCACGGAAAGAATAGATATATGAAAAAGATTATAATGGTTATTGCATTTATTCTTTTGGGATTATTTTTTTATACCCAGTTAAAAGCAGATGAATTAACTTGTAAAACTTTTGTAAAAGAATTAGATGAGATTGAAAAAAAAATAGAAAAGAATAATAAACTTTTAGAAGATATAGAACACAAACTATATTATATAGCAGATTATACGAAAAGATTGGAAGATATATTAATAAGAATAGAAAGAAAATAATGAGTGATATTACAAATTTATTAAAAGAGATTAAAGCATATCGTAATGATATGGTTGCTCGTAATTATCCATTTCAAGAAATTAGTAATATTATTACAAGGTGGGAATTGAAGCTTGCAGATAAAGAAAAAACAGTTTCAGAACAATCTCAGGATGAATTAGAACCAATTAACACAATTAACAGCCCAATGTCAGATGAGTAATTTTAAAGATAATAGTGGACTAGAAAAAGATAAACCAAAAACTTCACAAGAAGAAATGGATCGTATGATGAAAGAATTTTTAGCAAAGGGTGGTAAAATTAAAAAATTAAAACCTGGATATCCTAAAGGAATAGGGTCATTAGATAAGAGTGGAAAACCTCAATGGACAAGAGAAGATATTAAGGCAGGTAGAGGAGGTTCTACACCTATACCTGATTATGGTACTGTGAAGAAACAAACAGTTGAATCAGGAACAATTACTTATGGTGATAAGATTCCAACATCTATACCTGTTAAAAAGGAAAATGAATATTAAATGAGTATATACGTTGAAGTTAGAGGTAATAATGTAGAGAAGGCCATGCGTGTGTTAAAGAAAAAAATACAAAAACACGGCCTTGTTAAAGAGATTCGGGATAGACAGTATTATAAAAAGCCGTCAGAAAAAAGAGTTGAAAGATTAAAAGAACGGACAAGAGTTCTTAAAAAATTACAAAAAGAAAATGATGAATTGTTAGGTTATACTAAGGTTAAAGGTGGTAAAAAGGTTAGAAAAATTTAAATATTCTGC
>Ga0310121_10001758_pt1 | contig 21500 bp, 17 predicted proteins | sample CB27_Tmax_986_MG_FD_203504 | JGI IMG/M metagenome (GOLD analysis project Ga0310121, IMG submission 203504) | Marine microbial communities from Western Arctic Ocean, Canada - CB27_Tmax_986 | ecosystem: Environmental > Aquatic > Marine > Oceanic | place: Canada: Western Arctic Ocean | collected...
CGACAACGCCTCGGGCGCCTTGATTGTCCGGGTCGGGAACTCGGCTGGTCGACCGGGCGAATCTGAGCATGGAATTCGTTACCTGGAGGAGTTGAGGATGACATGGATTGATGCTATGAAGCGCCTGGCGCTGATGATCCTAGTCGGTGTGCCCATGAGTGTGCCTGTTTCGGCCCAGACGCCCGAGATCACGGGCGCGTGGGCGGCGCAGACCTACGTCATGAACGGCGGAGCGGAGCACAGAGCGGAAGGACGAATCTTCTTCACGGAATCGGACTGGCAGGTGGTCTACTTCGTGGTCGATGAAGCGGGGATCGTCCGTAGGGGATCGGCCGAGGGTGGGACCTACACGCTGGAGGGAAACACCCTTATTTTCCTACATCTCCACCACCTATCCACCGGTGCTGCCATGGAAGGACTCGAGGAGGCGCCACTGCGCATGGTCGCCAGAGGGGCTGAAGATGCAGTGGAGGAGCGATCCACCGTGCGGGTGGAAGGAGACCGACTCGTCTTGGGTTTCCCGTCCGGGAACCGCTTGATTTTCACTAGGAGTTCGCATTGACCCGGCCCATTGAGAGACCCCAGCCTTCGGAGTACGCGCCATACTACGCGGCGTATATCGACCGTATTGGGGATGGCGACATCCTGAAAATTCTCGCCGATCAGATGGAAGAGACGCTCACCCTCGTACGTGCGGTTCCGCCGGAGCTCGAGAAGTACAGCTACGGGGCCGGCAAGTGGTCGGTGCGAGAGGTGATAGGGCATCTGATCGACACCGAGCGTGTCTTCGGCTATCGGGCCTTCACCTTCGCGCGGGGAGACGCAGGCCCGCTCCCTGGGATGGATCAAGACCAGTACGCCAAGGTGTCGAACGCGGGGTCTCGGTCTTTGGAGGACCTTTCAGATGAGCTACAGGCCGTGCGGGCGTCGACACTCGCCTTCTTCAGGGGGCTGCCGGACGAGGCGTGGGAGCGTAGTGGAATCGCGAGTGACTATTCCTTCACTGTCCGGTCCATCCCCTACCTCATCGCCGGCCACGAGCTCCATCATCATACGGGGCTGGTGGAGAACTACCTGGTCGACCTAGAACCCCGGGCGTGACCGCCCCCAGTTCCTTCGAGGACCGGATCAGGAGAGGAATGACGTGAGAACCGCAACCGCGTTACTCGTCGCTGCCCTGTGGACCCTTCTGTGGGGTGCTCCGGCTCGGGCCCAGAGGGTCTCAGGCCAACTCGAAGAGGCCTACTACGCGTGGGACCAGGGAGATTACGCCGTCGCCCTCGAGGCGTACCTGGCGGTTCTCAACGGAATAGACGGGGATCGCCTGAAGGACGAGATCGCGCTCCTGACGGGGGAGCTCTTCGAGGTGACGGAACTTGCCGCCGACGGCTCGGATGTTCGGGTGGGCCCCGACGGGCGATACGGCACGTATAGGGTGGGCGGCGTCGAGGAGCCCACCATCGCCATTTTCGAGCTCGGTGACACGGCCGCAGTCGTGTCGACCTTTCCTGGACGTAGCCCCACGTTGTCGGCTGACGGGCAGGTAGCCTTCTACCGTGTAGGGCACACGCCGGAGTTGGAGAGCGCGGTGGCGGAGGTCGCCAGGGCGTTGCAGGAGGCAGACCGCGCGGCCCGGGCCCGGGCCCGTGCCGCCGTTCGATGGAGCGAGGCGCTCAACACGACCCTCTGGATCAGGGACATCGAGACGGGCGAGGAGAGGCAGGTTGCCCTCAACGGAGTCTTTCCCGTGGGGATGGATTTTTCGCCAGACGGCCGGACCCTGTTTTTCACTGGAGGCCGGTTGAGGGGAGATCGGTCGAACCATGTGTATGCCGTCCAGACGGACATCATCCAGATGGATTCGGTCCAGACGGACGAGCCCCCGACCGACGAGCTCCAGGCGGATGTCCCTCGAGCGGCGCTCCTCGTGTCTCGGTCCGTGCTGGCCGGTGAGGGCTTCAAGGTCTCGCCCAGGGTGGTTTCGGGCGGTCGGTATCTGCTTTACGTCCGGCCCTCCAGGAATCCGCTTCCCGCCCGTCCCGATGGACCGAGCGACAGCTCAGATGGGGCGGCGGGTTTCGCTCTGGTCGACTTGCAGGCGGGGGAGGTCTTGGACATCGAGGGAAGGGGACCCGCGGTGTCGGCATCCGGAGATCGACTCGCTTTCATCACTGAGCGTGGGGACAGGTGGCGGATAGAGGTCGTTACGTTGAAACCCGGCGAGGGCGGTAGGGGGGGTAGTGAGCCGTCTGTGACTCTCGTCATCGAGTCATCGGATCCGATCGAGAATGTGGCGCTTTCCCCGGAGGGTGGGTTGGTCACGTACCAGAAGCGCTCGCATGACAACTGGGAGATATTCGCCGCTACCACGGATGGCTCGAGGGAAGAACGGCGCATCTCCAACGAGATCCAGCACGACGTCTTTCCTCTTTTCTTGGACGGGGAGCACATCCTTGCCGCCAAGGGAGAAGCACGTCACCGGCGCTCGTTCGTCTACGATCTCCGTGACGGTTCGGCCATGAAACTCTTCCACAACAATACCGTCCGCACCATCGCCCCGGAGTATGAATGGGCCGTGGGAGTCGGCGGGAGTCAGGTGGTGATCGTCTCGGAGCGGGATGGGGACACGGTGTCTCCCGAACGCGGTGTGTACGTGGTCGACTTGGGCCGCCGTGTCACGAAGGCGGCCGTGCGGGAGCGACTGCAGAGGAGTCTCGCCGCGGAACGCCAACTGATCGCGAACGGAGAGAGAGTGTTCGCTCCCCTCCGTTCCCAAATCGAGGGAGTTACGGAGCGGGTGTCTGTCGCGAGGATCTTCCAGTACGAGACGGATCTGTTCGCGTTCGGATCGAAGCACATCACGGAGCCTGGCAACGCGCAGGCGATCGAATACCTCACGACGACCCTGATGAGCTTCGGCTACAGTCCGGAGCTCCAGAGCTTCGAGCCCCAACGTGGAATCTCGAGCGCGAATGTCTTGGTGCGTATCGAGGGGACGACCGACTCGGATCTCACTTGCGTTGTGAGCAGTCACTTCGACTCCTCGCGGCGGGGCCCCGGAGCCGATGACAATACGTCTGGCACCGCCGCTCTTCTCGAAGCGGCGCGTGTACTGGCCGGCAGCTCTTTTCCTCTCTCGATCGAGCTCGCGTTCTTCACCGGAGAGGAGTCAGGGCTGTTGGGCAGTCGCGAATACGTTCGCCGAGCCGTCGCGAACGACAAGCGCATCGTTTGTGCCCTGAACAACGACATGGTGGGGTGGGCCAACGACCACAAGCTGGATAACACGATACGGTATTCGAACCCCGGAATCCGGGACATCCAGCACGGCGCGGCCATGATGTTTTCCGACCTCATCACGTATGATGCGCTGTACTACAAGAGCACGGACGCGCACGCCTATTACGAGGTTTATGGCGACATCGTCGGGGGCATCGGGTCGTATCCCGTGCTCGGGAACCCGAACTACCACCAGGCGACTGACAGGCTGACCACCATCAACCATCGCCTCGTGGCTGAGGTGAGCAAGACGACCATCGCGTCGATCATGCTGTTGGCGTCGGCGCCGCCCCGCCTCTCGGGACTCTCGCTTCGGCGGACTCGGGTCTCCACGCAGTTGACCTGGGACGCCTCGGAGATGAGCGGCGTCCTGGATTACGGACTTCGCTACACCGCCATGGACGGGTCGTCGGTGGAAGAGACCAGAACATTCTTCATCGGAGAAGCGCCTCGTGCTCGCCTCGACGATGTCCTGCCGGGGTCGCGCATCGGGGTCAGGGCGATCAGTCCCACGGGGCTCGAAGGATGGGATTGGACTTGGGCGACGGTGCCGCCTGAGCCATCGAGGTAGCGTCGCCGCTGTTGTTGTGAGTCAGAAGTCCGGCGGGCCACCTAGGGGGCTCCCGAGCCGCCCGGTCGAGCCGTGCTGCGTGCCGCCTCGGTCCGCCGAGCTCCTGGCGGCCTCCACCGGAAACGGTCTGCCCAACGGTTCTCCGTGCCCTCCACTTTGTCGGCGATGAGACGACCCAGGCCCGGTGCGAACTTGAAACCGTGGCCACTGCCGCCTGCAGCGACGAGGAGTCCTTCACGGTCCGGGTCCCAGTCGATCCAGAAGTCGCCGTCCCAGGAGTCACAGTAGAGACAGAGGCGTCGTTTCACGATAGGACAGTCCTCGAGTCCTGGGAAAGTGGCTTCGGCGAAGGACAGGAACCGCTCGTCGTTGCCGGCCGGAACGATCTTGTCGGCGCGCGGGTCGACTCGAACACCGCTTCCGTGGTTGGCGATCTTCAGGATGCCATCGGACTGCACGGGAAAGCCGTACCAGCCGGTGTTGGCGATGTCCGCCGCCCACGGCGGAAAGCGCTCGCTACGATACGGCTCGGGATCAGCCGGGAGGAAGTGGTAGACCGGTTGGCCGACGCATTGGAGTGCGGGTTCGAGCCAAGGTAGGAGCGTGGGCGTCCAGGCGCCGGCTGCCACGATGACCGTGTTCGCGAGCAACTCGTGTCCGTCGCTCGTGACGATGCCACGGATTCGGGAGCCCTCTTCCAGACAGTGCGCCATCGAGGTCTCCCGCACGAGCACGCCGGATCGGACCGCGTGAGCGAGCAACCACGAGACCACGTTGCGGCTTTCGGCCCAGCCTGCGTTCGGGTTGAAGTAACCATCCGGATATCGGTCGGCGGGCCAGGCCGGGAAGCGCCTGTGAAGCTCCGCACCGTCGAGACGATCAATGTCACCGCCAATCTGGAGCAGCACCTCACGACTGTCGTGTTCGAAGCCCCCGGGTCGCATCTGTCCGCCGGCCAGGACAAGAAAGCCGGTCTCGTGGTACAGAGGTCGGCCCATCTCGACGTTCCAACGCTTCCACCCCGTGATGCATTCGAGGGCAAAGTGGGAGTAGAAGTGGTCCTTGCCGTAGTCCGCCCGGACCATCTTGCTGACGTCCGTGGACGAGGCGTCCGGGTGTGGCAAGGGGCCCGGATCGACCAGGGTAACCGCATGCCCTCGACGTCTAAGCTCCAAGGCCGCGCTCGCTCCGAACACGCCTGCCCCGACGATGATGATGTCCTTGGGTTCCAATGGAGAAGATCCGGGCCGCTGGGCGGCCTCGGGCTCGCCACTGGCTGAAAACCCGTCTGGAGGCAACTTTGTCACCTTTCCTCTAACGCTGATGCCATGAACATTCGTATTCTGAGCGCTGCGGACATTCGCGCCTGCCTTCCGATGTCTGGCGCGATCGACGCCATGCGTACCGCGTTTGCCCAACTCTCGTCGGGTGAGGCCGTGGTACCGGATCGGATCGCGGTCTCCACCGAAGAGGGAATCAGTCTTTTCATGCCGGGATATCTCCCCCGTGAGGGGCACCTCGCGGCCAAGGTCGTGTCCGTCTACGCCGGAAACCCGAGTGTTGGATTACCCGTCATACAGGGCGTGGTTCTCGTCCTGGATAGTCACACGGGTGTACCCGTGGCGTTGATGAATGGCGCGTATCTTACGGCGCTCCGTACCGGCGCGGCCGGCGGCCTCGCGACCGAGTTGTTGGCGGTAGAGGACGCGTCCGTCCTCACGGTCTTCGGTGCTGGGCCTCAAGCCCGAACCCAGATCGAAGCGGTTCGGGCGGTCCGTCCGATCCGAGAGATCCGACTCGTTTCGCGGCCCACCGAGGGCGCCCGGATTCTCGCCGACGAGTTGGAGGGTGTGGACGTACAGGTCTTCGAGGACCCCGAAAAGGCCGTCCTGGGCGCTCAGGTCATCGTGACCGCAACGGACAGCCGCAAGCCAGTCTTTCCCGGCGGCGCGATCGGGGAAGGCGTACACGTGAACGCCATCGGGGCCTTCACGCCTGAAATGGCAGAGGTGGATGGGGATCTCATATCCCGCGCCAAGGTCGTTGTCGACCTGCGTGCGACCGTCATGGCCGAGGCGGGGGATCTGGTGCAGGCGATAGAGGGTGGGGCGTTCTCACTGGAGAGTATCCACGCCGAGCTCGGGGAAGTCGTGAGCGGCGAGCGTACCGGGCGTGAGAGTCCGAGAGAAATCACCCTGTTCAAGTCCGTGGGCAACGCCGCTCAAGACGTGGCCGTCGCTTGCCGCATATTGGACGCTGCCATCGGGCAGGATGTCGGTACGTTGCTGGAAATATGAGAACATATTTCTCGCGCCTCTTTGGCAAGTAGCCTAGATTGGCAAGACGGGGTAACCTCGTGTACTCAAACGACTTGTACTCCCACGATGTGACGACAAAGTGAGCGAAGAAGAAGGCGCGCCGAAGAGCGACCTGGCACGGTTGATCGAGTCTCTCTTTCCTGAGACGGAAGAGGTGGAGAGAGTCGCCCCGGTATCCGTGGCTTCCTCACCTGAGCCGGAAGCTCAAAGTGAGCCTCCGCCCCAACCCGATCTGGATTCTCCGGTGCCGAGTGTCGCGAAGAGCGACCCCGCCGAGGCTGTGATTGGGGCCCTGCGAGATGTGACCGCGCTCTACACCGTGGCAGAAGACGAGGAAAAGGATTCGCTCGTGAGTCCACTTCTGGCCGCTTCGGAGACGGCACGGCGAATCGGGGCGTTCGACACGCTCGCGGAGGCGGTGAACGCTCTTGTGCTTCGGGGTGATCCCGTGGCGGGTGAGCTCTTGGACGACGACGTTCGGGCGAGCATGGCCAGGCTGTTCGGGAAGATCCGGGACGAGTCGGAGCGAAGGGCCCTTATCAAGGCGTACGGCAAGCTGGACGACTCCATCGCTCAATCGATCGCTGACGAATTAGCTGAAACCGACGATCGCCAAGCTCGCAAAGCGTACATCGGGGCGCTGTGTGACTTTGGGCCCTCGGGAATCAGGGTCGTAGAAGCGATGTTGCAAGACTCGAGATGGTTCGTGGTCCGCAACGGAGTCTCGGTCCTCGGCGAGATCGGTGGAGAGGAGTCGGTCGAGCTCCTGACCGGTACGCTGGCGAACGAGGATGTGAGGGTGCGTCGGGAGACCGTGCTGTCACTGGCGAAGATCGGTGGCGAGAACGCGGCAATATTGGTTTCGGGCATGTTGAATGACGCCGATTCAGAGCTACGGGTCTCGGCTGCACGCGCCGTCGGCGTACTGAAGGTCGAGCGGGCCTACCGGACTCTCATCAAGATTCTCGAGGACGGGGATGACGATGCGGTTATTGAGCAGGTCCTGCGAGCTCTCGGCCAATTGGGAGATCCGAGCGCCGTTCAGGCCATTGAGCAACGTGCCGTCACGTCGATGTTCAAGAGGCCTCCGACCGGGATTCGTATTGCAGCGCTCACTGCACTCGCCGCGATCGGTACGCCTCGCGCGATGGAGGTCGTCGAGAAGGCCGCGAAAGACAAGGATGCGGAGGTCCGCTCCGCGGTCGAACAAATCCTGGCCGGTGGTTGAAGCCCGGAGCGAAGCCCAGTGTGAAGCCCAGTGGCTAGGCGATCGCTAGTACCCGACTCAAAGCCCGTGCCAGTTTCAGGCCCTCGCTGATTTCAGCTCGAACAGACGAGAGCCGGCTACTGTCGCCTGAATGCGCCAGGAGTGCGGTGATGGTGGTTTCCACGGACTTTTCGCGCGGGAACGCCTCGGCCATGCGAAGGGTCTCGGTGTATGGGATCAGGTGGTCGTTTCGGCCGTGAAGGAGATGGACCGGCGGACGGATCCGAGACAAGTAGGGTAGCGGGTCCAACAGCGGAGACGCCTTACCGGCTGCCTCGGCAAGTTGCTCCGCTAGACGTCTGGCTTGCTTGGGGTCGGTTTTCCGGTCAGAGAGGGGCGCGAACACATCGAAGAGCCAGCGCCGATCGGGCGTCACCCCACGCCGGAGCACTTCTTTGAGGACGTCGTACGACGGATCCCACGCCAAGATGCGCCGCTCGCCGGCCTCCATCGCAAGGCGGCGCAGTGCGTGCGCAACGTCCTTCGCATCTTGGTACTCGGGAATCGATACCAGGTGATTCCCGGCCATGATCCAACGTCCGTACGGATCGGGTCGCACGCGATGGGCGACTCCGTTCCACTCGAATTCGCCCGTCATCTGGAAACGGACCATACGGCCTATGTCGCAATATCCACCAAAGCCCACAGTCCCTGCCACATGCTCCGCGATGTCATCCTGGGCGGAGGCGATCATGACTTGAGGCGCCCCGAATGAAAAGCCGATCAGACCGTAGGGACCATCGTCGGTCGCTTCGAGTTGTCGCAGGGTTCGGAGTCCCGCTCGGACCGTGGGCAGGGTGAGCTCGGGTTCGAGCCGCAGGTCCTTCCACTCGGGTACCTCCGGCACCAGCACGGCGGCTCCTGTGGACGCTAGTGCACGGCAGAACCGAAGGAGGGTGGGGTGGAACCGGCCCGGTCGCGTCATGCCGTGAAGGACGATCCACCCCGGTCGGGGCCGTTCCCGACCTCGGGGGACGGTCAGGGTGGAGGCGACCTCGCGGTCTCCGCGATGCATCACTATCTCGCGCTCGTGGACCGCGGACTTGCCGAAGATCCAACTGTTGAGGGCTCGAATCGTTCTCATTCGGGTTGCCATGGCGGCGGAAGCTACCTGAAAAGAGTCCCAAACCGCCAGCGGTGTTCGTGGAACCGTTCGGACGTCGTGGGCTACAACCCCCCAGTCTGTCCACGTGGTCGTCCTCTTTCAGACGAGGGTGACACGCGGCATTCGTGTATCTCGTACTAAGGCAGGGCATGACGGAGTACCGACCGGCGTACCGACCGGGACTGTGGCTGGGCCTTTTCGTGTTCGGACTCTACGTCCTGACGCTCGCACCGACGACCGCTTGGTGGGACGCGAGCGAATATATCGCCACCGGACACATCCTGGGGATCCCTCACCCCCCGGGGAATCCCCTTTTTGTTGCTCTGGCGCGAACATGGAGCCTCCTTTTGGCTCCGCTCGGCCTTCCGGTGGCTGTGAGGATCAACTTGCTGGCTGCCGCCACAAGCACGATCGCCACCTATTTCTTCTTTCTGATCGGCCACCGGGTGCTGAGCGCCGTAGTCGAGGAGCGCTGGATGGCAACGGTGGGCTCGGTGTGTGGGGCCATTATGGGCGCCACGGCCTACACCGTGTGGAGCCAATCGACCGTGAACGAGAAGGTCTACACGGTGAGTGTAGCGGTGGTGGCGGCCACGTCATGGTTGGCGCTCCGGTGGTATGATCGGCGCGGGGAGCCGGCGGGTTTGCGGGCGCTCCTGCTGGCCGTCTATCTGATGGCGCTGGGGTCCACGAATCATTTGATGTCGGTACTTCCTGCTCCTGCGCTCGGGCTCTTTGTCCTGATGGCCGGGCCGGCGGTTCTCATACAGTCTCGCTTCTGGGTACGGGCCGTTCCCCTGGTGGTGGTGGCGCTCTCGTTCACGATTTTCTTGCCTATCCGTGCCGCACAGGACCCCGCGATCAATGAAGGTGACCCGGTCTGTGAATCGGCCACGGGCGTCCTGGTCGCCATCTATTCGAACGGAAACAGCGGATGTGCTCCGCTTGCCGAGTCTCTCTCGAGGGTACAGTACGCGAAGCCTCCCCTCGCGGATCGCCAGGCGCCGTTCAAGGACCAGGCCCTCAACTATGTCCAGTACTTCGACTGGCAGTGGGCGCGTGGGGCTGACGTGAGTGAACTCCCTGCCGGCGCTCGCCTGCCTGTGACGATGCTCTTCGTGGGGCTGGGCTTCATGGGCTTCCTCGTCCTGTGGCGAGCGGATCGCATGATCTTCACCTACATCGTGGTTCTCACCGGCACGCTTTCGTTGGGATTGATCGTGTATCTCAACTTCAAGTACGGATTTTCCCTGGCCCCTCACATCACGGATCGTGCCGCCCATGAGGTCCGTGAGAGAGATTACTTCTTCGTGGCCAGCTTCATCCTGTGGGGAAATATGGCCGGGCTCGGGCTGGCCGGATTTTGGACTGCTCTCTCCAAGAGGTTGGGTGGCGGCATGGCCTACCGGAAGGCTGCACCGCTCCTTCTCGTAGCCCTGATCCCCTTGGCGTACAATTGGCAGTGGGCGAGCCGAGCCGGGGATTATGCGGCACGGGACTGGGCGTACGATCTACTGATGAGCGTAGAGCCGTACGGAGTTCTGTTCACCAACGGCGACAATGACACTTTCCCCCTCTGGTACCTACAGGAGATCGAGGGCGTGCGCGGGGACGTGACGGTCATCGTCGTCCAGTATCTCTATACCGACTGGTACCCGAGGCAGCTGAAGGAGAGGACGAGCCCCGAAATTCAGCGGCCCTTCGAGGAGAGGTTCGCCGTGAATTTGTACACAGCGTCTCCGGTCCCGGATTCGGCCATCTCCCGCGCGTCCGACGAGATCTTGAACGCCGTCGCTTCGGGGCGAATCCCCGAGGACCTTCGGATCCCACTGGGCTCCGTGGCCGTCAGCTACCCCGCCGGCGTGTTCCTGGGGAGAGGCCATCGATTGGCCTTGAGCTTCATACACGATTCGATCGGGCAGCGCCCGATTTACTTCGCCAGCGCCGGAGGACTACTCAGAGAGCTCGGACTCCAGGACTGGGGAGTTCGCCACGGAATCGCCATGAAGCTTGTGATGCGAGACCTCGAGGCGGAGGCACCCTCCGACATGGTGCAGGGAAGTCCCGAGATGGGGGGCGAGTGGTTCGACGTCGATCGCAGTATGGCTCTCGTGCGAGATATCTATCAGTATCGGGGGATCCGCGATCGTGAGATCTGGCAGGACCGCAGCACGCTCAACATCCCGATGCAGTATCAGTTCCTGTTCGCTCAATTGGCCGATGTGGCGGCCATCTCTGGACTCCCTGCCGAGGAGGTCACCCAACTGGCTGAAGACGCCGCCGCTATGCGTATCGTAGCGCTGGGAGGTCGCCGGTACGTGGAGGGGCTCTAATGGAGAGGTCTTCACCCGGTCTGGATTCTTTGGAGCTCAGCCGTTACGCAAGACATCTGTCGCTTCCGGAGATCGGCAAGGAGGGGCAGATACTCCTCAAGGGCGCCCGTGTCCTCGTCGTGGGTGCCGGAGGGCTAGGCTCCCCGCTGGCAATCTACCTGGCCGCCGCCGGCATCGGAACGCTCGGTCTCGTCGACTTCGACGACGTCGACGAGACCAACCTCCAGCGGCAGATACTCCACGGTACGAAGGACGTGGGAAGGCCGAAGCTCGATTCGGCGCGGGACCGGCTTGCCGACGTCAATCCCAATGTGACCGTGGTGACCTACCCGGTGCGGCTCGACTCCGAAAACGCCATGGAGATCATCGCGGACTACGACGTGGTGGTGGACGGGACCGACAACTTTCCGACGCGGTACCTCGTAAACGATGCCTGCGTCCTCTCGGGCAAGCCGAACGTCTACGGCTCCATTTTCCGTTGGGAAGGTCAGGTCTCGGTGTTCGGGCTAGCCGGGGGGCCATGCTACCGATGCCTGTTCCGTGAACCGCCACCACCCGGACTCGTTCCGAACTGCGCAGAGGCCGGCGTGCTCGGCGTGCTCCCGGGCGTGATCGGATCGCTCCAGGCTCTCGAGGTCATCAAGATCGTCCTGGGGACCGGCAAGACGCTCAGCGGGCGGCTCTTGATCTTCGACGCGCTCGAGTTGAGTTGGAGGGAGGTGGCTCTGAGACGAAATCCGGACTGTCCCGTTTGTGGAGACGAGCCCACTCAGACCGGACTCATCGACTACGAGAACTTCTGCGGGCTCTCCAGTGCTGCTGAGGCCGAGCCGGAATCGAGCCGGTTCGATGAGGTCAACGCGAAGGAGCTGCAGGCGCGGCTCTCGGGCCCGCACCCTCCATTCCTATTGGACGTCCGTGAACCCTTCGAATGGGATATCGTGAGCTTGCAGGAGGACGGAGCCGTACTCGTGCCCCTCGGCGAGCTCGCCGAGCGGCTGGGTGAACTGCCCGAGGGTCGGGACATCGTCGTCTACTGCCGGAGCGGCGTGCGAAGTGCCCGGGCTGCCGGCCTCCTGGTCGAAGCGGGCTTGGGGCCCGTGTCCAATCTGGTGGGAGGTGTCCTCGCGTGGGTGGACGAGATCGACCCGAGCCTGCCTAAGTACTGATGGCCAATGGCCGCCCTCCGCGGAAGGTGCCCGAGATGAACGGGCGTGCGGAGGCCCGAATTGTGATCGTCGGTGCGGGATTCGGAGGACTGTGGGCGGCCAAACGGTTCGCAGCGCGCCGGCTGGCGGTCACGCTCCTCGACAAGAACAACTACCACACCTTCTTTCCTTTGCTCTATCAGGTGGCCGCCGCCGAGCTGAGTCCGAGTGAGATCGCCTATCCGATTCGAGGTGTGTTTCGGAACGAACCGCTGGTCGAGTTCCGAAGAGCGGAGGTGCGCGACGTCGATCTCGGGGCCCACATCGTAAGCATCGACGGATTCCGTCTGGCGTATGACTATCTCGTGATCGCCTTGGGCAGCGTGCCTAACTTTTTCGGCGTCGAGGGAGCGGCACGCCACTCCTTTCCGCTCAGGACGATGGACGATGCGATTCCACTCCGCTATCACATTCTCACCTGTTTCGAGCGCGCGGCGCAGGCGGCCGATGCAGAGCTCAGGAAATCGCTCCTCCGGTTCACGATCGTCGGAGGAGGGGCCACGGGAGTGGAGTACGCGGGAGCCCTCGCGGAACTGATCTACGGTCCACTCTTGCAGGATTACGGGAACATCTCTCCTGAAGACGTACAGGTGAGCCTTCTGGAGGCCGGCGAACGTCTCCTTCCGGGCATGCCCGAGAGGCTCCAGGCATATGCGAGGGTGAGGCTGGAAGCACGTCGCGTCACGGTGCGCACCGGGTGCCGGGTAGAGTTCGTGGGCCCCAATCGGATCGTCACGGGAGACGACGGTGAGCTTGCGACGCACACGGTAGTTTGGAGTGCCGGTGTGCAAGGCGATCCGACAGTGTCTCGCTGGGGTCTACCGGTGGGTCCTGCAGGACGTGTGCCCGTCGGCCCCACGCTTCAGCTACCGGATCATCCGGAGGTTTTCGTGGTCGGCGACCTGGCTTATCTGGAATCCGACGAGGGGGAGCTCCCGCTGGTGGCCCAGGTCGCCCTTCAGCAGGGTAGCGCCGCCGCGGACAACGTCATGCGCATGATTCGAGGGGAACCGCCGGTACCCTTCACGTACCGTGACCTGGGCATGATGGCGGTTGTCGGTAGAAACGCTGCGGTGGCGCAGCTCTGGGGGGGGACGTTCACCGGGTTCGGCGCGTGGGTCCTATGGTTGGTGATCCACGTCTCTAATCTGATAGGCTTCCGGAACCGGGCGCTTGTCCTGGTCAACTGGGCGTGGAATTACGTCCTCTACCGGCGGGCAGTCCGGCTGATTCTTCCGGACGCGACTCGAGACCCCCCGCCAGAATCACACCCCTCAGACTCCGGACTCTAGAATCGGGCCAGATCGAGGATCGCCGACAAGACGTCGGCGGGCTGCGGAAGGATCGCCTCTTCCAGCTGAGGGGCGTACGCGACCCACGTATCCTTCGATGCTACCCTGCGCACCGGTGCGTCCAGCCAGCTGAATAGCTCATCGGCTACACGTGCTGCGATCTCGGAGCCGATTCCCCACGAGAGCGAATCCTCATGGGTGACCAGAACTCGGTTCGTTTTCCTGACGGATGTCGCTACGGTCTCCATGTCGAGGGGAGAGAGCGTACGAAGGTCGATGACTTCACACTCGATACCATGCTCTTCAGAGGCGACCTTGGCGGCGTCCATCGAGCGCTTTACGAGTGCTCCGCAGGTTACGATGCTGAGGTCGGATCCCGGACGGACGATCTTCGCCCTACCGAAGGGGATCATGAACTCCTTGCCTGGATACCGAGCCTTGTTGTGGATTTGCCGGTAGAGGTGTTTGTGCTCCAAGAAGATGACCGGGTCATCGCACCGGATGGCCGTCCTCAGGAGTCCGTGGGCGTCGAGCGCGTTGGACGGAAGCACAACTCGAAGGCCCGGTGTGTGCGTGAACAGAGTTTCACCGGTCTGTGAGTGGTAGATGCCGCCGCCCTTCAAGTATCCGCCATAGGGAACCCTGATCACGACCGGAGCCGAGAATGCACCACCCGTGCGGTAGCGCATCGTCGCCAGCTCGTTTCGTATCTGCATGAAGGCGGGCCAGATATAGTCGAAGAACTGAATTTCGACCAACGGCCGGAGTCCACGCTGGGCCATTCCGATCGCACGCCCGACGATGTTCGCTTCGGCAAGCGGTGAATTGAAAATCCGGTGGCTGCCGAACTCTTGCTGCAGTCCGTGCGTGACCTTGAAGACTCCGCCCTTACCCTTCACCTCTGTGAGCGCAGCATCTCGGGAGGCATCGGCCACGTCCTCTCCAAACACCATCACCCTCGGATCACGCTCCATCTCGTCCCGCATGCATGAGTTCAGTGCGTCGACGACCGTCATCTCTCGCTCATCATTGAAGTCGGGAGAGTCTTCCGTATCGAAGTCGGGTCCCGTCGGGTCAATCTTCTCCGAGAAGAGATGATCCATGGCCGTCTCGGGAAGCGGCTGGGTGTGCGTCAGCGCTTCGTCCGCCGCCGCGGCGACCTCCTTCCGAACGTCCTCTTCGATCCGCCCCAACTCTTGCTCCGTCGCGACGCCTTCTATGATCAGGAGTTCGCGCGTCCTTACCAGGGGGTCCCTCTGTGCTTCGCGCTCCCGTTCCATTTCTGGACGATAGGCGCGCTGGTCGTCCGACATCGAATGCGAATACGGGCGGGTCGTGTGAGCGTGGATCAGGGCCGGCCCCTTCCTCGCCCTACAGTGTGCGACGGCGTCCCCGCTTGCTCTGTGGCTCTCGATCACGTTGGTGCCGTCGCACTCGACGATGAAGAGGTTGGGAAAGCTCCCGAGCAGTTTGGAGATGCTTCCCCCCGCAGTGTTCACTTCGACCGGGACGGAGATCGCGTACCCGTTGTCTTCGATCAAGAAAACGACGGGAAGCTTGAGGTTACACGCCGTGTTCATCGCCTCCCAGAACTCCCCCGTCGAGGTGGCTCCGTCCCCGCCACACACCAGGACGACCTCGTCGTCGTTGAACCCGGTGACGTGTTCTTGGAGCTCCGGAAGGAGGGAGGCGCGGTGGCCGGCCTCTGCCGCGCCCACCGCCTGAAGGAATTGCGTGCCGGTCGGTGACGACGCGCTGGCGATATGGAGGCGGAGGTCGCTCCAGTGCGAGGGCATCTGTCGTCCGGCACTGTTGGGGTCGTCGCTGGCGCCTATCGCGCCGAGGAGATGGTCCAAGGGTGTCTGGCCCATGGCGAGAGCCAGTGCGCGATCTCGGTAGTACAGATAAAACCAGTCATAAGAGCGCCTCAGGTGGGTCGCTATCGCCACCTGAACGGCTTCATGCCCAGCTCCGGAAATTTGGAAGAAGATCTTGCTCTGACGCTTCAGGATGATCTCCTGATCGTCCAGACGGCGGGCGGTGACCATGATCCGGTAAGCCCCGAGCAGCAGATCGGGAGCATAGTCTCCCAGTCGTGAGGTTGCCGTGATGTCGTGCTCTTTCGTGGCCATCGATTTCAGGCAAGGGTCGGAGGTCCGGCGGCACAGATCCTAAGATAGCGAATGGCTCGGGAGAGCGCTCGGGCGGCTCGGTGCGCTTCTAGGCCTTGAAGCCGACGGTAAGTGCGCGCAATTGCTCCGCCAGGGCGTCGGCGGCAGTGACGGGCTCCTTGCAGGTGTATCTCTCGCAAACGTAAGCCGTGGGACGCCCATCCACGGCTTCGCGATGGGCCAGGAGGGGGATCGAGTACGGAAGATCTTGGCCCGGAGTGGCCCCAGCCAGGGTTCGGTTGGGCAAGTAGGCCCTCAGGGCCACCTGCAGCAGGGCGGCCGTGCGAGGGTCCCGCGGGTCGCCGACGATGGCGATCTCCGTGGGCGGGGCCACGGTGCGGTCCAGGGCTGAGAGGAGGCGGCCGAAGGCCGACGGATAGCGTGCCATAGTACCCGCTTCCCGCTGCAATACCCGCTCCGCGATTTCCTGATGGCGCGCGTCTCCAAACAGATGGGACGTCCTGAGGAGCAACTCGGTGGCGAGGGAATTCCCGGACGGGACGGCGTTGTCCATGAGGTCTCGGGGGCGGACGATCAACCCTCCCTGGTCTGGTGGCGTATCAAAGAAAAGCCCCGTGTCGTCATCCCAAAAGAGCTCGACGATCTGGTCCGTGACCCACCGGACCTCCCCGAGCCAGCGAGGATCGAGCGTCGTCTCGTAGGTCGTGAGCAGCGCGTTTCCCACGGCACCATAGTCCTCGAGAAACGCGTCCACTCGGGCCGTGCCGTCCTTGTAGGAGCGGAGAAGTCGACCCTCTCGTCGCATACTGCCGAGGAGGAAGTCGAGACAGTCGATGGCCGCTCGGCTGTAGCCCTCGTGACCGAGCACGCCTCCGGCTTCGGCGAGCGCCCTCGCAGCCATTCCGTTCCAACTCGCCAGGATCTTCTCGTCTCGAAACGGTGGCTCACGCAGGTTCCGGGCCGCAAGGAGTCGCCCACGTGCTTCACGCAGCCGTGCACGGAGGTCCTCCGGCTCCAGGCCCTCACGTCCCGCTACCGCAGTCAAGTCATGAGGGAGGTAGAGGATGCTGCGCCCCTCGAAGTTACCACCCTCGCTCACGCCGTAGCATCGCTCGAGCAGCTCAGCCGTCTCCCGGTCCAGAACCGTCCGGATCTGGGGACCCGTCCAGACGTAAAACACGCCCTCCTCTCCCTCGGAGTCGGCGTCCAAAGCAGAGTAGAATCCTCCCTCGGGAGAGCGCATGTCGGTGAGAAGGTGCTCGAGCGTTCGTTCCGTGATGTCTCGGAGGTCCTCATCGCCGGTCGCCTGGAAGGCATGCAAGTACAGGCGCGCCAGGAGCGCGTTGTCGTACAGCATCTTCTCGAAGTGGGGCACGAGCCAACGAGCGTCTACGGAATACCGATGGAAGCCGCCGGCCAGGTGATCGTGTATTCCGCCCCGAGCAATGGCATGGAGCGTGTGCGTCACCATCTCCAGCGCCGATCGGTCGTCGGTGCGGGCGTACACTCGGAGTGAGAACTCGAGCGTGACGGGCTGGGGGAACTTCGGCGCTGTACCGAATCCGCCGTGTGTGTCATCGAAGCGTGAGAGGAGGAACCGGAACGCATGGCTCAAGAGGTCGGAGCCGACGATTTCGGCACCGTCCTCCGTGACCGGGCCGACCGTCCGTTCCGCGGCGTTTCGCTCCAGCAGTTCTCGGAGCTCTCTCGCGTTGCGGACGACCTCGTCCTTCCGCTCGCCGTAGGCGTCTCCGATCGCCGTGAGAATCTGACTAAACGAGGCCAGTCCGGCATGGGGCTTCGGCGGAAAATAGGTGCCTCCGAAAAACGGTTCACCCTCCGGCGTCAGGAATGCCGTGAGTGGCCATCCCCCCTGACCTGTCATGGCCTGGACCGCCATCATGTACACGGAGTCGATGTCCGGTCGCTCCTCTCGGTCCACCTTGATGCTGACGAAGCCCTCATTCATGAGCTTGGCGGTGTCCGCATCCTCGAACGACTCTTTTTCCATCACGTGGCACCAATGGCACGCCGAATAACCGATCGAGAGTAGAACGGGCACGTCTCGTCGTCGCGCCTCGGCAAAAGCCTCCGGACCCCACGGGTACCAATCCACAGGATTGGTCGCGTGTTGCGCGAGGTACGGACTGGCTTCACCAACGAGACGGTTGGGCACGGCGCTCTCCGGTAGGTGGGCGGAAGGTACGCTAGCGGGATGGGTCGCTAGAGGCCACGTCTGAAAGGACGTTGAATTAGCAGGAGGGCTCCCGTAGATTTCACGGATACAAATGTTTCCGGCTTGTCGAGTCGCTGAGGCTAATTATGGGATCCGCATACATTCGGTTGACGTTGGCGGCGGTACGAAGACCGTTGCTCATCCCGGCGATACTCGGCACGGCGTGGGCCTTTCGGGCGAATGGATGGTTCCGACGGCCTCCATTCCTACCGATACCGCCAAGGGATTACGTGAGATGGCGCCTGGAGACCGCATACGGCGACCCCAATGTCATCCCTCCGACCCACGAGTTCGAGCGGTATATCCGCTGGGGTAGTGCGATGCGCCGGAGAATGAAGGTGAAGGCGACCGCATTACCAAGTTGATACTCCTAATTATCTTGGGCCTTGTCGCCGCGTTATATTTTCCCGGTAGTCGCCAGATGATCGTCGAGGAGGCGATGCCGATTCTGAACCCCTATCTCCTCTGGTCCGCTGAGAGGGAGATAGATGCGATATCTCGGTCGGTGCGAAGGGAAGCGCGGGAAACGTACAGTATTCCGCTTACGCGGGACTGGAACAATTGGTTGACGGTCAACTTCACTGGAGATGCGGCTACAGACCCGTGGGGAAGGATCTACACCTACCAGGCGTGGGCCGACTCATTCCGGATCCGATCCTACGGTCCGGACAGTGAGCGGGGTAGCAGTGACGACCTCGTCGTCACGGCGCAGCGACCCTACTAGAGACAACTCTCTGCGGCGGGCCCATAGAAGTGGACTCGCTACGGTCGTGGATTTGGTCGTTTCGTGATCGACTGGATTGGCGCGACTCTCGCCGTGTACGGACCCTGGCTGGTCGGGGGTATGGCCATGATGGAGACGGCCCTTCTCCTCGGACTGATTCTGCCGGCCGAGCCGACCATCATCGTCGCCACCGCATTCGCGCTGGAGGGACATTTCTCCTTCGGGTCCGTGGTCGTCGCGGCGGTAGTGGGGGCGGCTGTGGGCGACTCCGTGGGGTTTTTTGTCGGTCGGTGGGGTGGCCGCCGCGTCCTCCGAGGCAAGGGGCGACTGGCGCGAAGTGCCCGTCGCCATCAGGACCGAGCTTCTGTTCTCTTCGACCGACATCCCATCTTCGCGGTGACCCTGGCGCGTGCCATTCCCTTTGTTCGGACCCTCATGCCCCCCGTGGCCGGTTCCACCGCTTTGGGGTATCGCCGCTTTCTCGTGTTCGATCTGCTCGGCGTGACGGCCTGGGCTGTCGTGGCGCTGGGAATCGCCTACACGGGCACGCGCGGCTGGCAGTTAGGGTTGGCCTCCGTGGGCTTCGAAGGGGCACTCCTGGTGGGTACGGCCTTCCTGGTGAGTCTCGTGCTTTTGAAGCGTTTCCTCCTGCGGATGGTAGGCCCGTCCGGCCAGTTGTCCCTCGGGTTGACGGGCAACATCGCATCCGGCAAGTCGACCGTAGCCGCAATCTGGGCCGAGGCGGGGATTCCCGTACTCGATTCGGATGAGCTCGCACGGGACGTGGTGAGGCCGGGTACCCCGGGGTTGGAGGCGGTCGTAAGCGAATTCGGACGCGGGATCCTTCGACAGGACGGATCGCTCGATCGAGCGGCCCTCTCTGACTTGATCTTCTCGGACGACGAGAGCCGTCACCGGCTCGAAGGCATCCTCCATCCCCGTATCTGGGTTCTTCGGGATCGCTGGATGAGGAAGCACGCGGCCTCTCAGTCTTCGCTCACGGTGTGCGAAGTTCCACTCCTGTTCGAAGCGGGCCTCGAGGGTGACTTCGATGTCTCCGTGTTCGTCGACGGGTCGGAGGAGACGCGGTTTGCCAGGCTCAAAGATGAGCGGGGCCTGGCGGAGGAGCATGCTCGACGTATCATGGCGGCGCAGATGGACCCTTCTGATAAACGGATGCGTGCCAGCTATGTACTTCAGAATGACGATGGGCTGCAGGAGTTGGAGGAGGAGGCCCTCGACCTTCTTGCGCGGGTCAGAAGGGAGGCCGTGCCAAGGAAAGATCCAGCGCCGGGGCGCCTCCGCATCGACATGCACATGCACACTCGCACCTCCTTCGACTGTCTCTCGGATCCGAAGTTGGTTCTGGCTGCGGCGAGGGCACGAGGTGTGCAACGCATTGCGATCACCGATCATGATCGTCTCGACGGGGCTCTCGCCTTGGCCGCGGAGTTTCCCGATTCGATCATCCCTGGGGAAGAGGTCAAGACTGCTGAGGGTGTCGACGTGATCGGGCTGTATCTCGAAGAGGTCATTCCCCGGGGGACGCCGGCTCGGGAGGTCTGCAGGCGCATCAGGGAGCAAGGTGGCCTCGTCTATCTGCCGCATCCGTATGCGCGCGGGAAGGGGGCTTCGGGGCGGTACGCCGAGGAGCTCGCTCCACTCCTCGACATTGTCGAGGTCTTCAACGGTCGACTGCATCCGGGCAACCTCAACGAGCCGGCCGAGGCACTGGCGGCTCGGTGGTCCAAGGCCAGGGGGGCCGGTTCGGACGCACACACGGTAGGAGAAGTGGCGGGCGCCTACGTTGAGGTCGAGGAGCATGCCAATGAGCCGAAGGCTCTATTGGCGGCTCTCGAGGGCGCAAGAATTCGGGGGACCACTACCCCGTGGTCGGTGCATCTGGCGTCGACTTGGGCAAAAATACACAAACGCCTTCCGGGCGGATCGGGCGAGTTACGATGACCTATGAACCTCGGCAGGGGAGATTCAATGCGATCGACAAGGTCCTGGCGGTCCTCAATGGCAAAGAGACTGCGATTCTTACGACCCACATCAACTCCGACGGTGACGGATGTGGATCCGAGGTGGCGTTGTGCGCTTGGCTCCGTGCACGGGGGACCGAGGCCTTCATCGTAAACCCGACGCCGATTCCCCAGTCTCTTCGGTTTCTGGTGCCCGATGACTCGTGGGTCGTGGACGCTAAGTCCGACGAGGCCCGTGAGGTTTGCGACGCTGGAGATGTCGCGGTCGTGCTCGATACGGGGGAGATCCCGAGAATCGGACGGGTTAGACCGCTTATCGAGGGTCTTGAGACGGTTGTCATCGATCATCATCCCACCGGTGATCGCCCCTTTGAGGGTGTCGCTTTCCGGGACACGTCGGCTGCAGCCACGGGAGAGTTGGTGTTCGACCTGATGCACCGGGCCGGGGGACCTTGGCCCAAAGATGCCGATCTTCCGATCTATGTCTCCATACTGACCGACACCGGAGGGTTTCGCTTCAGTAACACGACCGCCACTTGTCTTCACATCGTCGCTGAACTGGTTGACCGTGGAGTGAGTCCCTACGAGACGCATCGTCGCGTCTATGGAACCTCTCCGCGGCGCAGGATACGACTCCTCCAGAGCGCACTCGCATCCCTTGAAGTGGACGAGAAGTCGGGGGTGGCATGGATGACCGTGCCGAATGATGAATACGTGGCCTTCGGGGCGGGGCCCGATGACCTTGAAGGATTCGTGGACTATCCGCGCTCGATAGAGGGCGTGGAAGTGGGCTTGCTTTTCCGAACGATCGCCAGAAAGGGGATCAAGGTCTCGTTTCGGTCCAATGGCGAAGTGGACGTCAACACTTTGGCCCGGCGTTTTGGCGGCGGGGGACACATACGAGCGTCCGGTGCCTTGATCCAGGGCCCGCTCGACCAAGTGCAGATCGACGTGATACGAGCGACCCGTGAGGCCGTGGAGCTATCGCAGCCCCGCCCGTAGAGTAGAATAGTAGGACTGTGCATTTCATTCGGGAGCCGTGGTGGCGGG
>Ga0310121_10001759_pt1 | contig 21497 bp, 18 predicted proteins | sample CB27_Tmax_986_MG_FD_203504 | JGI IMG/M metagenome (GOLD analysis project Ga0310121, IMG submission 203504) | Marine microbial communities from Western Arctic Ocean, Canada - CB27_Tmax_986 | ecosystem: Environmental > Aquatic > Marine > Oceanic | place: Canada: Western Arctic Ocean | collected...
TGTGCTTGCCCCAATCACCTTTCTCTCCGTGGTGGTAGCCGTGGTCGGACCAGAGGACGATGATGGTGTTGTCAGCGTAAGGGCCGGCGTCGAGGGCGTCCAAGACGCGTCCGATTTGGGCATCGGCGTAGCTCATGCAGGCTAGATAACCATGAAGAGCTTCTTGCACGGCTCCAAGCTTGACCAGGCGTTGGTGGATTCTCGATCGGTTGATCTTTTGCCGCCTGATGTTCTCGGGCAGGTCGTCGAGGTCGTCCGCCTTATAGGGCGGCAGCTTGATCTCGTTTCGCTTGTAGAGGTCAAAATATTTTTGTGGGCAGTAGTTGGGGAAGTGCGGGGCGTAGAGACCCATCGCCAAGAAGAAAGGTTCGTCGTATTTTTTACCCAACCGCTCGACCGCCCACTTGGCCCGTATGCTGTCGGCAAGATCTTTTTCACGGTTGTTCGGGACGGGGCCGAACTCCATGAATAAGCCGTTACTTTTCGGCGCTCCTGGGGTGCGGTGGTAGGTGCCGTAGGGTCTCGGGTTGGGGAAGGGAACCTCCTCCGACCAGGAGTCCATCGGAAATCCTGTCTCCCTTTGACGCTTGGTGCGAACGTAGAACTCGTCCCAACCGCGCAAGTCGACGTTTCCGGCGGGGTGGTGGAAGAGCTTGCCCGCCCCCATGGTACGGTAACCGGCTTTCTTGAAGCTGCTCTGGAGGGAACGAATCTTCGGATGATCGACGAAGTAGAGGGCGGTATCGTAGCAACCTGTGGTGGAAGCGAACTGGCCCGAGAAAATGGTAGCTCGTGAAGGGGCGCAGAATACGCCGGCAGTATGGGCGTTGGTGAAGTTGAAGCCGCGCTTGGCCAAGCGATCGATATTTGGGGTGATGGCTGCGGGTGTTGTGTTGTGGCACCCGATCCAGTCGTTCATGTCATCGACCGCGAGGAACAAGACATTGGGTCTCTTGGCAGCTTCAACGGGGCAAACTACTCCCACCAGCACCACGGCTGCGATTGTTGTGAGTAGGAGGTGTTTCATTTACTAAATATGAGGCAACTCAACCAATGATTAACTTCATCAACTACAAAGAAAATAAAAAAATAATCAATTGGGTTTGCATGCTTACTCGCCGATGGGCAGGAGATCAATACCTTCCCCCTCCTCGGGTGGTCTGATGCGAAACCGCATTGCAAGGGTCTCGGCCCCGAAGGGGCCGAACCTGTTCTTGATTCTCTGTCGAACACCGACAGAGAAAATCGAGCCATCTTTGAGAAGACATGCGTTGGGATAATATTGCAAAGGGCCAAACTTGTAACCACGGTCCGGTGCCGACTTAATCCATGTCTTAGCATTGTCCCGGCTATAGATCACCTGTCCGTTGCCTCCTGATCCTCCGCAGAAAACCAGCACCGCCAACTCATCTGGTCCCTGGATTAGTTCCCCGCGCTTCATCGTTCTCCCCTTTGAATCACCGCGACCCGCGAGGAGGCGTCGAGGCTCAGACCAGGTCAGGCCATGGTCGTAGGATTGAATCCACTCCGAAAACGGTCGCGAAGCCATACCCAAGCTGCCGTCCGGCAGATATCCGACATTCTTCTCATCCCCAGGACCTTTTTGTTCAAAAACAGAGGTGGCCTTCCAGCTTTCCCCCTTGTCCAATGTCTTGATCAAAGCCATGACATGGCCATCCCTCTCGGGCCAGCCTTCACCGACCGGAAAGGGCGTGCCGGTGGCCAGCGCGACCAGCCCCCCATCACGGGGATCCTCCATCAGTCCCTGAACGGCTACCGAGAGAACGAAGGGGCCCGTCAGCCGTGCGATTACCCGCCAGGTTTCCCCGTTGTCATCACTGCGATGCACCACAAATGGCTGGGGAAACCGGTTTGCTGCGATTTTGGAGAATGCCAGGGGATCCGCCGGCAATCCCTTGCTCAGGTCGGGGCGAACCCAACCCCGGTGGGCTTCGACGTTATGCGCCGCGAACAAGGTTCCGTCGCTCATCTGGATGAGGCACTCGATGCCTTCCGACCCCCGGACGTGAGGAAATGGACGGGGACGCGACCACGTCTTGCCATTGTCTCTGCTCCGGATCCAGTAGTTGCGACCCCCTTCCGGGGCCTTGTTCTTCTCGTGCCATTCCTTGAGAACGGGATTCGCCGAGGTCATCTGCTCCAGATAATCGGGGGGGAAGTCGAGCGGCGTAGGCCACGAGGCGTGCCAGTAGCCAGCCTGGAAGCTCACGAGGAGGTCACCGTTCCTTAGGCAAACGACCTTCGGCCAGCCACAAAACCCTCCAAAGCCCTGGAAATACTCCGGCGTATTCACCGTGGGAGACACAAGGACCTTGCGAAACTTGTCAAAAGTCCGGGTCGGTTCCGCACTGGCAAAAGCCAAACTTCCGGCCACCCCCAGAAGTAGACTGACAAAAGGTGATTTCAGTTTTGTTTTTTTCATCGGCATTCGCATAGATAAAACAATGACCGACAGCAGGAATGCAAAACGCCGGCCTGACATAGCCAAGAGGAAACAAAAAATTCAGGTTCCTGTCCAAATGAGCGACTCATTGTTAGAAATTTCAGATTTAACGCTCACCAGATTCTTTCCGCATTAATTGCCCGTGGCCAAGTGGCGGAACTGCTCCAAGACGGCCCAGAGGTTGACGGGATTGAAGGTGCCGCCGTAGCTAATATATTCGGCGTGCCCATCGGCGAATGAATAGTTGGATCCCCCGCTGTTGCCCTCTTCCCCGTTGCGCTTGTGCATGTTCCAGACCAGTTCCTGCCATGCGTTGCCTTTCCCTTCCATGAAATCCATGAAGAAATGAGCGCTTTCGGCGTTTTTCGCTCCGTAAACAATCGTCTCGGCCGGTTCATCAAGGTCCGTGTCGCGGATGGCCCTATCGAACAGGACCAGGTCATTGAATGGAAGGCCTTGGGGAGCGAGGAAAAAATCATTCCATCCGTTGATCATGTAGCTTCGGGGAGCCACGTCTGCCGGGTGAACCTGACGGGAACCCGACGCCGGCGGCGGTATTTTGCGGTCGCTTGGGCAAACCAAAAGTCCGGTGTTTGAATAGTATCGCAACAGGCGTCCCGGCCAGCAGGGATGGCCATGGTCCATTCCCCGGGTTCGGGGCGGATAGGCTCCATCGGTGTCGTCGGCGTAGAGAATGGTAGAGGTGATGATCTGCCTGTGGTTGTTCAGGCAGGAAGCCTTCAGGCTCGATTCCCTGGCCCTGCCCAGCACGGGAAGCAACAACGCCGCCAGAATGGCAATGATGGCAATCACCACCAACAACTCCACCAGGGTGAATGCGCATCTCGTGGCGAAACTCATCCTAGCTGACCGCTCTTGTAGTCGTCCTGCAGGAAAAATCGGTGGCTTCATCGGGCTAAGGGGTGTCATTATCATCCGAGCCGATTCGAGGTTGGCGATGCAGAAGGCAGGCACGGATGGTGTTGTAGGGCTTCATGTCCTTGATAAGGGCAATGGCGGTCGTTTCATCCACCATCTCCACGATGGTATACCATCCCCAGTTGGATTTGGGCTTTTCTATTGGCCATAGCATGTTTGCATACCAACTCCTACCCGCGTCACTGCTGAGGGCAAGCCTAGGGGGGCGGTGATATCCGCAGAGCAACACATTGTCGGGAAGCTGCACCACTGAGCCATGCGATCCGGGCAGGGTCTCGACCGGGCTGGACCACGTCCTGCCTCCATCCCAACTGTTTACACGACACAGGCCGGTCCTCTCGCCACGCGGTTCACCGGGGATGATGTCTGAAACACGATCCTCGGTGCGCAACAAACCCACCAGGCCACCGTTGTCGAGCTTGGCCACCGCGGGTTCACTGAAAATCATCATGTTGCCGGGATTCCCATGACCGATGATCGAGAAACTCCAGGTCGCCCCTTCATCGCTGCTGAGCAACACCGCCGAACTCAGCCACTTGGGCTCGAGATAACCGGCCACCGGGACCACGAGTGTTCCATCATCCAGTTCCAGCAATCGTCCACCAGTCCACACCCACGCGTTGGCCAAGCGCGAGGCGTCAATCGCGTTCCCCGCCGTCCAGTTCCTGCCCTGGTCGCGACTGTAGGCCAAGCGTAGGGGCTTCTCGGATACCGCCATCAGGCGACCGTCACGGCGGACACCCAGGGTGCTGATCGTTCGAACCCCATCCTGCAAAATCCCCACGTAAGGCTTGGACCAGGTTTTCCCGCCATCGGTGGACTGGATAAAAACCGGTTTGTCTCCGCCAGGAACCACCAGTGCAACCAGGGTTCCATCCAGCATGCGCACAAGACATGGGACCACGTGATATCTCTCTTCCTGACTCGCTGGTGGGCCCTGATAGATTAGCCTCGGCTTGGTAGGCTTCCACTCCACCTCTTGAACCTTGGAATCCGAGTAGCGCAAAAACAGCTCGTAATCCTTTTCGCCTTCCGCAAAAACCAAAGATCCCAAGCCGGCATTGCAAAGAAACAGGATTACAAGTGTTCTCAGGGACCCAATGATCGACCTTAGCTTTTCCATGATGCTTGGACAGGAATAAAGACTACCGAACAGGGGTTTAATTTTCATCATTTTTCTCTCTTGGTCGCCCACAGCATGGCTGGATCCGTGATGCCGCCGGTGCCCAGTTCGCTCGACTGACGGTTGCTGGTTTTCTCGGCAATTAGATTAGGTTCACCGAACCGGATAGCCTCTTGAGCGTCAAATTCCCAAGGCCTATCAAACGGGACGAGACCGCTCTCAACCAGTTTCATTTGCCTTCAACTTTCAATTCTGCATCACTTTTTGATATTAGTCGGGGTACAAAAATGAATTCGGCCCAGATGGGGCGATGATCTGAAAGAGGTTTGCCATATTTCAACCACTCTGTTTTGTAACGAGTCATTTGAATTTCTTCTTCTGGATTGTTAAATGCGCTATCAATTATTCCCCCGTTTGTTACTTCTATGGCAAAAGTCCCACTCCTAAAGAAAATGTGATCAATCACTCCTGATTCATTCCCAGTCTCAATATGCTTATGGGTGCTGATCTTTGCCGTATCAATCGCAAGTTCCTTCCATATGGATTTCATCCCAACTGTTTTAATTGATTTCAAAGCTCCTTTGTCCAATTGATTATTTAGGTCTCCCAGAATGATCAGGTTATCATGCATAGAACCTCTGATCACGTTTTCTGCAATATAAACTGCTGCAGATTTCTGAACCTCTGGCTGGCCAGGTATGTGGGTTGAGTAAAGCATTAGCGGTACGCCCTTTATGTTAGTTTTTGCTGATACTAAAGATGCGGGTTTCCATCCTTTGGCGTTTATTTCAACTTCCCCCTTATCAAATAGTGGAAACCGACATAAAATCGACTTGTATTTATTCTTGTGATTGGCAGAGGAAACTTTGCCCACATGGACATGATGCATACCTAATACGCGACCAACACGGGCTGTCCAGTCGCCATCAGGCACTTCGTTGAAGCAAATAACATCCAAGTTATATGGTTTGAACATTTGCCCTATTGATTCAGGTTGTGCCCATAAACCAAATAGAACATTGTAAGTGGCAAATCGTATTTGAGTTTTCTTTTGTGTTTCTACATTTCTTTGGTGAATTGAAGTTTTTGAAAAAACTCCACTTTTTTCCATCTGAGACCCCGTAGTCGAAAAATATTGGCTCACTTGACATCCCATCAACAGCGCGGCTGCGATTGTTGTCACGACTGTTCGTTTCATTTTGCGGAGATAGTCATCGTGTTGAGAGCGGTTTCCAAGCCTGTTTACTCATCGTTTCACCAAATCCTCAATCGGGATTCGCTCGAACACCAAGTGTGCCCCGCTGCCTTCATAGACAATGCCGACGTGCCTGTCATCGACCCGGCTCAGGCTTGGATAGCCCTTGCCACGACCCTCATCGAGCAGCAGACGGTGCTTGGCCGGCCATGTCTTTCCCTCGTCGAAACTCACCTGGATACTTTGATTCGTCCGGCTTTTCTGCGAATGCGGGTTGGCGAACAGCAATACCGACTTCGACTTGCCGCCTTCACGGTAATCGAAACGGTACAGGCTGCCGTTGCAGTTGGGCTCGATGATGCCCATGCGATTGGTTGCATGCGGCGTCCATGTTCGGCCGAGGTCGCGTGTTACGGCGATGGTGCGAAACTTCGTCGGGCTCTCTGTGCGGCAGTTTAGTATCAGCGAGTCGTCGGCCAACTGCACTGCCTGGCACTCAGTGTTGCCAAATGATGCCGCCGGGCTAACCGTCCACGACTTGCCGTGGTCTTGGCTGATGAGCAGATTGGAGAAGTGACGATCCGCCTCGTCGCGCCCCTGCGTGGGCATCACGAGCGTGCCGTCTCTTAACGCGATACCCTGCTGCGGCGATGGCGCGTAAAGAATCCACCGCGGATCCTTCCACTCACGCGTCATGTTCTCCGGCTTCGACCACGTTCGTCCGTCGTCAAGCGATCGGATCATCACGAATTGCGCGCTCCTGCCAATTTCATGCCCCGGCTCTGATCCGCCAGAATTCCACTGGTGCGTGCCTGCCCGACCGTTCATCCAAACCGCGAAGACAAAAATCTCACCTGTTTCCGGGTCCACGATGATGCCCGGATCGCTGCAACCGTTTACCTCCTGTGGCATCCCGCGAAACGTGCCCATGTCCATGATGACCTGCTGCGCGCCCCAGGTTTGTCCCCCGTCGGTGCTGCGCAGGAGCCCGATATCGATGTCCTCCTGCAAATCCTTGCTTCGCCTCCGCCGCATGTCGTAGACCGCCAGCAACGTTCCCCTGGCCGATGTCGCCAATGCCGGGATACGATAGGTATGCACCCCGTCATCCCAATGTCGCCGCAGCGCAATCCCGATACGCTTACGCACATTGGGTGTTTCATCCCGTGGCACCAATCGCCCCGTCGAAGTCTCGATCGATAGAACCCGCGCATCCGTCTTGCCTGATAAATTTGCCGCCGCTTTTGCCCGGCACGACAGCCAGAAATGATTCGGCCCGGCCCTCAGTCGAGCGTGCCCCTTGAATACAACCGACTTATCCGACCGCAGCCGTTCGCCAAACGGTTTCTGTGTGGAAAGGCCATCATCAACGCCCGTGAAATAGAACTGCAGCGACTCCAACTCCATCTCTCCTTCCAACTCAACCGCGATGGCTTTCACCTGCACGAATGGCCTCTTTGCATTGATGGTGAGTTGCAGCAGCGAGTTGTGTTCATTGCGAATCAGCACCGGCAGCACCATTTGCCGTGTGACTGCCCCGAGTTCCGCGCAGCGCGCCAGTGAGGGAAGCAGCACCAAGGTAAAAATCAGGAGGTGTTTCATTTGCCAGCGGCTTTCAATTCTTCACCCGTCTTGCCGCCGTGTTTGCGGATGAGGTCGGCGCCACATTTCATACAGCCCGCCATCGCAGGAGTCACAAATGGGTGTGGGCTATTCGTTGGTCCACTTTTCGTATTCATCTAGGATTTCCTCCCGCGAACATCTCGGGCGAAGCACGGCGCGGGCGTGGTATCCGTACTCCTGCATTACGTCGTACTTGGGCACAATAAACTGCCAGTCCCACGCGGGGTTGGTGGTATTGAAATCCTTATTAAAGCCGCCGCCGCTGGGGGAGTGTGTAAGGCGGATGCCGGCTTCGGGTTTGAACATTAGGATGTACACGAGGTTCTCGAAATTGCCGTAATACAACGGCTTTGCATATCGCATGCGGGAGAAGTTCTTGAAGAGCGAGTCGCGACTGCCTTCCAGCCAGGTGAGTTTGAAGTCGTCGTCGTGCGCCCGTACGGTACTTTCGTCGTCATGCGCCTGGGTGCAGAGCTGCATCCACATGGACTCCTTGGGGCGCGAACCCCCAAGAAAATAGAAGCTCTTGTCGGCAGGGCCATTGATGTAACTGGCCCAGAAGCAGCCGAACCAGCCACGTTGGTGCACGTGCTGATGAGGAGTACACCGGAAATCCAGATCGAGATACCACGGGGCGCGCAGGGTGAATCGGGTGGTGCTCTCCACATGGAAAGTCGGCGTGGCGGGTTGATGCAACTCGGCCTGCTGGTCGTTTAGTTTCCTGAATGTCATCGGCGCGCGGCGCGGCTCGAAAAAAATGTCGTTGTGCTCAAACTCCGTCTCACCGTTGAAGATGTGCTCGAGGTTCAGCCCGGCATAGGTGGGTACAAAGATGCTACGCATGCTGGTTCTGTGCTGGAAATCCCAAATACCGTTGTAGCCCGCACGGTGCCCACTAGCCGGAGCGTGGTCCGCATTATCGCCGATGACGGCGGTGATTTCTCCCACCTTAAATTTGAGGTGTCCCATACGGCTATTTTGCCATCCTGGCAGCGTGGGGCCAGTGAAAAGAGTTGCCGGACTCACTCAAATCGTTACAGCACGGCTGCGATTGTTGTGAGTAGTATTTTCATAGTCCTGACGTGCGCTAAACGATAGCAGATCACCAACGGCGTCTCAATGCCTTAAACGACGTGGTGGCGACGTTGGACAGGTGTCGGAAGGTGTGATCGTTACTCGACCAGTTTGACCCGGTAGAAGCGCATCGGTTGTAAACACCAGTGGGGGCATTCTGTGGCTGACTTATCCACGTAAACCAGTGGGGATGTTTCTAATGTAACGGTGTCCATCACATGCCACCCCTTCAGGTCGGAACTGTAAAGTACCTCGTATTTGAGGCCAACCTTGCCATTGATTACCAATTCGGCCAGTTGGACATGTTCCCAATATGTCCGAATGTCAGACAAGCGAGGCATCAGTGCCAATTCTTCCTTCGTCTTGCCGCCGTGTTTGCGGAGGAGGTCGGCGATTTCGGGTTTGTGTTTGGCATTATCTAGCGGTGTTTTGCCGTTATCACGCTTCACATTTACATCTGCGCCTTTGGTGATTAGAAGTTTGGTGGTTTCCTTGCGACCATGGTGAGCCGCGTAATGCAAAGGGGTATTACCATACTTATCCGTTCCATCCAAATCCGCGCCGTTGGCAATGAGCAGTTCGGCGACTTCCACGTGACCCATTAAAGCCGCCCAAAGCAAAGGAGGCACACCAGCCCCACTATCCTTTGTGTTCGCATCCACACCTTTGTCCAATTCCGCTTGTACGCCAGCAAGGTCACCGGTCTTGGCAGCATCGTGAATCGGATCGGCGAAGACAGTCCTCACCAACAGCACGGCTGCGATTGTTGTGAGCAGGAGGTGTTTCATTTGCGCCAGAATATCAATCAAGGGCTAAAGCCAAGAGGACCGAGTAAATGTATTTTTGAGTGCAAAGTTTTCGAAGATGGCATCGTTGATTGCTTTACCAATCGTTTGGGCTTCATCTTTACTATCGCAATGCAGCCCTATTTCCTCACCAGAAATACTTCTAATATCCACTTGGTGCATATTACTGGGCCAGAAAATCCAAAAGATTGAAACAACAACTGCAACAATCACTAATAGAAAAGAAGCATTCAACATTAGATTCAGAATGCTAATGATGAGGTTGGTTTGAATTAGCCCGAGAAACTTAAAAATAAACAACCCTAGCCAGCACAAAGTTGTAGCTACGCCAAGGTATATTCCAAGAAGCCAGCACCAACTCGCTAATTTGTCGATGTTGATTCCGAAAATAGTTTTTGGCCAACCTTTGTAGACTGAAGCTCCGGGCGCAGTTATTTGCTCAAGAGCATATGTCCTTTCATTGAAAACAATCCGTTTGTTCGTTACCAAGAACCCCTGTTCCTCAAGGTAAACACTTTCTACTTCTTTAGGTACAGTTTTCGTCACCTTCATTTCCCTTCAGCTTTCAATTCTTCACCCGTCTTGCCGCTGTGTTTGCGGAGGAGTGCGGCGATTTTCGTTTGACCGCGGAAAGCCGCACCATCCAAAGGAGTCCCGCCAATGTCATTCTTCGCATTCACATCCGCACCTGCGGCAATTAGCAGTTCAACGATTTCCTTGTGACCCTCATCAGCCGCAAAATGCAAAGGAGTCCGTTCGGGGTCACTGGTTTTTAAGGCGATACGTACGACTTGCCCAGATACTCCTGAGGTTACTCGACCAGCTTGACGCGGTAGAAGCGTTTCTCGTCGAAGCTGCTGGAATCGATGTAAAGCTGTCGGTTCGCGGTCAGGGTTATCTCTTCACGCACCAGCCAGTCATTGTCGCCGGTGTGATACTGCACCTCGTACTTCCCGCCGACCTTGCCTCGAATGACAAACACGCCTTGCAGCTTTTCGATTGATGGTTCGTCGTGATCACCACCGGCATCGTCGCCGATGATCAGATGTTGAAGTTGGGATAGCGTTTCATTTAGTGAGTTAAGCCTGTCTTCAATGTGTTCTATACCCGTCTTGCCGCCGTGTGTGCGGAGGAGGTCGGCGGTTTTGGTTTGGTTGGTTTCGATGGCCTCATTTAGCGGTGTTCTGCCTTTATGATCCTTCACATTCACATCCGCACCTTCGGCGATGAGTAGTTCGACGATTTCCTTGTGACCGAACCAAGCCGCAAAATGCAAAGGAGTCCATCCTTCTTCATCCTTCGCATCCACATTCGCACCGCCATTCAAGTGTTGTTTGATAGCTTCGATGTTTCCACCACTGGCAGCTTTGTGAATAGATTTATCAGCATTCAACCAATCTCCCGTCTTGCCGCCGTGTTGGCGGAGGAGGTCGGCTATTTCACCTTCGGCATAAGCAAGGGGAGTATCGCCATCCTCATCCTTCGCATTCACATCTGCACCGTTGGCAATTAGCAGTTCGACGACTTCCTTGTGACCACCTAAAGTCGCACAATGTAAAGGAGTCATTCCTCCATTACCACTCACATTCACATCCGTACCTTTGTCCAATTCCGCTTGTACGCCAGCAAGGTCACCGATCTTAGCAGCATCGTGAATCGGGTCAGCGAAGGCGGTTCCCACCAGCACCACGGCTGCGATTGTTGTTAGTAGTAGGTGTTTCATTTGTCTTCAGCTTTCAATTCTTCATACGTCTTGCCGCCGTGCTTGCGCAGGAGGTCTCAATCAACGTGAAGTTGCCTATATGGTGCCATCTTATTCGCTGCGGAGACGGAAAAATTGCTGTCCAGCGCTTGGCCTGACGCGGACAACGTAACGGTCATCCTCCGTGGTGGGCGGTCTTCCGCCGACCTCGCTCCAGTCGGCTGCTTGGCCAAGCGCATCGGCAGACTCGAGGATGAAGTTGCCTTTGGCCGGCCAGGAGAACTCGAGGTCGCTGCCGACAAAATTGACGGCCAACGGCTGCGGCTCTATCACCATCTCGCTCATTTGCAGCTTGTAGAGCGTGCCGCGAGAGTTGCGGACGTAGAGGCTTCGGTTGGCCAGGACCGGCACGGTCAAGCAGGTGCCGGTGATGACCTTGGCCTTGGCCAGTTGCATAAAACGGCTCGGCGACGCCTCGGCGATGTAAAGGTCACCGGTGAGGCTGAGTATGATCAGTTTGGCATTAGCAGCGGTGATAGAAGCGCAAGGAATGCTGTTTTTTGTCCACTCGGTTTCGCCGGTTTCCATGTTGATGCAGCGGACCGTGTTGCCGCGATTGATAGTGCTATCGGCACCGTACAAATAATCGCCGATCACCACCCCGGCGTTTAAGTAGATACGCATGTTGCGGTTCTTCCATTTGGAACTTGTGCTGGTGCCACTCAGCTCGATCAACTCGCCGTCGCGGGAGGTGGAGGTGAGGAAGATCTTGCCATCGTACAAAACTGGGTCTGCGGCATTGATGTCGCTCGATTTAAAGGACTTGGACCAGAGCTGCTTGCCCGTGGCGGCATTCACGCCATAGGCGTAGCTGGGGCCGAACATGATGAAAGCGTCGGTGCCGCGATGGTCGTAGGGAACGGGACTCGCATAGCCTGGTGTGCCACTGGCGGTCTTCCACTTGAGACTGCCGTTTGTCTTGCTAAGTGCAATCCCGCGTGAGCTAACATTGTAAACAACCTTGTCTCCATGGATCAACGGTGAGGAGGCAAAACCCCAGGTAGGCGTCGGAAGACTGTAGAGTTGTTTTAAATCCCTGTGCCACACCTCATCTCCAGTGGACGCCTCAAGACAAAACGCGTCCCCAGTTTTGCTAAGGGTGTAAACGTATTCGCCGTCGACGGTAGGAGTTGCACTGGGTCCACCATCGTATTGTATGGGGCTTAATGCTTCAGAATAGGAATGTCGCCACAGGATATCACCAGTCGCTTCCTCCAGGGCATAAACCGTGTCGCGGTTGGATTTGTTGCCCATGGTGAACACCCGTCCGTCGGCCACCGAGACGGTGGCAACGCCAGTGCCGACCGAGGCATTCCAAAGTCGCTTGGGCCCGCTTGAGCCCCATTTCTCAAACCAGTCCGTTTCATGCGAGATGCCGTTGTGGTCAGGACCGCGCCAGTTGGGCCAATCGGCCGCTTGAAGCCAGACAGCCGAGCCGAGCAGCATGGCTGTTATGAGTGTTTTCATTTCTCGATATAACAGGTTGCTGGAAAGGTAATCCAAAACCCCTCTGCGTCAATGGAGTAATTTTAAAGGCACGCCACGCCTCCGATTGTTGTGAGTAGGAGGTGTTTCATTTCCCTTCAGCTTTCAATTCATCACCCGTCTTGCCGCCGTGTTTACGGAGGAGTGCGGCGGCTTCGTTACGGTTCCAGGATTTTGCCCAATCAAGCGCCGTGTCTCCCTTTTCATCGAGGACGTTTGCGTTCGCGCCATTCGCAAGCAACAATTCAATAATGTAGGTTTGGTTGTTTGCCGTTGCATGGTGCAATGGCGCCTGGCCAATGTTGTCAAGGCTGTCCAGGTCCGTTCCCGTGACGATGTGCAACTCGATTTCCTTTCGATCGCCTTTGGCGGCAGCGGTCCAAACGGTCATGGTAGGTGGCACCACGACTTCAACCGAACCGTTGGCTTCGGGAGAGGGGGTAGCAGTCTGAAGGTCGCTCAACCTTGTTTCCAGCCGGGCCACCCTCTCCTTCAGTTCATCAATCTCCGGCTGGAGATTCGAGGTGGTCTGTTCATTGTGGATGTCTGTTCCGTTGCTGCATCCGATCAGGAGCACAATGGATACCATGGGGAATAATGAGATAATCTTACTTGTTGGTTTCATGGTGGGGCGACTGTCACTCGGATGCGTTCTATTTTCAAGGCGTTTTAACTGTTGCCGCAGAGGTGGGTTGGTTACTTCCCTTCAGCTTTCAATTCTTTAGCTGTCTTGCCGCCGTGTTTGCGCAGGAGGTCGGCGGTTTCAGGTTGCTTTTGTTCTTCGGCTCGATCTAGCGATGTCTTTCCTTGGTATCGACCAGACACAATTATTGCATTCACATCCGCACCTTTGGCAATAAGTAGTTCAGCAACTTCCACGTAATCTTCCAGAGCCAAATAAGTCTTACCAAGCCGCGTTCGATGGCGGCCTCCATACATAGTCGCACGATGCAAAGGAGTCCTTCCATACTTATCCTTCGCATTCACATCTGCACCTTTGGTAATAAGTAGTTCAGCAACTTTCGTTTGACCAAAACGAGCCGCCCAGCCCAAAAGAGTCCCTCCCCCAACATCTTTCGCATTCACATCCGTATCTTTGTCGATGAGAAGTTCGACGATTTCGGGATAGCTATTCTGGATGGCAATACCTAGCGGTGTATTGCCTATGGGTTCACCAGATCTCACTTTTACATCCGCACCGTTGGCGATGAGTACTTCGGCGACTTCCTTACGGCCATAAGTAGCCGCATTATGCAAAAGAGTCGCTCCCCAATTATCCTTTGCGTTCATATCCGCGCCGTTTGCTATAAGCAGTTCGGCAACTTTCGTTCCCCTAAGCACATAATGCAAAGGAGTCGCCCCCTGATTATCCTTTGCGTTTACATCCGCGCCGTTTGCAATAAGCAGTTCGCCGACTTCATGGTGACCACCCATAGCCGACAGATGCAAAGATGTCCTGCCAATCCCATCCCTCGCATTCACACCCGCACCATCAGCCAAGTGCTGTTTGACTGCTTCAATATTACCTTCTCTGGCTGCTAAATGAATTAAGAATTTTACACCCGTTTTGCCACCATGTTTGCGCAGAAGGTCGGCGGCATCTTTTTTGGCTGCTTTTACTTCGGGTAATTCCCATTCATATAACTTTTCTGCCCAATCCAGAGGTGTTTCGCCATCAACAACCTTTGCATTCACAAGCGCGCCCTTGGAGATAAGCAGTTCGATGATTTCCTTATGACCTGCACGAGCCCCATAATGCAAAGGAGTTCTACCAGTATTAGTCTTCGCATTCACATCTGCACCTTTGGCGATAAGTAGTTCAGCAACTTCCGTGTGACCTTCCAAAGCCGAATAATACAAAGGAGTCCTTCCGATACTATCCTTTTTGTTCAAATCCGCGCCAGCAGCCAATTGCGATTTGACGGCTTCGACGTCTCCCGTCCACGCAGCTTCCCAAATATCTACACTCGGCGCACATCCCATCAACAACACCGCTGCGATAGTTGCGAGCAGTAAGGATTTCATAGCGGGATAACAGTCATCGGGACGGTGGCTACTTGCAAGCCGTTTTTCTATTGCCGTAAAACCTTGCGCTTGGCCATGAGCAAGACGTTATCGCCTTTGGACGAGCGGTTTTGCTTGCTTGGCGTTTGTGTCGCTTAGTTTCTGGATGCTCTGGAGTATAGCTTCGCTGTTACGGCTCAAGGCACTCTCAAACTCGGGATAGTATTGGATGATCTGGCAAAAGAACGGGGGCACATCATAATCAATGATGTGAGGCTTGTCGCGCAGTTCGTGCTCGGTGGAGAAGATGATCTGCCGACAAGCTTGCCCTCATCGATTAGACTCATCATCAAGGCTTTTACATTGTTTTTTCAATTAATTGGTGGTTTCTTCCCTCACAGAATGTCTCAAACGAAACTCGAACCAGCGCCTCTGAGTCTGCCTTTCTTTGCAGTGACAATTTTTATGGGCGCGTTTCTATTGTTTTTTGTCCAACCACTGATCGGCAAGTACATACTGCCTTGGTTCGGCGGCGCGCCAAATGTGTGGACAACCTGCCTGCTGTTCTTCCAATCCCTGTTACTAGTCGGTTATGCGTATGCTCACCTCGTGAATCGTTTTTTGCCGCTACGCAAACAGGTGATCGTACACGGAGTATTACTTTTATTAGCCACCATCACGCTACCCATAACACCAAGTGAAAGCCTCAAACCGACAGGCAACGAACTTCCAACAGTACAAATTTTACTGGTACTGACCCAAAGTATTGGCCTGCCATACCTCGTTCTATCGACCACTAGCCCACTGGTGCAAGCATGGTTTGCCAAGGCTCATCCAGGACGCTCACCTTACCGACTCTACGCGCTTTCCAATGTCGGATCGCTTCTGGCACTGCTCGGATTTCCCTTTCTGGTGGAGCCGTGGATGACGCGTACTGCGCAGATCAACTGGTGGTCGCTAGGGATGGTGTTTTACGTGCTGGTATGCGGCTATCTGGCATGGTCATTGCGATCTGTGCCAAATCTGGATAAAGATGAAGCCAAAAAAGAGAAAGCCAGATTAGGAGAGAATGAAAGCCGGTTACGAAGGTTGGCGATCTTGGGTTTCTGGCTTGCTTTGCCGGCCTGTGGCACTGCCATACTCATGGGCACCACCAACAAGTTGTGTCAGGACTTGGCAGTGGTGCCCTTCCTCTGGATGCTGCCGCTGGCCCTATACCTAGTGACTTTCATAATTAGTTTCCACGGCTCACGCTGGTATATTCGAGAAGTCTATATACCGCTATTGGTACTGCTTTGGGCAGGCGTATTATGGGTGATGTTTAAAGGGGTGGTTGTCCACATTATCGGCCAGATATTGGTTTTCTGTGGTGCGCTATTCTTGAGTTGCATGATATGCCACGGTGAGTTGTACAGGCTTCGCCCGGAACCAGCGCGGCTCACCATGTATTATTTGACCATTTCTGCTGGCGGCGCCTTGGGTGGCTTATTCGTGGCTTTACTGGCTCCAATGCTGTTCCACGGTTACTGGGAGTATCACATTTCACTTTGGGCAGTTGGATTACTGGTCTTGATGGTGCAGGGACTCAATCCTGAGGATTTAACTGCCGTGAAATGGCGGGGATTAAGTTTATTAAGGTCATATTCCGGTTCCCTCGCGATATGCTCCAAATATTTTAAGATAATCATTTCCTCAACTTTGATTGCACAGGTGCTGACAGTACTGGTTTCGCTTTGGGCTATGGAGGAGATGGTGGACTTTACAATTGGTGTTAATATTTCTGAATGGCTGAAGATTAGCGATCTTCCAGGCGAACAATGGATACGATTATTGTTGATCGCCGTGGCCGTAACCCTTCCTCTTAATTGCATTTTTTGGTTTAGCACAAAACACCAAGAAGACTGGGGGCTTCGATGTGCCGGCTATCTTCTAGTACTTGTGCCGGCATTGGGGATTCTGGGCGTGGGCTTAACCATTCAGGGTATCAAGACACAGCAGGATGCCGTACATTTGGACAGGAATTTTTATGGCACACTTATGATAACCCGATATTTCGACGACTCCGATGAACCCTATCTAGCACTATGGAGCGGTCTGATTACACATGGTATTCAGTATGAGGCGCTGGAAATTTGCAACCGAACTACCACATACTACACACCAGAAAGCGGCGTGGGATTGTCAATGCAACATACCCAAGCCGATAGAAAACGCGTGGGTGTGATAGGGCTAGGTGTGGGAACGGTTGCTGGCTATGCGGAGGCTGGTGAAAGCTATCGCTTCTATGACATCAATCCACAAGTGGTAAACCTGTCATCGGAAGAGCAAAGTCAATTCACATTTCTAATCGATGCCCAAATTCGCGGAGCAGAAGTGGAAATTGTCTTAGGTGACGCCCGGTTGTCGATGGAACAAGAGCTTAATAAAGGCGATAAACAAAACTTTGACTTGCTGGTGTTGGATGCTTTTAGCAGCGACTCTATCCCGGTGCATCTATTGACTAAAGAATCCATGGGGCTTTACAGAGAACACACACACCCAGAAGGCGTCATAGCGATCCACGTTTCCAACAAATATCTGGATCTCGAAACCGTGGTGCGCCGGCTGGCCACGGAGATGAACATGATGATGGTTGTGGTGGACAGTGATAATGGTGAGAGTCTTGGGGAGGACTGGATTTATGACTGCACCTGGATATTGCTCTCGGACAATGAAGAATTCATCCGGCAAATCGAGGGTTCTGGTTATCCACGCACCAAACTAAGCTCACAAGAAGATTCGCCATTATGGACCGATGAATACACCAGCATCTTTCGTATCTTCTATAAACCAGAATGGTGGACAAGATGGTTTGAAAGTGATCCTCTTAATCAATCATCACTGTAAGCTTCAATTCATCTCATTGAGCGATCCGGCAATTTTTGCCGTGAATAACTAAGAGGGTTCGATTCCCCACACCCCACCAAAACCACGGCTGCGATTGTTGTGAGTAGGAGGTGTTTCATTTCCCTTCTGCTTTCAATTCATTACCTGTCTTGCCGCCGTGTTTGCGGAGGAGGTTGGCGATTTCCTTTCTGGCTAAATCCAATGGCGTAAACGGTTCCGGATGCTGGAGTTTTCGGAGAGCAACTCGCCAATAGAACCCCTGCTAGGATTCTTCCGGCTTGCCTCTAAATCGATATTCTGTGGCCGGTTTTTTCGCTTGGGCAAATGTTGATGACAAGAAACGACAGAAATAACGGCCAAAAGATCAAACGAATCGCTCGTGGTTCAAACAGGATTCGAATTTCGGTATCATCGTTGAGCGCCTCGAAGATCTCCGTTGCACCTGTGGGTCCGGAGCATTCTGCAAGACCACACATAATGCTTCCCCCACCGACCAGCAAAGAATGGGCGATGGTTGTTCTTTGTGAACAGACAGTTCATTGTCAGTCTGTCGCTACCTCACAGGAACGCACACGGTCGCCAAGGTTCGATTCCTGTGTTTTCAAGTAGTCTTCGATCATACCAACAAACTCGCGCATCCACGGGGACATATCCTTCTTACCCCGGCAACAGACCAGGTTGCCGCAACGAACCACGGGTTCTGGAGTGTACACGGCACCGCAGACTTCGGCGTCAAAACGGCATTTCGGAATGGTCGTTACCGTGCGACCGGACAAGACCTTGGCCGTCGCGAGGATTTCGATGCCATGACAAATCGAGGCGACGGGTTTCTCTTGTTCGAAGAAGTGTTGGGTCAGATGGATTAATTGTTGGTCGTAGCGCAAGTATTCCGGAGCACGGCCACCGGGAAGTATCAGGCCGACGTAGTTCTCAGGATTGACATCACGAAAGGCGATGTTGGCTTTCAGATGGTAGCCCTTCCGTTCCTCGGTAATGTCCCAACCTTCGGTCAATTCGTGAATAACGAGATGGTAGACCTCTGTTTCCGGCCCCGCGACGTCGACTCGGTAGTGTTCTCCAAGGCGATAGAAGGGGAACATCGTGTCGAGAACTTCCGCGCCATCGCCAACGACCACAAGCAACCTGGGGCGGTCCTCATTCTGCGTTGCATTGTATTGCAAGCTGGAGCGTTGGTTGGCCGAGTCGCCATCGGGAGAGGATGTTCCATGGGTTGTTTCCATCAGTCTTGTTTTTCTTTCCTTGGTATCAGTAGTGAAAACCTTTTTCACCCTTGTCTGCCAATTCAATTCGTGGACTCTCCTGAAGGATGCCGACAGGTCAAAAGAAACGCTGCCAGATCGGCGATTTGTTCGTTCCCGAGAATCACTGAGAAGGTTGCAGGCATAGACGATTGATCCAGTGTTTGCCTCGACTTTATTGATCCGACTTCTATGCGCTCCAAAGTTCCCTGCTGTGTAACGAGCAGAATCTCGGAATCCGTTTCCTGCAGGACCGCTCCAGAAATCGTGGAGACATCTGTCTCGATCACCTGCAGGCGGTAGCCCTCGGTGATGACAGCACTGGGTTCGACGATGGATTGGATGATCGTTTTCAGATCGGATCGAAGACCGATTCCGGAAAGGTCCGGCCCCAGATTTTGTCCCTGGCCTTGGATGCGGTGGCATATCAGGCAGGCCGCGGCCGTCTTGCTGCCGAAGAAAAGTTCGCGACCTCGATCCGCGTCGGCACGTTCCGTCAGAGCCAGAACGACATCGATCGTCGCCGGTTCGAGCGGAGTCATGGCCACCTCGACTCCCAATTGACTATTCAATTGAAGCAGCCGTCCGAAGAGCCTAGAGTCAGGCTGCTTCGACGCCCTCGCCAACACGCGCTTAACGAGGTCGCTCTGCCCAAGATCCTTCGCGTCGAGCCCAAGCAGTATGTCCAGAATTCGGGTTTGCGTCTGAACGTCTTCACAGGTCTCGAAAATGCGCGACAGGATTCCATCCCAACCCTCCGCTTGATCAAGCGCTGGTAACACGCCCGCGGCGGCGGCCGACTCGGGTTGGAGATCCGTCAGCACCGGCCTGAAGATTACCGTGTAGTTGGACTTGTCGTCATCGCTGCCGTCCGTTGAGTTGCCACCAATGACGAAGGTGTCGCCCTTCTTGAAACGTTCTTGAAACAGGGTAAACCCAGCATCATCGGTGCTTAATTTTGTGTCCGTCCTGGTAAAGCGCCCGAGCCATTTGGGTTTGTCCGCTGAGCGTATTCGATCGTCATGCGCGATGTAGACGTCCATTGCGTAAAGGGTCGTGAACTTGGCCAAGCCGTCACCCAACGAACCGGCATCCTCATTGTGTGTCATCAGGTAGGTCGCACCTTTGAGATGCTCCGGCACGTCGGTGAACCGGTAACCGCGATCCAAATAAATCTTGGCGCCGGCGTTCAGGCCACCGGCAAAGGCGACCGTTTGCTTGGCTGATGCTACATCGAGCTCGACCACCTTGGCGGCGACTTTCGGGATGTCGATCTTCTCCAAATCGGGCGGGCTCCAAGCGGACGAAAACGGCAACCGGGACAAGGTTTCGATGGCGCGATCCTGTTGATGCTGACCAGAACTTTCTTGCAGCTTGGCGAGCAGGAAGCCGCCAACCTGTTCCGGTGAACTTTGCGCCCGTTTGGCGAGCGAGAGGAGCCCGTTTACGGCGGAGCGACCGAGTTTCTCGTTTCGGCCAAGCGCATCCCAGAGCAGCGGCATGGCGTCGGTCTCTCGCGCCAGTGGCGTAAGAACCAGTGCGCGCTCATCATCTTGGCTCAATCCCTTATAGAAATTTTGAATGTCTCTCCACTCGTCATCCTCTTCATAGGTCGCGCGGGAAAGCATCGTGAGATACAGGTAACGCATCTTTGATGATCGCGCTTCATTTGCCCGCTTCATGAGATCGTCGACGGAGACGGACTGTTCCAGCACGATGCGGGTGGTGCTGTTCGGCATTTTTCGGGGCGACCGAGGATTCATGGCCCAGGTCGTCGACCACTGTTGGATTCGAGAATCCGGATCCTTCTCCGCCAACGCCAACACCTCTTCCAACCTCATGTCGTGTCGCTCCAGCAAACTAAGCAGCGCTGCGAGTCGCACATTGGGGCGGTCGTCGCTCAGCAACTGCTTGCGAAAAGCAACGTCGCTCAGGTCACGGAGCGCCCCCCACCCGGCGTAGAAAACCAGACGGTCTTCCTCCTGGGCCAACCAGTCGATCAGGGCTGAGCGCAAGTGTGTCTGTTTTGCCTGCCAAATTGCCTGAACGGTCTCAAACCGAACGCGAGGCTCGGGATCCATCAAGGCCACCACGATCCCTTCTGGCAATCTACCCTCGGGGCGGTCATTCCGGATCCGATGAGCCAGGATACGCAAGGCTTGGATGCGTAAATTGAGGTGGGTCGGAACCATCGAACGTGCCAACTTGCTCATGGCGGCGTCAATCGATTCGTCATTGGGGGCCATCCGCCCAACTGCCCAGATCGCCCAGGTTTCTTGTCCGCGGCTGAGCCCGCCCGACTTGATCAATTCGATGAGCGGGCCTCGGACTTGATCACCCCGGCGCACGAGCTCGTCTTGTGCGTTGACCCGCCACACGGGTAGGACGTCGTGATTGAGATCGTCGAGCAATTGATCGACACTCCACTCGGCATAAGGCAGAGATCGCTTCTTGGGGAACCATTCAGTGCGCGGGGCAATCGGTTGTCCGGTATGAACGATCCGAAGGATCCAACTGCCGACGCTGCCCGGTTCGTAATGGTAGTCGCCGCCCCAACCACAGGTGTAAATTGTACCGTCCGGCCCGAATTCCATATCAGTGGGCCGATAGAGCATGGCTCCGCGTTGGGCAAATGGCTCCCAGCGTCCGCCATTGGGCTGCATCAAGGCACCGTCCCATGAGGGCCGATACACGTAGGTTCCGTTGAGCCAGTCGTTCATGAAAAACACATTGCGGTACTCCTCCGGAAACTGTTGGTGCGTGTAGTAGATGATCCCTGTGCCTGACCCGGGAAACACCGGGCCGCTGACCGGTGCCGTCGGGGGATGGTTTTCACCGGTCCAATGGCTGCTATAGCTGTGCCCCCAGCCAAAGTGT
>Ga0310121_10001760_pt1 | contig 21488 bp, 16 predicted proteins | sample CB27_Tmax_986_MG_FD_203504 | JGI IMG/M metagenome (GOLD analysis project Ga0310121, IMG submission 203504) | Marine microbial communities from Western Arctic Ocean, Canada - CB27_Tmax_986 | ecosystem: Environmental > Aquatic > Marine > Oceanic | place: Canada: Western Arctic Ocean | collected...
CTAATAGGTTTTGCAACACGTCAATCAGTAATACTAGAATTTGCTCCTACATTTATTTCAGTCATTATGGCTGGAAAAGTAGGATCATTTATTGCATCAAGTATTGGCACTATGAGAGTGACTGAACAAATTGATGCTTTAGAAGTTATGGGTATAAACACATACAATTACCTAATTTTTCCTAAAATTATTGCCTTAACCCTCTATCCCTTTGTAATTAGTGTTTCTATGTTTATAGGTGTTCTAGGAGGTTATGTTGCATGTGTATATGGAGGGTGGACTTCTAGTTCAGAATTTATTGAAGGTATACAATTGGATTTTAAACCTTTTCATGTCTCTTATGCCTTTATTAAAACTACCTTTTTTTCATTTATTTTAGCAACAATACCTTCTTACCATGGATATTTCATGAAAGGTGGAGCTCTTCAAGTTGGAAAGGCGAGTACAACTTCTTTTGTTTGGACAAGTGTTGCCATAATTATAGTAAACTATTTAATTACTCAAATTCTCCTCGCTTAATGATTAATGTAAAAAATATATATAAATCTTTTGATCAAACTATTGTTTTAAATAATATTTCTGCAAATTTTGAAAAATCTAAAACAAATTTAGTTATTGGTCAAAGTGGTTCTGGTAAAACAATTTTTATTAAATGTATGCTTGGATTGATAAATATTGATAAAGGAACTATTGAATTTGAGAATAAAATTCTAGAAGAAATGAATTCTAAACAAAGAATAAAACTTCGTCAAGAGATAGGTATGGTATTTCAAGGAAGTGCTTTATTCGACTCAATGAATGTTGAAGAAAATATAATGTTTCCTATGAGGATGTTTACTAATAAATCTGATGAAGAAATGTCATCAAGAGCAAATGAAGTTATTAAGAGAGTAAATCTAGAAAATACAAACTATAAAATGCCTGATGAAATATCAGGAGGAATGAAAAAAAGAGTAGCTATTGCAAGGGCAATTGTTATGAATCCAAAATATCTTTTCTGTGACGAACCTAATTCTGGGCTAGATCCTAAAACAGCAATTATTATTGATAATTTAATTCAAGAAATAACAAAAGAATATAACATTACGACAATAATTAACACTCACGACATGAATTCAGTTATAGAAATTGGAGAGAAAATATTTTTTTTAAAAAATGGTAAAAAAGAATGGGAAGGAGACAATAATGAAATTTTTAAAACAGAAAACAATTCTGTAAGTGAATTTGTTTATTCTTCTGAATTATTTAAAAAAGTAAAAAGAATTTATAACAAATAAACTAAACTATATTTACCCCTACTTGAGGACTAAATAAATATTTTCTTCCAGTTTTAATTTCTAAGCATTCGTATCTTTTCACCTTCTTTCTTATAATTTTAAATTTTTTTCCACTATCAATATTGAATATATCACCTTCTTTTAAATCACAAACAAATTTAAGTCTATCATTAGGATTAAACTTTTTTAAAGACATAATCAAATCAAAATCATTGTCAGTACTTGCTTTAGGATTTTTAATATACTTAGATAAATTTTTTAAAATTTCTTCTGGAAAAATATTAGAATTTAAAAAAGGAAGCATTAATAAACGAAAGTTTTTCTTCCATTCAACACCATGAGGTTTAACTTTGTTTCCATACTCCACATATGTGTCATAATGAGCAAGTTCATGTAATAAAGTAATTAAAAACTGATATTTATTAATTGTTTTATTAATAGTTATCTGTGTTTTTTCTCTTCCTAATATTTTAAAATCCCCATGCTTAGTTTTTCTCTTGCTCTTGACAATAAACATAATTTTTCTATTAACTAATAGATTCTTAATCTGAATTTTAGAATTTAAAGGTATAAAATCAAGAAGCATTTTAAACAAAATCTTTTTCGTTATAAAGTTTAAGAAGAAACAGATAAAATTTTACCATTAAAATGTTTTTTTAATAACCTTAAATTAAAAGAATTATTGGATTCTCAACATACGATCTAAGGGTTTGAAGAAATTTAGATCCAGTCATTCCATCTACAGACCTATGATCACATGCTAAAGTCAATTTCATTGTATTTCCAATTACAATTTTACCTGATTTTACAACTGGTTTTTGTTTTATTGAACCCACAGATAAAATTGCAGAGTTTGGTTGATTAATTATAGAAGTAAATTCTTGAACATCAAACATTCCAAGATTTGATACAGTAAATGTACTTCCCTCAATTTCATCTGGCTTTAGTTTTTTATTCCTTGCTCGATCAGCATAATCTTTAACTAAAGACCCTATTTCAGGTAAAGTCTTTTCATCGGCAAATTTAATAACAGGAACTACCAAACCCTCATCAACTGCAACTGCTACACCGACATGAACATGATAATTTTGAGAAATTTGATCTTCCTGCCATACAGAATTAACTTCAGGATGCTTCTTCAAAGACATAGCACATGCTTTTACGATTATATCATTAAATGAAATTTTTGTATCGGGTAATGTATTATATTGTTCTCTAAATGTTATAACATTATTCATATCAAATTCTACACCTAAATAATAATGAGGAGCGGAAAATTTAGAATCAGAAAGCCTCTTAGCAATTACTTTTCTCATTTGACTAGTAGGAAAAGCTTTAGATGATTCTAAACCACTAGAAATCGATTTATTTAAATTTAATCCAGTAGATTCATTATAACTATCAACGTCTCGTTTTACAATTCTTCCATTATCCCCGCTACCTTTTATATTATTTAAATCAATCCCTTTCTCAGAAGCAATTTTTTTTGCCAAAGGAGATGCTAAAATTCTACCGGTAGAATTATTAATGATTCTATCAGACTCTTTTTTATTATCTTTTTCAATTACATCTGAATTAATTTTTTCATCAACTATGATATCTTCATCTTTGGCATTATTAGAATCATTATTTTTTTCACTACTTGAAAAGTTGAATTGATCAACAAAATCTGAAATATCAGTATTTTTATCGCCAATAATTGCTAGAACACTTTCTACAGGAGCTGATTCTCCTTCATCAATTCCTATGTAAAGAAGAGTCCCTCCATAAAATGATTCAAACTCCATTGTAGCTTTATCAGTTTCAATTTCAGCAAGAATATCTCCTTCTTTTATTAAGTCTCCAACTTTTTTTAACCACTTAGCTACAGTTCCCTCTTCCATTGTATCACTTAACCTAGGCATAGTGATAACTTCAACATTTTTTGGGGTTGAAATTAATTTAGGAACATCAATCTTTTGATCAGATTTAGTTTCGGGATCAGTTAAAGTTTTTTGAGGTTTATCATTTTTTTTATCTCTAATTAATTTTGATATATCTTCACCTTTTTTACCAATAATTGCCAAAAGGGAATCTACAGATGCAGTTTGACCTTCTTTAATACCAATATGTAATAACACTCCCTCATTAAAGGACTCAAATTCCATTGTCGCTTTATCAGTTTCAATTTCAGCAAGAATATCCCCTTCTTTTATTAAGTCTCCAACTTTTTTTAACCACTTAGCTACAGTTCCCTCTTCCATAGTATCACTAAGCCTAGGCATATTAATCTTCTCCGCCATAAATTATAATTTATGTTTTATAAAAGGGTAATCCTTTTGTTCATATACAGCATCATACATAACTGAGATCTTTGGAAAAGGTGAAGACTCTGCAAATTTTTCACATTCTAAAACCTGTTCTTTAATTTTTTTTTCAATTTTTTCCAAAGCCTTTGTATCAGCATATTTATTTTTTAAAATTTCTTCCTTAACTTGAGTTATAGGATCAATTTTTTTATACTCCCCAACCTCCTCCTTAGTTCTATAAAGCTGAGCATCAGACATAGAATGACCTCTATATCGATAAGTTTTCATCTCTAAAAAAGAAGGACCTTTTCCTCCACGAGCTAAATCTATAGCTTTTGAAACAGATTTAGCTACAGTTACAGGATTCATGCCGTCTACTGGTTCAGAAGGTATTTGATAACCCTGTCCTAATTTCCAAATATCTTCATGAGGGCCAGTTCTTAAAACTGATGTTCCCATAGCATAACCATTATTTTCAACAATATAAACAACCGGAAGTTTCCAAAGAGAAGCCAAATTAAGGCTTTCATGAAAAGAACCTTGTCTAACTGCACCATCACCAAGAAAACATAGAGTCACATTATTCCTTCCAAAATATTTGTCACCAAAAGCCATTCCAGTTCCTAAAGGAATTTGTCCCCCAACTATAGCATGACCTCCGTGAAAATTATGCTCTTTAGAAAAAATATGCATTGAACCTCCTAAACCCATTGATGTTCCAGTAGATTTCCCATACAATTCTGCCATAATTTTTTTTGGGTCAACACCTAATCCAATAGGCTGAACATGATTTCTATATGAAGTTATTATCCTATCCTTACCAACTTCCATCGCGTGAAGAGACCCTGCTAAAACAGCTTCTTGACCGTTATAAAGATGAAGAAAACCTCTAACTTTTTGTTGGATATAAAGAGCCGCTGACTTATCCTCAAACTTTCGCCAAAAAAGCATTTTTTTATACCAATTCAAATAAGTAGATTTCGTTATTTTTTTCATTAAAAAAAGAATAATATGTTGTAAAAAACTACCGTTAAAATTACTTAATTATAAGTTAATGTGTTAAATTTAATTATATAATTTATTTACATATACTAATTAGGGTCATCAATAACTTGTTTGTTTTCTAACTTAAAAGTTGCTGAAAAACGAATTGTATTCTCTAAAGGATTTCTAACCTTTGATGTAGAGAATAAATATGAAATATCAATATCCATAAATCCTAAATCAAAACCTGTCCCCATAGTTAAATATTTTCTTGACCCTTTATTTTCATTTTCATTAAAATATCCTGAACGAATAGAAAAAACTTCTGCAAATCTATATTCTAAACCTAAGGCCCAAGTTATTTCTTGTAACTCCTCTCTAAATCCATCTTCTGCATCATTAAAAGAAGTTAATATTCCTTTTAAAAAGCTAATATCGGGTTGTCTATATCCACTAAAAATTCCAAATTCATCATAACTAGAAACAGGTGATGGAACTAGCAATTTATTAAATTCAAAGTACAACCCAAAAACATTAGAGGAATCTAATATTATATCAAATCCTGAGCCAAATTTCAAATTTGTTGGAATGAAATTTTTTTGTCCTCCAACATCATAATTTAATCTTGGACCAATATTTGAAATATTAGCTCCAAATCTTAATAATCCTTTTTTATTAGTAAACTCAAATTCTCGCCCTTGATAAAAAACTGAAATATCAACTCCTAATGAATTAGCAGATTTTGAGCCACTTTCAGATGTAATTTTAAGATCCGATCTTATATATCTTCCTGCAACTCCCATCGAAAAAAAAGGACTTAATTTTAAAGCATAAGAAAAATCCAGTGTTAATTCATTAGGTCTTTCTAAACCTTGATCTACAATTGACCCTCCAATTAATTCATTAAATTGAATATCTCCCAAACTGAAGTATTTTAAACTAAAAGCCCAGGAGCTTCTATCATTTAAATGTTTATAATAATTTAAACTACCTAAAAAAATATCATTTACGAGTTTGCTTAAATACGGGGTATAGCTTAAAGCCAAACCTCTTTCTGAACTAGAAAAAATATATTTAGCTGGATTCCATTGCTGTGAATATGCATCAGCTGGCGTAGCAACACCTAATTCACCCATGCCAGCTGCTCTAGCATCGGGTGAGATCATTAAAAAGGGTACTCCAGTAGTTATAACTCTATTTTGCGATTGTGAAACTCCAATAAAAGTTATAAAAATAATAAATATTAAAAGACAATTTCTCATTCTAAATTTTAATTCCACATATAAAAAACGAAAGAAAGACGTAAATGTTATTATAAAGAACAATTTAATAAGAGTTTTTTTAAAAAAAGTATTGACATTATAAGACTAACACAATATTTTAATCATAAAGACGTTTATTTGTCTAGGTGAGTAAAAGTAAAATTTTTGATAATTTGTATATTGCAATAATATTTTAATACGATGAAATTAAATTATGTATAAAAAATATTTTTTTTTAACAATTTTTCTAATTGTTATAGTAAGTTGTGGTAAAAATAATACCTCAAGAGGTACTGGCTGGGATATAAATTCAAAAGATGGAGGATTTCAATATAATACAGACTTTGATGAACAAGAAACTGGTCCTGGTCTAGTCTTTATAGAAGGTGGAACTTATACTAAGGGTCAAGTTCAAGATGATGTTATGCATGATTGGAATAACTCACCAACCCAACAGCATGTAATGTCTTTTTATATTGATGAAACAGAAGTTACAAATATAATGTATATGGAGTATCTGGATTGGCTAGAAACGGTTTTCCCTACTAGTGAACCAAGATATCGTCAAATTTACGAAGGTGCTTTACCCGACACCTTAGTTTGGAGAAATCAACTAGGTTATCTTGAAGAACTAACAACAAACTATTTAAGACATCCTGCCTATGCTGAATATCCAGTTGTTGGAGTTAATTGGCTTCAGGCTGTTCAATATGCTGAATGGAGAACTGATCGCGTTAATGAGTTTTTATTAGAAAGAGAAGACTATGTTAAAGAAGGTGTGAGATATACAGGTGTAGATGCTAGTAGTACGTTTAGTACTAACGCATATATGAAAAGACCAGAAACTGCATATGGTGGTAAAGTAGATGAAGAATCTGAAGTTGGTGATGGGACTCTTTTAATTAATTCAGGAAAAGAAGGAACAATCGAAAAAGATGTTAATGAAGAAACTGTAACAGTTCCTGTTTACGCAGGAGTTGAAAAAGGACTTCTCTTGCCCTCATATAGACTTCCAACTGAAACCGAATGGGAATATGCAGCTTTAGCCTTAGTAGGTGATAGAGAATATAACACTTATAGAGGTAAGAAAAAATATCCCTGGTCTGGATCTTATACTAGATCTGACCAAAGAAGAACTGAAGGTGATCAGTTAGCAAACTTTAAATTAGGTAAAGGTGACTATGGTGGAATTGCAGGTTGGTCTGATGATGGTGCTGACATTACAATTCAAGTAAAATCTTATCCACCTAATGATTTTGGCGTTTATGATATGGCAGGTAATGTTGCAGAATGGGTTTCTGATGTTTACAGACCAATCGTAGATGATGAGGCAAGTGATTTTAATTATTATAGAGGAAACGTTTATATGAAAAGTGTAATGGGTGAAGATGGAAAGGCTGAAATAATTGCTCCTGACCAAATAGTTTTTGATACTTTGCCAAATGGTAAAATCTTGTTAAAACGTCTTCCAGGGCAATTAAATCAGACACCTGTTGATGAAGAGGAAACATTTTTAAGACAAAACTTTTCTGAAAGCGATAATAGAAATTATAGAGATGGAGATGTTGAATCTTCAAGAAAATTTGAAAGTGGAAAAGCTGAAGACCAATTAGATCCAGACACTCCTGAATCATCATTAATGTATGATGCTCCTAGACAACCTAAAGCATCACTTAATGAAGAAGGTGAATTTACAGCAGAAATGGACTCCAAAGATACTAGAACATCCTTGATTACTGATGAGACTAGAGTTTACAAAGGAGGGTCATGGAAAGACAGAGCATATTGGTTAGATCCTGCTCAGAGAAGATATCTTCCACAATATATATCCACAGACTATATAGGTTTTAGATGTGCAATGTCAAGATTAGGGTCAAAAAGCAGGATAAAGAAAACTGCTAGGCACAAAAGAAAAGGTTAATTTTCTCAAAGCATCTCGATAAATTGAAGATGCTTTTTTTTATGAGTATATCTGAGCTATACAAAATATTTAATTCCTCTAGTGGAATTTCCATCGATTCAAGAAGTATTTTAAATGGTAATTTATTTTTTGGTATTAATGGCTCTAACTTCAACGGCAACAAGTTTGCAATTGAAGCGCTAAAAAAAGGGGCTAAATACTCAATAATTGATGAATATCAAAAAGAAGTCATAACTAATAATAAATTAATATTGATTGATGATGTCATTAAATGTTTACAAGATTTAGCAAATCATCATAGAAGAATATTAAATACAAAAATTATAGCTATAACAGGAAGTAATGGAAAAACTACGACTAAGGAGTTAATTAAAACTGTCTTACAAAAAAAATATAAAATATGTGCCACTAAAGAAAATTATAACAACCACATAGGAGTTCCTTTAACAGTTCTTAATCTTTCTAAAGATACTGATATTGGAATTATTGAAATGGGAGCTAATCATAAAGGAGAAATAGAAAATTTATGTAAAATTGCTATGCCAAACTGGGGATATGTAACAAATTTTGGGAAAGCACATTTGGAAGGATTTAATAGTTTAGAAGGAGTTATAGAAGGAAAGTCAGAATTATACAATTTTTTGAATAAAAACGACGGAGAAATATTAATAAACTCAAATGACAAAATTCAAATTAAAAAAACAAAAAATTTTAAAAAAAAATCTTTTGGAAATGCAAAAAATTGTGACTACGTTTTCGAATCTATAAAAACAAATAATGAAATAATAACTATAAAAAACAACAATTATATTTATTCATCATCTATTTACGGAAAATATAATATTGACAATATTTCTTCAGCAATAGCATTTGGTAAAATTTTTAAAATTTCTGAAAATTTAATTCAAGAAAGTTTAGAATCATTTAGACTAATGGATAATCGCTCACAGATAATTAAAAAAGAAAAAACAATCATAATTTTAGACGCATACAACGCAAATCCATCTAGTATGAATGAAGCATTAAAGGCATTTATAAAAAATAAAATATCTAAAAATTCATGTGTTATTCTAGGTGATATGCTAGAATTAGGAAAATATTCTAACATCGAACATAAAAAGATTATCTCTAAATGTTTAAATAAAGATATCCCTTATGTGTTTTTAGTTGGAGAAATATTTGCCGAAACCGGGATGAAAAGTTCAAAAATTTTAAATTTTAAGAATGTAAATGAATTGATTCTCTATTTTAAAACAAATAAATTAAAATTCGATAAAATTTTAATTAAAGGCTCAAGAGAACTTACTCTTGAAAAAATTGTGGACTCATTATAATCCAGCTCCTTTAATTATTTCATCAACCACTTGAGGATTTAAAAGTGTAGAAATATCTCCTAGATCTGAAACGTCCTTACTAGCAACTTTGCGAAGAATTCTTCTCATTATTTTTCCAGACCTCGTCTTTGGTAAACCTGAAACTATTTGAACAACGTCAGGTTTGGCTATAGGACCAATAATCTTTCTTACAACTGATTTAATTTCATCCTCTAAACCTTTAATTGAATCATCTTTACTTATTTTACACATCGCAAAAGCATATATTCCTTGACCTTTAATTTCATGAGGAAATCCAACCACAGCAGATTCAATAACATTCGAATGTTCGTTTATTGCATTTTCCACCTCAGCAGTTCCCATTCTATGTCCTGATACGTTCATAACATCATCTACACGGCCAAGAATTCTTATATACCCGTCATGATCTCTTTTTGCTCCATCTCCGGTAAAATACATGTCAGAATACGTCGAAAAATATGTTTCTTTACAACGCTTATGATCTCCGTAAGTAGTTCTCAATATTGATGGCCATGGAAACTTAATACATAAGTTTCCTTCTACATTATTTCCTTTAAGCTCATTTCCTTCTGCATCAACTATAACTGGTTGAATACCAGGTAAAGGCAACGAAGCATGTGCTGGTTTATTTGGAGTTATCCCTGCTAAAGGTGAAATCATTATCCCGCCAGTTTCTGTTTGCCACCATGTATCGACAAGAGGACACTTCCCTTTTCCAATATTATCATGATACCAATGCCAAGCTTCTTCATTAATTGGTTCCCCTACAGATCCAATAACTGATAAAGAATCTAATGAATATGGTTCAACATATTCAAGACCATAGGCTTGAAGAGCTCTTATTGCAGTTGGTGCAGTGTAAAACTGATTCACTTTATGTTTATCAATTATTTCCCAGAATCTTCCTGCATTGGGAAATGTTGGTATTCCCTCAAACATTAAAGTTGTTGCTCCTGCCAAAAGTGGTCCATAAACAATATATGAATGACCAGTAATCCAACCAATATCAGCAGTACACCAATATATATCTTCTTTTTTATACTGAAAAACATTCAAAAACGAATAATATGTATATACCATATATCCAGCAATAGAGTGAACAACACCTTTAGGTTCTCCTGTTGATCCTGAAGTATATAAAATAAATAACATATCCTCTGAATCCATGGTTGTTGCTTGATGTTTCTTTGATTGATTCACTATGACATCGTCCCACCATAAATCTCGATCTTTAACCATCTCTACTTTTTTCCCCGTTCTTTTAAGAACAATCACTTTAGATACAGATCCACAACTATCCAAAGCCTCATCAACAACCGCCTTAACAGGAATGTTTTTAGGACCTCGAAAATTTCCATCTGATGTTAAAACCATTTTAGCATTACAATCATTAATTCTATCAGCCAAAGCTTTTGATGAAAATCCCGCAAAAACAATTGAATGAACTGCGCCAACTCTAGCACATGCTAACATTGCAATTGCAGCTTCTGGAACCATTGGCATATATATAATTACTCTATCTCCCTTTTTAACACCATTTAATTCCATAGCATTGGCAAACTGACATGTCTTTTCATACAATTCTTTATATGTTAAACTAATTACGTCTTCTTTTGGATTATTAGGTTCCCAAATAATCGCAATTTTTTCAGAGATTTTATCAAGTTGTCTTTCAAAAATATTTTCAGTAATATTTAACTTAGCATTCTTAAACCAAGATATTTTTGGGGTATCAAATTCATACTCCAAAACCTTATCCCACTTTTTTATCCAACTAAATCTATTCGCAATACCTTCCCAAAATTTTTCAGGATTATTTATACTCTTCTCATATTCTCTGTAATATTCTGAGAGTGTATTTATTTTATTATTCATTTTACTCAATTAATTTTTATATTATTAATTCCTAGGAATTCTTATATTCTCTATTAACTCTTGAATTTTAATTGGAGGAGAATCAGTCATTCTTGATACAAGAATAGCAGTAATAAAATTAAAAAGCATACCTAAAGTACCAATACCCTCGGGAGAAATGCCAAACCAAAAACCTTCAGGTGTTCCAATACCACCCAATTTTGGAGTGAAAAAAATAATATAAGCTGTTGTAAAAAGTATTCCAATAATCATCCCAGAAATTGCTCCCTCCCTATTCATTCTTTTATCAAATATTCCAAGAATTATGGCAGGGAAAAAAGAGGAAGCTGCTAGACCAAAAGCCAATGCAACAACCTGAGCAACAAAACCTGGTGGATTCATTCCCGCAATACCTGAAGCAATAACTGCAACAGCTATAGAAATTCTTGCAGCCCATAGCTCACCTTTTTCTGTAATATCAGGTTTTAGATAATTTTTTAATAAATCATGAGAAATTGAAGTAGATATAACTAGTAATAAACCTGCAGCAGTTGAAAGAGCAGCTGCTAACCCCCCAGCAACAACAAGACCTATAACCCATGGAGGTAAATTTGCAATTTCTGGATTAGCAAGTACAATTATATCTCTATCAATTGATAATTCATTTAACTCTTCTGATGCAACATATTGAACAACCCCATCTTCATTTTTATCATCAACAGATAATAGTCCTGTATTTTCCCATTTTTTAAACCAACTAGGAAGATTTTCTATAGGAGTATTTGAAAAAGTACTAATAATATTTATTCTTGCAAATGCAGCAACTGCAGGAGCTGAAGTATATAAAATAGCAATAAACAATAAAGCCCATCCAGCAGAGACTCTAGCATCTTTAACTTTTGGAACAGTGAAAAATCTTACAATAACATGAGGTAAACCAGCTGTACCAAACATTAAAGCAGCTGTAATAAAAAACATATTTACCATATTATCCTTATTAACACTTGTATATTTATCAAATCCCAAATCCAGGGTTAATTGATTCAACTTTTCAAGAAGATATACTCCTTCATTAGTTTTACTTCCAAATCCAAATTGAGGAATAGGATTACCAGTCATTTGAAGTGAAATAAAAATTGCTGGAACTGTAAAAGCGAAAATTAAAACGCAAAACTGTGCCACCTGAGTATAAGTTATACCTTTCATCCCTCCCAAAACAGCATAAAAAAATACAATTCCAATTCCTATAAGTACTCCTGTATCAAAAGGAACGTCAAGAAATCGAGCAAATGCTACACCAACCCCTTTCATTTGACCAACTACATAAGTAAACGATACAAATAAAACACAAATTAAAGCAACCAATCTAGCATTTTTTGAATAATATCTCTCACCTATAAAGTCAGGTATTGTGTATTTACCAAATTTTCTAAGATACGGGGCTAATAATAAAGCTAATAATACATAACCTCCTGTCCATCCCATGAGATATTGCCCCCCCGAATAACCCATAAATGCAATTAACCCAGCCATTGATAAAAATGAAGCAGCAGACATCCAATCTGCAGCTGTAGCCATCCCATTTAGGATAGGATGAACTCCACCTCCAGCTACATAAAATTCATTTGTTGAGGAAGCTCTTGAAAAAATTGCAATAATTATATATAAGAAAAAAGTTCCTCCTACTAAAATATAAGTCCAAGCTTGTGTATCCATACTAAAATTTTCTTTTTCTGAAACTAAACTTCATCAACTTTGTACTTTTTATCAAGTCTATTCATTAAAAAAACATAAATAAAAATTAAAATAACAAAAAAATAAATTGCACCTTGATTAGCAAACCAAAAACCAAGAGGAAAACCACCTAACATAAATTGATTTAAATAATCAGCAAATATAATCCCGCATAAAAAGGAAACTAAAAACCATATAGATAATAATATTGCAAGATATTTTAAATTTTGTTTCCAATATTTTTTTTTATTGATCTTCATTTTTTTAAATAAACTCTAGTCAGTAAAAAGAAAATTAATTGAGCATCTTTACTACTACAAATTAAAAAATAATAACCCTATAATTTCCTAGTTTAAGAATTTAATTTGTTTCTAATATAAAAAATAAACTGTAAAAACTGAAACATAAAAACTAGAAAAAAATTTAATAACTTGAAAACTAAATAATCATCCTTTGCAAAAGCTGTTTTCGTACGGAACACTTCAATATAAAAAAGTTCAAATTAAAACATTTGGAAGGGAACTTAAAGGGAAAAAAGACAAATTAATTAGATACAAAATTTATATGATTAAAAATCAAAAAGTTATTTCCTCAAGCGGAGAATCAGAACATCCAATAATTGAATACACAGGGAATAAGAAAGATCTAGTTGAAGGAGTATTATTTAAAATTGATAATAACGAATTACTGAAAGCAGACTTATATGAGGTTAAAGAATATAAAAGAATTGAAGTTGTTTTTGTTTCAGGAGAAAAAGGTTGGGTATACGTTAAATCATAAATAAAACTAAAAAGCCAATAGTAATAATTAAACACTACAAATTTAAAGCTGTTTTAACTGTTTTCTGTAATCCAAATTTTGGAGACCATCCCCAATCTTTTAAAGCTAAACTATCATCAAGATTTTCTGGCCAAGTATTTGCAATTTTTTGTCTATAGTCTGGTTTATAATAAACATTTATATCAATTCCATTAGATTTTATAACTAAATGACATTCATTTGGTGTAATTGTAAATCCAACAATATTATATGAAGATGAAATTGATAATTCTTTTCTATTCTTGGACATAAGTAAAATTATAGCTGATATAGCATCTTCCATATAAATCATTGGCAACCTTTTGTCTTTGTCCAAAAAACATGTATAATCTTCTCCTTTTTTTGCAGCACTTAACATTTCTATAATATAATCAGTAACTCCTCCACCAGGCTTTATTCCTAAAGAAATTATTCCTGGAAATCTAATAGATCGAATATCTAATTGATATTTATCAAAATAATAATTCATTAGCTTTTCGCCAGTTAGTTTACTAACACCATAGATTGTTGAGGGATTCATTACCACATTCTGAGGAACAAATTTTAAATTAGAATCTTTACCATAAACAGCAATAGAACTTGGCCAAAAAATTTTTTCTATGCTACATTTAAGAGAAACATCTACAATATTTTGAAATGTTTCCATATTAATTTTCCATGAACGAAATGGATTCTTTTCACCTTTTGCTGATAAAATTGCAACTAGATGATAAATTACATTAATTTTATATTTCTTAACAAGATTTAATAAATCTTCATAACATAACACATCTAGCTTTTCATACTGGCATTCTATATCCTTAGGACAATCACGAATATCAGTTGCGATAACAAAAATTCCTTTTTTATGATAAACCTTTTGTAGAAATGACCCTAACTGACCTAATGCTCCCGTGATTAGTACTCTATCCATATAAGCTAAAAAGATTAAATTTAATGATAAAAAGACTCATTATGTATAATTCAATAAAAAATCGACTAATTGAAGAATTAAATGAAATAAACAAAAATGGTAGATACAAAAATGAAAGAATTATTAAATCTGCACAAGGATCTTTGGTCAAAGTTGAAAATAATACAAAAGTTTTAAATTTTTGTTCAAATAATTATTTAGGTCTTGCTTCAAATGATCTCGTAATTGAAAAGGCATCAAAAGTTTTAAAGTCCCACGGTTACGGATTAGCTTCTGTAAGATTTATTTGTGGAACCCAAGATATCCATAAACAATTAGAAAAAAGACTTTCAAAATTTTTAGGAACTGAAGATACAATTTTATATGCTGCTGCATTTGATGCAAATGGAGGCTTATTTGAACCTTTATTTACAGAGCAAGATGGAATAATTAGTGATGCTTTAAATCATGCTTCCATTATTGATGGTATAAGGCTTTGTAAAGCACAAAGATTTAGATTCAAACACAATGACATGAAAGATCTTGAAAAACAGTTAATTTCTGCTAAAAATTGTAGATCTAAAATTATAGTTACAGATGGAGTTTTTTCAATGGATGGAACAATGGCACAACTTGACAAAATTTGTCATTTAGCAGAAAAATATGATGCTCTCGTAATGATTGATGAATGCCACTCAACTGGATTCATAGGTCCAACTGGACGTGGAACACACGAAGAGTTGAATGTCATGGATAAAATTGATATTATAACTGGAACTTTAGGAAAAGCCTTAGGCGGAGCATCTGGAGGTTTTACAAGTGGGCCCAAAGAAATAATTGAAATTTTAAGACAAAAATCTAGACCATATTTGTTTTCAAATAGCGTTACTCCATCAATAGTAGGAGCTTCACTTACTATACTTGACATAATAGAATCTAATAACTCTTTTATAAATAAATTAAGAAAAAATACGCAACAATTTAGAACTGAAATAAAAAAAATTGGTTTTGAAATTAAACCTGGAAATCATCCTATAGTACCCATTATGCTTTATGACGATCATTTAGCTCAGAAAATAGCTAATGAACTTCTTAAAATGGGAATATATGCTGTTGGATTTTTTTATCCAGTTGTACCAAAAGGGCAAGCAAGAATTAGAGTTCAATTAACCGCTGCTCATAATAATTCCGATATAAATAAAGCATTATCTGCCTTTAAAATAATTGGAAAAAAATTAAAAATTATAAAGTAAATATTTAATCTAAATTATTAACTATAATTTTCTAATCTTTATATTTCTAAACCAAATTGGACTATCATGGTCTTGTAAACCAATAAATCCTTTTTTCTGTTTACCATATTCTGGAGAATCTTTCCACTCTCCTGAATTTTTTCTCTTATACCAATCCTCAGACCAAGGAACAAAAGAAAGAATCATTTTTCCATTCAACCAATGTTCAACTCTTTCAGATGTGAAAATTATTTTACTACTATTCCACTGACCAGCAGGGTTAACAATTTTTTTTGAATCATCAGGAACATACATGGCGTAATCTGCCCCAGTTTTTTGCCAATCTTTAAGCTTGGCCTTATTTGTAACCCCCCATTTCAAATCATCAATTAACTGATATTCAGGTGAATGACCTGGAGGACCATTATAACCTTCTTTCAAATGGTAAAAAATTCCACTATTTCCAGCTTCGGGTAATTTCCATTCAAGATATAATTCAAAATTTTCAAACTCTTCATCACCATATATAATATCTCTTCCCTCCTTCCAATCAGCTTCCAATCTTAATTGCGTATCAAATGTTAGTGCACCTTCCTTTACAATCCAACCTGGAGGCATAGAATCAGAATTATATCCCCTCCAACCTTTTGTTGTTTCACCATCAAATAACATTATCCAGTCTGATTTACTTTTAGTTTGATTTGAACAAGAGAAGATAAATAATAATAGTAAAATTTTTATTGTCTTAATCATAGCTAACTTTTAATTAATATAAAAATCTTTAATAACGATTACAAATTAACATACATTTTATGTATTTTAATCTAATGAAGAAAATAAATAGACGAAATTTTTTAAAAAACACAAGTCTCACTGCAGCGTCTGCTCTATCAACAAGTCTAATAAACAATTCTTGTAACGAAGTCCATATTCCCTCATCAGAAGGCAAATATATGGGAGATTTTGCTGCTCCTAAAATAAAAAATATTAGAGTTGCTTTTATTGGAGTTGGATACAGAGGAAGTGGTCATTTAGCTTATTTCGGCGGTATTCCAGATACAGAAGTAGTTGCTGTTTGTGATCTATATCAAGACAATGTAGAAAATTCAATCAACAGACTAAAACATAAATTTAGTAACAAGAAATTTAAAAAAATATCAAAATATTGGGGCGAAGAGAATAAATGGAAATTAATGTTAGAAAAAACAAAACCCGATTTAGTTTTTATTTCAACAAATTGGAATAATCATGCGCCAATGGCAATAGAATCGATGAAAAAAGGAGCGCATGTATTTGTTGAAGTTCCAATAGCTACAAATCTTGAAGATATTTGGAAAATTGTTAATACTTCTGAAAAAAAGCAAAAGCATTGTATGATGCTTGAAAACGTAAATTATTTTCGTGCTGAAATGATGTTTCTAAATATGATCCGACAAAATCTAATTGGAGAACTTCAACATGGTGAAGCAGCATATATTCACGATTTAAGAGAACAGATGAAACATGAAAATCGTGGTACAGGATCATGGAGAACACTTCATTATGCAAAGAGTAGTGGAAATTTATATCCTACTCATGGTTTAGGCCCTATAGCACAGTATATGAATTTAGCAAGAACTGAGGATAATTTTAAAAGTATAGTCTCTTATTCATCACCTGCAATGGGAAGAAAACTCTATACAGAAAAAAATTATCCTAAAGATCACAAATGGAATAAACTTGATTATAAAAATGGGGATTTAAATACTTCAATATTAAAAACTAAGCTTGGAAGAACAATACTTGTTCAATGGGATGAAACAAGCCCTAGACCCTACAGTAGAATTAATTTAATTCAAGGAACAAAAGGAATATTAACTGGGCATGATATTAATAATAATCTTTATAAATCTAATAATCCCATTAGAATTGCTCTAGATGATGGTATTGATGGTCTTTCCAAATCTTCTCATGAATGGGTTTCTGGTGAGCGGCTAGAAAAAATTATTGAAAAATATGAACATCCATTTTGGAAAAGATTAAACAAAACTTCTAAAGGTAGTGATCACGGTGGTTCTGATGGAATTATGTTATCTAGAATCGCAGAATGTATTCATAAAGGAATTCCACTTGATCAAAATGTTTATGAAGGATGTTTTTGGAGCTCTGTAACACCTTTAAGTGCTCAGTCAATTAAAGAAAATGGAACGCCTCAAATTTTCCCTGATTTTACTAGAGGAAATTGGAAAACTACTAAACCCCTTGAAATAATCTCCTAGGAATCTATACTATACCTGATTAATGATTGATATATCAATAGTTCTTCTATATTTTGTTATTGTTTTTATCACAGCATTATCAGGAAAAATTAATAATCCTACGAGTGAGGAGTATTTTTTAAGCTCTAGAAACTTAAAATAGTATTCGATCGCCTTTTCTACAATAGCTACTAATATTCAGGGCAACAATTTACTTGGTATGATGGGCTCAGCTTATTTATTTGGTTTAGCTCAAGCTACATTAGAAATTGATGCAATCCAAGGCCTACTAATTGCTGCATTTATTTTTGTCCTCCTTTTTTTGAAAGAAAAAATATTTACTGTTTCACAATTCATAAAAAAAAGAATAAGTACAAGCATGTCTTATGCCTATTCAATCACATATCTAATTATTTATTCAACCATTACTTTGGGAGCCGCATTATTTTGGGGAGCATATGCTACAGATATAGTTTTCAATGAAGAGTTAAGTATTATTAGTAGTAACAGAATTTCTATAATTATAATTATTCTTGGGTTTTTATCATTTATTTATTCTTATTTAGGAGGACTTTCAGCTGTTGTTAAAACTGATATTATTCAATTTACAATTCTAACTGTTGGAGGGTTAGCCATACTTTTTGTAACAATTAAAAATATAGGAGGCTGGGAAAATTTATACAATTTAACTCCTGAAAAAATGCATTTACATTTACCCGCAGATCATGAAGTTCTTCCATGGACCCATATCTTAGGTCTCTTTTTTCTAAATATAAATTATTGGTGTGGAAATCAAATGATTATTCAAAGGGCTTTAGCTGCAAAAAGTTTAGGGCATGCACAAACAGGATTATTGGTTGGTGGTGTTTTAAAATATTTAATGGCTATAATAATAGTGATTCCTGGCATTGCTCTATTCGCTTATGATCAAAGTCTTTTGGGAGAACCAGATATGGCATTCCCTTTCATAGTAAAAAATTATATACCCATAGGATTTAAGGGTATAATTCTCTGTGGATTATTTGCCTCTGTAATGAGTACTGTTGATTCGACTTACAATTCAATTGCTACAATTTGGTCTATTGATATTTATAGTACAATAATTAATAAAAAAGCTACATCTGAGCAACAAGTTAATGCTGGTAAATCTTCAATTATTTTGAGTTTAATATCAGGTTTAACTATGGGTATGATTTTTTTATACATGAAGTTTAATAATCCTGAGGCAGCTTTCACTCACACTACAAATGAACTTAGATACTTAATATTTACATCAATAATTGTTTTAATATGCTCAACAATTATATTAATAAAACCTAATGCAAGATCCATTATGTTCTGCTTTTTTATTTATATTCCTATAAATCTTATGATTAAAATTTTTATTCCTGAAATAAATTACTTTTTCAGAATTTTTATCGTTTCTACTAGCATATTATCTCTTGCTATTGTATTAAATAGAAAAAAACTTAATTCATTTAATAATCTCTTTCATTTTAACTCATCAAAGCAAAAATATTTTGGAATAACATTACTATTGAGTTTAATTTTAGTACATCTAATTTTTAATTAATAACCTCTTTTATATAAAACTTTCTCTTTATTCCCTTTATTTTCATTAAATTGATAATTTCAAAATCAGTTCTTTAATGAAAAGAATCGCTTTTATATTAATGATTCTACTTTTTTCTTGTAAAAAAGACAAGCCTGTTGAATACCTGTTAACTGTGAAAACCGAAATTGGAGGATCTATTTCAACAACTGGAGGTATTTTTAATAAAGGAGAGACTGTTACTGTAACAGCTACACCTGATTCAGAATATAATTTTGTTGGATGGAATGGAACAACTTCAACGGATAATCCTCTTACTATAACCCTTGAATCCGATCTTGTAATATCTCCAATTTTTCAAAAAGTTAAGTATTCAGTATCAATTAAAATTGAAGGTGAAGATGATTGGGGAACAGTTACTGAAGAAATTATATCCTCAGGTAAGAAAACAGACTATAACTCTGGAACTATTTTAAAATTAACTGCAAATCCAAGTAGTAATTATGCTTTTTACAATTGGAATAAAAATGTTTTGGATACTTTAAATCCCTATGAAATAACTATTGATGGAAATAAAGAAATTGATGTGAAATTTGACTACGAGGTCGGTAAAAGCCTTGCAGGAACTTGGGAATTAAGTTTAGACACACCAAATGCACAAAAGAATAATAATTCACAAAAATCTTCAAATTCTTTTCAAATTTCAATAGATTTTGGATTAAATTGCTTATTTGTATGTAACATTAATGGAACAACTACAAGTATTTTTGCTATAATAAAACCTATCGGCACCAATGCTTTAGTTCTAGGAAATTTTGGTGTTTTAAGCAATGTGAGTCTTACAGGAGGGGCTTTGTCATTTAAACTAGATTTAGTTCCTACAGGAACCCCTACTCCAACAAGCGTATCTAATATCCCTGCTGGCACATCCACTAATACGATTAATTTTTCAGGAACTAAATCAAATAATCCACCACAAAAAACCCCAAGTGGATTATTAGCTACTCCACCATCTATTCCAACAAATACATCTACTAGTTCATTACAAGCTATAAATTCACAAGCCTTTACTGGAGCTTTTCATCAAATTACAAACATTGTTTCATCGACCACAGCCTCAGCAACAACAGTCAGTTCTACAACAGCTACTTCTACAACAGCCTCTCCTTGTACAGGGACTGTTAATCTAATAAATGGTCCAGCAAGCCAAACTACAGATAGCTCTGTTGCTATAACTGAAGTTGTTTACCAAATTTCTACCAATTGTACAGACACTACAACGGTTTCTGCTACAAATCTACCTCCGGGTATAAACTCGACATACACCTCTTCAACGGGTAGAGTTAAATTAAATGGTACTACAACAAGTGCGGCCACGGGAACATATGATTATTCTATACTAGTGATGTATGCACCAACTAGTGATGCTACGGCTTCTTCTACTGTTACGGGAGCTATTTCTATCGCTTCTGCAGCTGCTAGTTCTACAACAGCCTCGCCTTGTGTAGGAACTACTACTCTAATTAGCGGGCCGGCAAGTCAAACTACAGATAGTTCTGTTCCAATAACTGAGGTTGTTTACCAAATATCTACCAATTGTACTGACACAACAACGGTTTCTGCTACTAATCTACCTCCGGGCATTAACTCGACATACACCTCTTCAACAGGAAGAGTTAAATTAAATGGTACTACAACTGGTGCGGCTACAGGTACATATAATTATTCTATTTTAGTAATGTATGCTGCTGCAGATGACATTTCTGTTGCTACAGCTTCTTCCACTGTTACAGGAGCTATTTCTATTGCGGCTAGTTCAACAACTGCCTCGCCTTGTGCAGGTTCACTTACTCTAGCGAGTGCTGGAGCTACTATTAATCAAACAGTATCTGCTACAACAGCCATAACTGAAATTGTTTACCAAATTTCTACCAATTGTACTGATACAACAACGGTTTCTGCTACTAATCTACCTCCGGGTATTAACTCGACATACACCTCTTCAACGGGTAGAGTTAAATTAAACGGTACTACAACAAGTGCTGCCACGGGAACATATAATTATTCTATAATAGTGATGT
>Ga0310121_10001761_pt1 | contig 21469 bp, 21 predicted proteins | sample CB27_Tmax_986_MG_FD_203504 | JGI IMG/M metagenome (GOLD analysis project Ga0310121, IMG submission 203504) | Marine microbial communities from Western Arctic Ocean, Canada - CB27_Tmax_986 | ecosystem: Environmental > Aquatic > Marine > Oceanic | place: Canada: Western Arctic Ocean | collected...
AACTTCTCGGCCGTCGAGAACTTCCGCGGCGTCGTGAAGTCGGTCGAATCGATCGACACGCCCACCCAGATCGTGGACGCGATGCGCCGAGCCTTCCACGCCCTCCGCAACGGCCGCGGCGGGCCCGTCGTCGTCGAGCTCACCGCCGACGTCTGCGCCCAGGAAGTGCCCGAGAGCGCCACCGGCTATCGATCCCCGAGGGCGGCCCGACAGCAGCCCTCAGCGGGGGACATCGAGGAGGCGGCGACCGCACTCCTCGCTGCCGAGCGGCCCCTGATTTGGGCCGGCGCCGGTGTCCTCATGGCGGGAGCGACGGCGGCGCTGCGTCAGCTCGCGGAGCTCCTCGAGGTACCGGTGTTCACCACCATGGAGGGCAAGTCCGCCTTCGATGAGCGCCATCCCCTCTCGCTCGGCGCGGGCAGCGGCGCGACGACGGGCCCAGCCCACGCCTGGATCGTCGAATCCGACACCGTCCTGGGGCTCGGCACGAGCCTCACCCATAACCACTACACGCAGACAGTCCCGGCGGGGAAGACGGTGATCCACAACACGAACGCCCCGGAGGACATCAACAAGGACACGCCCTCGGATATCGGCCTCGTCGGCGATGCCCGCCTGACAATCGAGGCCCTTATCGCGGCCGTGAAAGCGCAGATCGGCGAGGGCGGGCGCAAGACGGGCGCCGCCGCCAAGATCGCGGAGGAGCGCAGCGCCTGGATGGCGGACTGGACCGACGTGCTCCAGTCGGACGAGGAGCCGCTGAACACCTACCGCGTGATTCACGAAATCAACGAGAACATCGATCCGGAGAACTCAGTCGTCACCCACGATGCCGGCGCGCCCCGCGATTCGATGGTGCCGTTCCTCACGGCCACGACCCCGCATAGCTACATCGGCTGGGGCAAGACGACCCACCTTGGCTTCGGCATCCCGCTGATGATCGGGGCGAAGCTCGCCGACCCGGACAAATTCTGTCTGAACTTCATGGGCGACGGCGCCTTCGGGATGTCCGGACTCGACCTCGAAACCTCCGTGCGCGCAGGGCTCCCGATCACCACGGTCCTGCTGAACAACGGCGGGATGGCGACCTACCCTGGGGGCTTCCCCACCGCGCGCGAGCAGTACGGCGTTTCGCACATGAAGGGCGACTACGCGCAGATCGCCGAGGGTCTCGGCGCTGTCGGGATCACGGTGACGAAGGCGGGCGAGATGGGCCCCGCGATTCAGGAAGCGCGGCGGCTCAATGCGGACGGTCGCACCGTCCTCATCGACGTCCACTCGAACTTCGAGTCGCGCAAGTCACGCTTCTAGCGGAGCCGGCTAGTGCCCCTCCAACTTAGGTGGTGGGTAGCGCAGTGCTCCCCTTGTCCGAGGCTTCCTTAGGGAAGGACGAGCCGCTCCGAAGGGACGAGCTTTGTGACTGCCCTGGAACTAAGTTGGGAGGGCATTAGTCGCTGAGCGAGCCGAGGAAGGCATCGAGAGCGGCGTTCACCGCCTCCGGTTGGTGCAGGTTCACGGCGTGCCCTGCGTCAGGGATGGTCACGCTCTGGGCGTTCGGAATGTTCGTCGCCATATAGCTGGTGGCCGCCAGAAACATCTCGTCATCGGCGCCCACGATGACGAGGGTGGGCACCTGAACGTTGGGCAGGGATTGAATGACGCGCGCATCGGACTGCGTCAGGATGCCCCGCGCAGCCTTTGCCAGGCCCGCCGCCGATCGATGCTGCGCGACCTTGACCTCCGCTGACTCGCCAACGGCGCTCAAGCCCTCCGGCTCGTCGGCGGGCGTCGCATCTAGGTCGTTCGCCTGCGCGGGCACGGACTCCGTCGGAGTGGCGACCGCGTCCGCCTCGGGTGCGGCGATGGTGGCTTCTTCCCCGGGGACCCCCAGGGAGACGCGGGGGCTCGTGTCTGTGGCCCCCGTCGAACTGTTGCCAACGAGGGCGTTGAGCGCGATCAGCGCCGTTATGCCCAACGCGAAGCCGAGAAGTACCCCCGGCGTCGCGCGCCCACGGAGCTGTGCCATCGCCTCAGCCTAGCCCGCCCCCCGCCCGGTCTCGCCTAGTGATTCCCCCTGCCCTGGCCCCAGCTGACCCCGATTGAGCGGCCTCCGGGCAACCGCCAGATCGCAAAGCGGGAGCCGGATCTCCGGCCCCCGCTTGCTGTCCCAGACCTGAGCGCGCCTCGCAGCGCACCCCGCGTTAGCGATTAGGCGGCGCGAGCCGCCTGTTCAGTGAGTCGCTCGATGCGGCGTTCGGCCACCTCGAGCTTGCGCTTGCGCGCTTCGTGCGTGCGGAGCGCTCGCAGTTCGGCGCGGAAGCGCCGTTCCGGCGAACGCGCCCTGCGTTGCCCTTCCAGAAGGACCGATCGTGCCAGTTCACGCTCAATCACAGATACACCTCCGATGAGCGATCACGGCGGGGCTCCCGCCACGGGAGCAGCGCCAGGCGTCGTCGGGGTCGCGCGACCGCATGCGGCCGATCGGGTCTGGGCGCTTCGTGCGCAACAAGCAGCGAAGCGATCGAGAGACCCCGGCAGAGGTCCCTCCTACGCCGGCGGGGTTAGCTGTCGGGCTGCGACTGGAGGTGTCGCCCGCGCGTGCGGTTCGCCCCGATGTGGCGGTTCCCCCGCTCCCCCGGAGGGGATTTGGCGGCAGCAGATGCTGCCCATCCACCATCACACGATGCCCGGTAAAGGATCAAGCCCCGTGTATCGACCGGGTCGATACCAGGGCGAGGGTCAGCCCCCCAAGCCAGCCACAGCCCAGGCCTGCCGGGCCGCGTTCGCGTCGTTCACGATGGCGCCGGCGCGGCTGAGGCCGACGAGCGCGAGCTCGTCGTCATCCCCGCGAGGGGCCTCCCTCGGATAGCGGAAACCGCCTTCCACCCTCGACTCGCGGCTGTCATCGCGATTCAACGCGAGCACCGCGTATTGCCCAACGGGGTCGTGGGTCGAACGCACCGCACCCCATCGGCAGCCAGCCGAGATCAGTGTAGTAGCTAGTGGAGTCGACGAACGTCAGCTCCTCAGCGGACGCGAACGATCCCTGCTACCACCGCGTGACGGCGAGGATCAGCTCGACCGGAAGGAGTCCGAGCTGGCGCCCCGCTCACCCTCGCGCAGCTCACTGCCAACGACCCAGCCTGCGACGATCGCATCGCGCCGCTGGAGATGGTCCGGGAGGCGGGTAATGGTGCAGGCGCGGGCGCGCCCCGAGCTCGCAGGACCCGCCGCGCCCGCAACCACTACCCGCGGCGCCACCACGACTAGCCACCGCATCGGCTCTATCAGAAGAACACAGCCAGCCAGACCGTGGCCTTGCCCGGTGCGGTCCACCCCACGCGATGGCGACGATGCGCCGAGATTTCGAGCCAGTCTCCCGCCACCAGCTCCGCGATCTCGCCGTCCTCGAACTCGATCCGCGCGGCGCCCTGCAACACCACGACGAACTCGCGCTCCTCCTGGTCGTACCAGAAACCCGCCGGGGAGGCGTGCCCCGCCGAGACGATACGCTCGATGCGCACCGAGTCGCCCACCACGAGGCGGTCGACGATCTCGCCGGAGAGGTCCGCCGGCAGATCGCTGAGGAGGTTGCCGCCCACCGCCTTAGGCTATGCTCCCCGGCCCCGGCCTGCCCCGAGCCTCAGCGCGAGGCCCTGGCCGCCGCCAGGAGCGCGCGCGTCGCCACGGCCGCTAGGCGCGCTCCCGCTTCCGGCGGGTGACTGCGGAGTTCGTCGCTGAAGACCTCAGCAGCCATTGGCCCGCGCGCCCCGATCTCATCGAGAATACCCAGGAGCTCCACGAGATCGATCGCCCCCTCGCCCGGCAGCAGCCGCCGTCCGATGGTCTCCTCGATGACGTTCCGCTCGGCCTCGGCGGGCGCGTCGCTGAGTTGGGTGTGGATCACCTTCTCGCCCGGAATCGAGCGCAGGAGCGTGGGATCGGGCCCGCTGCGGAACCAGTGCCAGGCATCGATCAGCAGGCCCCCGTTCGCACGATCGGCGTCGCGGACGATGGGCCAGGCTGTCGCCAGATTGGGGATGGCGGTCCAGGGGAGGAACTCGAGCGCCAGCTCCTGCCCGTAGTCCGCGGCGGTGTCGCAGGCGATGCCGAACCCCGCGACCGCGGCCTCGAGATCGGCTTTCGCTTCCATCGTCACCGCTAGCACCGTACCCGCGCCCAACTCCTGCGCGATTCCGCAGATTCGACCCGTCTCCCCCTCGATCGCTTCGCGTGCCTCGGGGCCGCGGGCCCAGGCGGTGATGTACTCCAACATCGCCAGGACGACGCCCTCACCCTTGAGGGTGGCTCGCATAGCCGCGTGCGAAAGGCCCTCCGCTCGCGCCTCGTCGTAGTGCGACATCCACATCGAAATGCCGGCGAAGCCGTTCGCGCTGGCGGCGCGCACACGCTCCTCGAACGAAGCACTTCCGATCGCCCCCAGGCAGAGCACGAGATCGTCGCGTCCCAACATCCGCACCCCTCCGCTATGCGCATGATAGAAGCCGGTCGCCACGAGCCCGCGCCCGGGGCTGGGCGGGGGTAGCGCTCCGGACCGCCGGGTTCTTGGTGCCCCGGGAAGCGACGTGCTACGCTTCCTCCATCAACGCCTCCGGGCGCACAGGAGGAGCCAGATGGAAGTTGTGATTTTCGAGAGCTCGCTCAGTGCTCGGGTTAGGCGCCGCTAGCCTCCTCACGGGCCAGCCAGGCACGCCCAGCGCTCTAGCGAGTACCCCGGCATCGGTTTGCACCTGCGCACCGCATCCGTGGCGCGTCACAGACCCGCTTGGAGCGACAGTTGGCTGATCTCAGAGAGTTCGACCCTTACGACGAGGATCTCGACGCGTTCCACCCCTCCGTCTACCGCGCCCCCGAGCGGCAGCGGCCGCGCGCCCGCCGCCGCAAGCGCAGCACCGAAGTGGCACGCGAGCGCGGCGCCCTGACCGATCGCGTGGGCCTGCGCGAGGGCGGCGACATGACCTACTGCCCCGGCCCCTTCGAGCGCGACTGGTTGGGCAGCTCCCTGCTCGACTTCTTCGAAGAGGACCTGATCGTCGATGTGCTCGCGCAGGTGAAAGGCGGGAAGGAGGCGACCGTCTACCGCTGTGCGACCGGCCCCGCGCTCGAACAGGAATTCGTGGCCGCCAAGGTCTACCGCCCGCGGCAGTTCCGCAACCTCGCAAACGACCAGCTCTATCGCGCGGGCCGCCCCACCCTCGCCGCCGACGGCCGCGAGTTCACGAAGCACGACGAGCGCGTCATGCGTGCACTCGCGAAGCGAACCGGCTTCGGCGTCCAGGTCCAGCACACGTCCTGGCTCATGCACGAGTTCTCAACGATGGAGACGCTCTCGCACGCCGGCGTCGACGTGCCCGAACCGATCGCCGCCACGGACAACGCCATCCTCATGACCTACCTCGGAGACGAGCACACGGCCGCCCCCACCTTGCGCGAGGTTCGACTCGAGCGCGGTACGGCGAGGGCAGCCTTTCGGCGCGTCGAAGAGAACATCGCGCTGATGCTCACCTGGGGCGTCATCCACGGCGACCTCTCGGCCTACAACATCCTCTGGTGGGAGGACGAGCCAACCATCATCGACTTCCCCCAGGTCGTGCACCCGGGCGAGAACGACGCAGCCTTGGAAATCTTCGCCCGCGATGTCCAGCGGGTCTGCGAATACTTCGCGCACCAGGGGGTCGAGACGGAACCTGAACGGATAACGGCGAAGCTCTGGCAGCGGCACGTGCCGGAGGACGCCATCGATCGCGCCGCCGAGGCGTCCCGCCACCTGGTCCCGCTCGAGGAGGAGGCGGTCGAGGACGAGTGAGGCCTTGCCGAGCACCTGTTCTCGCAGCGCAAATCCCCGTTCGTAACCCAGGCAGTTCAGGGAGCGCTACACCATGAAGCTCTTCTTCGCTTTTTTCCGCAGGCTGAACCTCGTTCTCTACCGTCTTTCGAAGGGCCGCGTCATGGGTTCCTTCGATTCCATGCCGATCCTTCTGCTCACGACGAGGGGCGTGAAGTCGGGCAAGCCGCGCACCACGCCCCTGATGTTCATGGAGGAGAACGGCTCGTACCTGGTCGTGGCTTCGAACGCCGGCGAAGACTGCCACCCCGCCTGGTACCCGAATCTGCGGGCCGCGCCCGAGGTCACGGTTCAGGTGCGCGGCGATGTCCGCCGGATGGTCGCGAGCCGACTGGAAGGCGAGGAGCGGAACCAGATCTTCGAGCGCTTCAAGGCCAGCGCCAAGCGCTACGCGGACTACGAATCGAAGACGAGCCGCGCGATCCCGGTGGTCGCGTTGCGGCCGACGGAGGGCTAGCCGCGCGGAAGTCGAGTACGTCAGGCCGCCCGCTACCAAGGCCTCGAGCGCCGCAAAGCCGGCGCGCACGGTAGCGACTACGATCCCAGTGGCGCCCTCAAGAAGTCTCCCAGGTGATGAGCAGGCCCGCTAGGCGTGGACGCCACGTGGGCTGCCAGCGCCCCGCGACATCCTTCGCGAAGAGCTCGTCGAGGTGCGCCGCGACGCGATCCCCGGCCTCAGGAACCGCCTCCGCCTCGACCTCGCGGAGCGCAAACGCGACCGCTTCCTCGGCGCTTTGGGGCAGCCTTGCGCGCTCCGGCCAGGTGAACGGTTCGGGGAGAAGTCGCACTTCGGGGAGGAAGCCTTCCTCCCAGAGCACCGGCAGTAGCTCGCGATGGTCCGGTGCGCGCGCCTGCTCGACGCCGAACGCGATTTCGAACAGGCGGGCGTTGCGGGCGGGGGGCGTCGGGCTCCAGCTCCAGATCGCGACACGCCGGCGCGCGGCCCGATCGAGCTTACGCACAAAGTCGCCGATCTCCCGGACGAAGTAGACGACATCGACGCTGAGGACGACATCCCCCTCCACGTCCGCCCCGACCCAGTCCGAGCGCACGAGCGTTGCGTTCGTGACGCCCGCCTCGCCCGCCAGAGAGAGGAACTCGTCGCCCATTCCAGGAGCGGGTTCGACGTTCGTGAGGGAGCGGCAGCGCAACGCCAGCGGGAGGCCAATGCGTCCGGCCCCGCCCCCAACATCGACGACCTGGTCGTCCGGCTGCACCAATTCCGCAAGCTGCGCCAGATTTCCATCCAGCGGGCGGCGCGGATCGAAGCGATAAGACGGAGCGTGCTCGCTCCAACGCCCGGGGCCGAGGTCAGCGACGCGGAGCGCTTCGCGTTGGACGTTTACCACGTCAATCATCGCCCGATAGCGTTCGATTGCCGTCACGGGGTGCTCCTCCAGCATCAAGGATAGGCCGCCAGCGGGCCGCAGCCACCCGTCACCTGCGGGTGCTGAGGGGACATACCATTGACGAAGGCGCCGAGAATGAGCATGCGATCCAGAGTTATTGTCCGAATGCTTCCCTTCGTGCTCGTCGCCGCGACGGCGCTCGTTCTCATCAGCTGCAGCAGCTCTGAGGGTGCCGAAAGCCCCACCCCAAGCACCATCCCCCCCGCGGCGGCGACGGTTGCTCCAGCGACGGAGCCAGCGACCGTCTCCTCGACGGCGACGGCCGCGCCTTCGGCAACCACGCCGCCCGTGGTTCGCAGCGATGACCTCGCGGGAGCGCCGGTACCGCCCCTCGCCGTCACCTCGGCCGAGGTCGATGAGGACCGGATCAACGCAGGCGCAGGGCGCTTCCCGCCCCTGAACGATCCCGCCGTCGTAGAGGCGGCAGATGCGGCCTGGCTGAGCGACGACACGCTCGTGCTCGGCGCCGAGCAGAACGGCGAAGCGCGCGCGTACCCCATCTCGATGATGCGCTTCCACCACGTCTCCAACGACATCCTCGGCGGGGAGCCGTACCTCGTTACCTTCTGAATAGCCTGCTCCTCCGGGGTCGGGTTCGACCCCGTCGTGGCTGGCGAGCGCCATCTGTTCCGGGCTTCCGGGCTGTACAACGGCGTCTTCGTCATGCTCGACGACGGCACCGGCTCCGTCTGGTCACACCTCGACGGTCTCGCCCTGAGCGGCGCCGAAGCGGGTGCCCAGCTCCAAATCCTGCCGCTCCAGACGACGACCTGGGGCGCCTGGCTCGCGCAACACCCAGGGACGACCACGGTCGACTTCGAGACCGGCTACAGCTACCGCGACCGCGTCAACCTCGGCGCGAGCGGGATCCGCGGCACGTTCCTCGAAACGCTCGGCGACCTCGACCCGCGCCTGCCCGAAAACGAACTCGTGATCGGCGTCCTCGCCGGCGACGAGGCGGTCGCGTTCCCGATCGCCAACCTTCCGCCCGGCGAACCGATGCAGGCCGAGGTCGGGGGCGTTCCCGTTGTCATCTTCGAGGACATCGAGGGCATGCCCGCGCTCGCCTACCACCGCCTGCTGACCGATGGCACGGTCCTGGACTTCGAGCGCCGCGAGGGTGCGATCTACGACCTTCAGACGGGGTCCCAGTGGAGCGCCAGCGGCCGTGCCCTCGAGGGCGACCTGGCCGGTGTGCAGCTCGCCTTCGTGACCTCGTTCTTCACCGAGTGGTACGGCTGGGCCGCCTTCCATCCCGAGACGGGCATCTTCGAGGGCGCGTAGCGCACCCGCGGACGGCGTGGCCGCTCGCAACGACAGCGGCGAAGATTCGCCGCTGTCGTTATGTCGCGTCTCCGGTTCGATCGCGCGGCTCGCCGGAGCCGTCGCGCTTCTGCGCAGGCGACCGCATCAGCTCGTAGGCCAGCGCTCCCAGAACGGCACCGGCGATCGGCCCGAGCCAATACACCCAGTGGGCGCTCCACTCGTTCCCGGCGATCGCTGGGCCGAGCGAACGGGCCGGGTTCATCGACGCGTTGGCCACGGGGCCCCAGGAGAGCGCCGCCAGCCCGACGTACGCGCCGATCGCGAGCCCCGCAGCACCGCCCTCCGCCCGCGCGTCGGTCGCTGCACCAAAGACCACGAGCGCCAGGAAGAATGTCAGGATGAACTCCGAGAGAAGCGCGGCATCGGTGCCGCCGATACGCGGCGCGGTCGCGCCCGCATCCCCGTCCCCCCCGACGATGGCCACGATCGCCAGCCCTCCAAGGATGCCCCCAGCCAGCTGAGCGACGATATACGCGAGCGCTCGCCGATTGCCGATCCGGCGCGTCACGCGGAAGGCCACGGTGACCGCGGGATTGATGTGGCATCCGGAGACATGCCCTAAGGCGAAGACCAGCGCCATGACGATGAAGCCGAAGGCGAGGCCCACCCCGACGCCCGTGACCCCGCCCTCGCTGGCCGCGTCCACCGCGAGCGCGCCCGCCCCGACGAACACCAGTGCGAACGTACCCAGCGCCTCCGCCAGGCAGCTCGCCGCCGCCCCTCGGCGATCGGCGAGCCAATCGCGATCGGCGGTGGCAGTGTCGGTCAACGCTGGGGGTTGGGCGCGGCCGGGCCCGGCCTCGCGCCGCCACCGGTGAACGCCGTCGTGCGATCTCGGATGGCGTCATCAGGATCCGGGTCTGTGGGCAGGCGGAGCAGCCCTGTGCCCCTGGCCGCGCCCGTGATCACGGCGCTCCTGCCCTCGATCGTCTGCATAGCCACCCCCAGCGGCGGCGCAGTATACGGTCGTAGGATGATTGAGCGAATCGTGGCCGCTGTAGCCCGCCGCCGCCCCCCCCGCGGCTAGGCGATCGACTGGTCGAACTCGCTCGCTATCTGCCCCGAATCCACCAGCCTCGCGAACTCCGCGTCGCTCAACGCCGGGAAACTCGCGGTAGACCTAGCCGCTGTCCCGCCCCATCGGCACCGGCGGGCGCCTAATTCCGCCAGCAGACGCGGGAAGTTCGTAGACCGGGCCGGAGACGCGTGGGTGCCAAGGTCGTCCCCGAGAGCGCGGGGCTGGTAGAGGCCGCGCGCCTCCACGTTCGGCCAGCGAGGCAGTGGAGAACGCCCCCCGCAGACGCCCGTCAGGCCCACGACGCGAACACCGTCGAGTGGCAGCGGCACGCTCACAGCGACTTGCCCGCCCTCCGCCGCAGGTCCCTTTGGTGGTCGGGATGGGCGATCGCAGTCAGCTCCGCGGCCCACGTGGCCGAACATGCGGGCGTCCCCCTGTGCTCCTTTGGGGGCTCCCGGGCTCCTTAGGCAGGGACCCAAGAGTGCGTCCGCCAGCTCGCTGAAGGACGTCACCGTGAGGTCTGGCTGCAGCGGTGAGTCCTCGTAGGGCAGCCCCCGGCGATTCACGAAGGCCGCGCGGAGCCCGCAGGCTCTCGCGCCGAGAACGTCGAACGAGTTCGCGGAGACCATCAGACACGCGCTCGGCTCGAGCGCCAGGATCTGCGTCGCCCGACGGTAGACCGCTGGGTGCGGCTTGAACGCTCCCACGCGATCGACCGAGATGATCTCATCGAAGTCCCAGCGCACGCGGTTCTTCGCAAGGTACGCGAGAAAGTCGGTGTTCCCGTTGGAGAGCGCCACGAGCCGGAACCGAGAAGAGAGGCGTTCTAGCGCCGGCCGCACCTCGGCGAAGGGTTCGAGCTCCTGCCAATAACCCATGGCGCGCTCGACGTCCGCCTGCTCGAAACGAATCTCGTTGAGCCGCAAGGTGTAGCGAAGGGCGCGCTCGGCCACCTCCAGATACCCGCTGTGGCCCAGCATCAGGATCGTGTCCTGGTACTGCTCGATCCGCTGACGAGCGCGCCATTGCGCCCAGAAGCCGGCCGCACCTAGGCGACTGCCCTTCGATCGCAGAAGCGTCGCGAGGGGTGGAACGAGACTGCCGTCGAGATCGAGGACCGTCCCGAAGAGGTCGAAGGTGAGGGCGCGCACGCCATCGAAGCTGCTGCCCATCGGCCGGACGATACGCGCGCGGTCAGCTAGACATAGCAACCAGAGAGGTGGTTTACCGGCGGCCAGCGGTGCGAAGGCCGCCTAGCGCCGACATCGTCACCGTCACCGGATCTTGGGTGCGCCCGCCAACACCACGCCGCAGATGAAGGATGTCCCCCTATGCCCGTTCCCCCGGTTTCGCTCGCTACGAGGAGCTGCGCATTCCTGCCATTCGGGTCTGGGGCTGGCGGCGCACTGCTGGAACCGTGTCATCAGGTCGATGGTGTCTATGTGGAAAGGCAATTGGGTAGCCATCTGCCGGACCACTGTGACGCGAGCTACCGGCGCGCAATCGCTGACACGATCGGTGTGATCGACGCCCTGAACGGCCGGCGCAGCGTGAACGGTCCGCTCCTGGACGCCCTCCGGCGCCAGCTCCAATCGCTCACGGTTGAGCGATCGGAGGCGAGCGGCCAGTAACTGGCGTCCCGTGAGGGCTCACCCTTCGCGGCCGCCCGCAGCTGAGCCTGGAGCCGGTCGCGGCCGAAGCGGTGCCGGCGACGCGCCCTGGCCGAAGACCGCTCGCTTCACCACCACCCGCCGGTCGTGCGCACCCGCCCGCGCGCGCCGCTCGACAGCGACGGCCTGAGCATCGACGATCTCCCCGCGAACCGGTCCACGGGGAGGGAACGTGAAGTTCGGCATTTTCTTCGAGATATCGGTGCCCCGCCCCTGGGGCCCCGAGACTGAATACACCGTCTACCAGAACTGCCTGGACCAGGCCCGACTCGCGGACGAGCTCGGCTTCGACCAGGCCTGGGCCGTCGAGCACCATTTCCTCGAGGAATACTCGCACTGCTCCGCGCCCGAGATCTTCCTCACCGCCGTGGCAATGCAGACGAAACGGATCCGGGTAGGCCATGGGATCGTCACGTGCGTACCCGAACTGAACAACCCCATCCGTGCGGCAGAGCGAGCAGCCGTGCTCGATCTCGTTTCGGGCGGCCACCTCGAATTTGGGACCGGCCGCTCTGCCACCTGGACGGAACTCGGTGGCTTCGGCGCGAACCCGGACGACACGAAAAAGACCTGGGACGAGTTCGTGCGCGTCATTCCCAAGATGTGGGCACAGGAGCGCTTCGGCTACGAGGGCCGTGCGTTCTCGATGCCTGAGCGCACCGTCCTGCCGAAGCCCTACCAGAAACCCCATCCGCCGATGTGGGTGGCAGTGACGAGCCCCGGCACCGAGATCGACGCCGCCGAGCGTGGCCTCGGAAGTCTGGGCCTCTCCTTCGGCGGGATCCCTGAGCAGGCGAAGAAAATCGCGGCCTACCGAAAGCGGATTCAGTCCTGCGAGCCCGTGGGTGAGTTCGTGAACGAGCAGGTGAACACCGTCAGCTTCCTCTACTGCCACCCAGACGACGAGCAAGGCGTGAAGACCGGCCAGGAACTGGCGGGAACCTTCAACTACCTCGCGGAACAGACTGTATCGACACGACAGGCGTACCCGACCCCCTCGTATGCGACCGCGGGGCTGCAGCAGGCCCTCCGACGCGAGTCGACGAACGGGCCCGAGGGTCGTGTTCCCGAAGGGCTGACGATCGGCGATCCCCATCGCGTGGCCGAGGCGGTGCGGCGCTGGGAGGCTGCGGGCGTCGATCGCATCACCTTCATGGTGAATACGATCGAGTTGGTCCCGCAGGAAGCGGTCCTCGCCTCGATGCGGCTGTTCGCGCAAGAGGTCATGCCGCAGTTCGCCGAGCCGGCAGCCCAGATCGCGACCGCGGGCGGCGGCTGAGATGCCCCTCACCGGCACCCGCGACCTGCGCGCCCTCGCGCCCAGCGCCCCCCTGCTCCCGAATCTCGACACCGAGCCCTGGGAACTGCGCCAGGCGGAGCATCTCCAGCTCCAGTACGAGCTCGGGAGCGAAAGCCGAACCGACCTGCTGCCGCCCGCACTTCACCCGAGCATCCCCCCGACGCTCCTCATCAACGTCACCCACGTCCCGGAGAGTGAGGTCGGAGCGTTCACGATGAGCACCGTGCGTATCGGCTGCCGTTCCGGGGCGCGCCCGCGCGGGCTGCTCGTGCGGGGCTTTTGCGATTCAGAGGCGGCCATCGCAGCGCTGCGGGATCGCTGGGGTTTCCCCCTGGAACGCGCCGAGGTCACCCTTCACTCCAGCTACGACCACACCGCGACTGCGGTCGTGCTCGGAGGGCGGTCCGTGCTCGACGCGAGGCTCGTCGATCCCCATCGATCAGCGGCGGCGACATCCAGTACCTCGCTACCCTCAACCTCGCTCGGGTCAACCGGGGGGATGACCAGCTGCTGCTGGTCCAGGCCGATCCCGACTGGGTCTTCCATCGCGCGCAGCGAGGCCGTCCTCAGCTCTCGGCCTTCGATGCGGAGGCCTGGGCCCTGCCCGGCTCGCGCCCCGCGCAGCCGGTATCGGCTTCGCTGACGGTCGTCGACCTCACCCTGCCGCGGCTCCGCTACCTTGTCGATCCGGAGAAGCCGCCGCTGGAAGCGGTCGAGCGCCTACCTGAAGCGCAAAACGCCTGAGGGCGCGGCTCTCCTGACCGAGGACGGCGGCCGCAGGCCGAACGAGCGGCAGGCGCTAGGCCCGGCTGCCCCAGCGATCCCACTGGGTGCTCTCCTGCCAGGCGTTGCGCCAAGGGCGGCCCCAAGGCCCCACCGGGTAGCCCACGGGGATGAGGGCGGAGACGGTCGCGTCCTCGGGCATCTCCAAGACCTCGTGGACGGAGGGGTTCTCGGTCGGCCGGATCGGTGAGTAGTCCGTCGCCAGCGTCAGGAAGACGGTCCCCAGACCGCGTGAGCGCGCCGCGAGCATGAGGTTCTGGGCTGCGGGGTAGTTCGAGCCGAAGAACCCTGAGGCGTTGTCCGCATCGTCGGGGCAGCGGCCGGGCATGCAGACGGCGACGATCGCGGGTGCCTCATCGAGATGCTCGACGTTGTGCATCGCCTTCGAGTAGACCCGCCGGCGATCATCCGTGAGGTCCGGCTGTTTGAGCACACCCTCGCCGATGTACTCCCTGCCGACCTCGCGGTAGGCGGCCGCGATCTTCCCGATCTGCTCGCGGTCGGTGACGACGACGAAGGCCCACATCTGCGTATTCCCGGCGCTCGGCGCCATCGTCGCCGCCTCGACGATGTACTCGAGGTCGTCACGTGGCACCGGATCGGCTTTGAGGTGACGCATGCTGCGCGTCGTGAAGATCGCTTCATGGAGGGAGAGGTCGCCCATGCTTGGCGCTCCTTTGGGCTTGGTGGGCTGTTCGTGGGCTATGGCCGGGGTGAACCGTAGACCGATTCGATGGACTCGCCGGCATCGAAGCGATCCTGGATCGAGCCCATGGTTTCGATTGCTTCCTCGGTGCCAACGACGGTCTGGAAGAGACGCTGCTCGTTCGTGAGCGCATCGGTGAGGGTGAGGTCTTCGTTCTCGATGAGGATCTGCTTCAGGGTGCCCAGGGCCTTCGCCGGGCGATCGGCGAGACGGCTGGCCCAATCAAGGGCGACCTCCACGGAGGTGCCGTCGGCAACGACCCGGTTCACGCCCCCGAGCTCATAGATGCGCTGGGCTGGCAGCGGCGTGCCATCGAGGACCATCTCGGCCGTCGCCGTACGCCCGATGATGCGCGCGAGGCGACTGGTGCCACCGATGCCCGTCGTCAGCGCGATCTGGATCTCCGGCTGGCCGAAGCGGGCTTGCTCCTCGGCGATGCGCAGGTCGCAGGCCCAGCCCAGCTCGGCGCCGCCCCCGGAGCAGTCCCCGGAGATGGCCGCGATCGTCACGACCTGGGTCTTCGCCAGCTCCTGAAGGCAGACGCCCCAACCGCCGCCGGTGCCGGTGGTGGGCTCGCCGGTGACCGTGTTCCGCAGATCGCGCAGCCAGGCGTGCTCGTACCAGTGGCCCGGCGTAGCTGCGGCCAGGACGGAAACGCGCGCGCCACCCTCGCGGGCCTCGATGAGCGCGTCCCCGAGCTGCCCGATCCCCTCCCAGGAGCCGTGGTTGTTGATCTCTGGGTTCGACATCGTGATGAGGGCGACCCCCTCACGGGGCCGTTCAAGCGTGACGATTTCGGCCACGGCAGCCTCCTCGGTGAAGTTGGCGAACGATAGGCGGCACCGCACCGGAGGGCAAGCCCAGCGCCGCCAAAGGAACTGGCGCCCGATGGCCACACGGGTCAGGTAGGCGAGAGATGACAAGGATCGGGCGCGGCATGCGGGCCGCTGCTGCGTTGAAGCGGTAGTGAAGCGCTCCTGCTGGTCATCGACTCCCTCGAGATCGACGCGGCCCACAGCGATTGCGATGGGGGGCGGCGGGTGCCTGGCGCAGCTACAGAGCCGCCCCCTCGCCCGCGCTCGACGGGCTGCGGCGCGTGTCTACGCCTTCGGCGCGACCGGCTCTGGTGGGCGTGCGCCGCCGGGGTGGGGTGGGGCGCCGTCACCGGCGTAGGTGCCGCGCCCGGTCAACTCTCGCCAGTGCGTGTGGGCGAGGGTATGCATCATGAAGACGGCCTGCTGGGCGTTCCAGAGCCCCTGTGCGTCCTGGGTCTGGTTGATCGCTTCTTTGGTGATCTTGAGTCCGAACGAGGGCTTCTCCGCAATCGTCTTTGCCATGTCCTCCACGTAGGCCCGGAGCTCAGCGCGAGGCACGACCTCGTTCACCATTCCCAGGCGGTGCGCCTCTTGGGCGCTGACCCAGTCGCCGGTGTAGAGCATCTGTCGCGCTTTGCGGTGGCCGAGCTCCCAGGGATGGGCGAAGTATTCGACGCCGGGGATGCCCCAGCCGACCACGAGGTCCCGGAACTCGGCGTCGTCGGAAGCGATGATGATGTCGCAGACCCAGGCGATCATCAGGCCGCCGGCGATGGTCTTGCCCTGCACCTCGGCGATCATGGGCTTGGGCAGGTTCCGCCAGCGGCGGCACATCTGCAGGTACTTCTCCTCCTCGCCAGCCATGGCGCCCTCGGCACCCTCGCTGTGGAAGTTGGCCCACGTGCCGATCAGTTTGAAGTCGTCACGCGTGGCTCCGCTGCCACCGCGCATATCGTGGCCCGAGCTGAAGTGCGGCCCTTCGCCGGAGAGGATGATGACCTTGACGTTGTCGTCTTGGTTCGCGTGGTCGAAGGCGTCGTTGAGGTCGTAGGTGAGCTGCAGATCCTGGGCGTTGCGCGCCTCCGGTCGGTTCTGGGCGACCCGCACGACCTCTGGGGTCACGTGCTCGTACAGCGCGGTCTTGAACTTGGGCATCAGCGCGTCCCTCCGGCGAGATGCCGTGATTCTAGTCGAGGGGAGCGGTCGGGCGCGGCGGCGCAGCGGCGGCTTCTCGAGCGGCGTCCAACAGCGGCAGGAGGGCGATCAACGAGCGCCGCTGGTTCCACACCAGCGGCGCTCGTTCGGTGCCTCGTGGTGACTCGCCGGTCGGTTAGGCCGAGCCGTGGCGCAGGAGCTGGCCGCTCGTCGCGCCGGTGCATTCGCCGTTCTCGAAGGTCACTTCGCCGTTGACCATGATCTGACGGTAGCCCTCCGGCTTCCGCACCAGGCGCCAGGCGCCGGCGGGATAGTCGTAGGCCCGCTCCGTCGTGCCCATGTCCAGCGCATCGAGGTCGTAGACGAGGATGTCGGCCGGCATGCCCTCCCTGATCAGGCCGCGATCGCGGAAGCCGGCGGCGAGCGCCGGGTAGGCGCTGAGGCGCCAGTGCGCCTGCTCCAGGTCCATGATCTCGTTGTCCCGCACAAGCAGCGCCAGGTACTCCGTCGGGTAGCGCCCGAGCGTGATGAACTTGGTGTGCGCCCCGCCATCGGAGAGGCCGGGGAGCGCGAACGGGGAGTTCGCGACTTCCTTCATGGCGGCCATGTCGGTCGGTCGCGGCGGCGTCACGAAGAGGGTCTGGAGATTGTCCTCGAGGGAGAGGTCGAGCATCGTGTCGATCGGGTGCTTGCCGAGCTTCTCGGCGAGTTCGCCCACCGTGAGGCCCTCGTACTCGCGAAGCTCGTCCTTCTCGACCTCGCCGATGATGAGGTCGCCCCTCCGCGAGAGAGCGCCGGCACCCTCCGCGTCGTCGTGCTCGGCGCGGAGTTCGGCACGCAGCTCTGGATCGGCCATGTGGGTGGCCCGCTCTGCGGCGTCACCGATCAGGACCTTGCGCCAAACCGGGCTGCTATCGAAGAGGTTCCAATCCTCCAGCGTGAACTGGAAGTTGTTCTCGGCGGTGAGCGCCTGGGCGAAGATGCGGACGCCGCGCGCGTTCGCGTCGTCGAGCCACTTGATCGTGTCCTTGTAGGCCGGCATGGCGAAACCGTGCTGGTCGTTCTGGAGGGTGAGCACGTTCCAGATCATCGGACGGCCGCTCTCGTTCGCAATGCGCTCGGTGATCTCGCGCGTCGCCCCGATGGCCTGGATGAAACCGCGGCCCATCTTGCGCAGAACGCCCGAGAACGCATCGAGTTCGGCGATCGTCATCGTGTCCGTGACCATGGGGGTCCCGTCGTAGTCGCGTTGGCCGGCGGTCGCGCCGGCCGCATCCGTGCCGATGCCCGCGTTCAGCTGGACCGACCAGCCGCAGCCTCCGGCCTCCATGCCCTCCTCCAAGAGGCGGCACATCTCCGCGCGCTCTTCGTCGGTGGCGCCGCGTGACTTGGCCGCTTCCAGCCCCATGACGTAGACCATCAGCGGGCTCAGCCCGACGTAGCTGACGAGGTTCACGCCCTTGGGCGTGCGGTCGAGGCTATCGAGGAATTCGGGGTAGGTTTCCCAGTCCCAGGGCATGCCTGCTTGCATCGACTCGAGGGGCACGGCTTCGTTGCGGGCCATCGTCAACATCGCGCGGTCCTGCATGTCGGGCTTCACCGGGGCGAAGCCGAAGCCACAGTTACCGATCGCGACCGAAGTCACGCCGTGCCAGCCGGAGATGGTGCAGTAGGGATCCCAGAAGATCTGAGAGTCGTAGTGCGTGTGCAGGTCGATGAAACCGGGCGCGACGTTGAGGCCACTGGCATCGATCACCTTCGCGCCGTTCGACGCGGAGATCGTGCCGATCGTGGCGATGCGGCCATCCTTGATGCCGATGTCGCCCTGAAAACGTGGGGTGCGGGCCCCGTCGAAGATGGTGCCGCCCTTGATCACGGTATCGAATTCAGGCACTAGGACCTCCCTTAACGTCGGGGTGACAGGTTAAGAATTACTATACCGTGCAACGCAGCGGGAGTGGGCTGGATCCATGCAACTTCTCGCTGCGGCGAGGCCGCAGACCCAACGCGAGTCGAGCCCGACGGGTGGAGTGGAGTTCTCCGGCCGCTGCTGCCGCATGGTGCCGGCGGGGCGGTTGAGATGAGTTCGTCGCTGGCTTCGCCGCTCTTCCCCCCGTTGCGACTGGCCCCGCTGATCTGCGTGCTTGCGCTCGCTGCGTGTGGCGGCTCGTACTCTGACGGCCAGGCTGGGGAGGACGCGACGGGGCCCTTCACCGATGTGACCGAGTCCCTCGACCTGGCGTTCGTCTACGACAACGGCATGGCCGGCGACCGAACTTTCCACGAGATCATGGGACCCGGCGGTGCCCTCCTCGACTACGACGGCGACGGCGATCTGGACATCTACGCCGTTCAGGGGCACTCGCTCGCTCGAGACCGGGTGGCCGCGGGGGATGACACCCCGATGGACCGGCTCTTCAGGAACGAACTCGTGGAATCCGGGAAGCTACGCTTCACGGACGTCACTGAAGCGAGCGGCATCCGCGCGACCGGGTACGGCATGGGTGCTGCGACCGGTGACTACAACAACGACGGCTACATCGACCTCTACGTGCTCAACTGGGGCGACAACCAGCTGTGGCGCAACAACGGCGATGGGACGTTCTCGGACGTGACCGAAGTGAGCAACACGGACTCACCGTGGTGGTCGTCGGGAGCATCGTTCTTCGACTACGACCGAGACGGATGGCTGGACCTGCTCGTCGTCAACTACCTGCAAGTGGATCGGGCCGTGGGGCGCGTCACCGATGGCGACTACACCACCGCTTATGACTTCTCGCTCGAGGGATCCGCTTCATGCGTCTCGGACTCGGAGGAAGCGGAAGACTGCGAGCCATCGATCTATACCGCTCAACGGAACTCCCTCTTTCGCAATCGGGGCGACGGGACCTTCGAGGACGTGACGGATCGACTGGGGTTCGGGTCGGTCTTCGGGCCGGCGCTCGGCGTGGTGGCGGCCGACTTCAACGGTGATGGCTGGCCGGACATCTACATCGCCAACGACGGACGCGCGAACGAGCTCTGGATCAACGATTCCGGAGAACGGTTCCAGGAACAGGCTATGGCTGCGGGGGCGGCGGTGAACGGGGCGGGCGCGGCGGAGGCGAGCATGGGCGTCGCCGCGGCCGATTTCGATGGCGACGGCGATGAGGACCTGTTCATGACGCACCTCAGCGACGAGACGAACACGCTCTACATCAACGGCGGCGCCGCGCGCTTCGATGACCGCACGGCGCGCTCCGGTCTCGGCCCGCCAAGCGAGACCTACACCGGCTTCGGCACGGTCGCGTTCGACTACGACAACGACGGCGATCTCGACCTCTTCGTCGCGAACGGCGAGGTGGAGGCCATCTCCGCCCAGAGCGACGAGGGCGAGTCCCTCCCCTACAGGCAGCGCAATCAGCTCTTCAGCAACGAGGGCCTCGGTCGCTTCGAAGAGGTCACCGGCGATCCGGTGTTCGCTATCGCCGAGGTGACCCGGGGCGTCTCCCGGGGCGACATCGACAACGACGGCGATGTCGATCTCGTGCTGTTCAACAACGCCTCACCGCTGCGTGTGCTCCGCAACAACGTTGGTCAGGGGCGTCCCTGGCTCGGCCTGCGCCTCCTCAATGAGGCCGGAGGGCGCAGCGCGCTCGGCGCACGGGTCGCGGTGGTCGCGGTGGTCGAAGACGCCGGCAACCCTATCTGGCGGCGAGCCCACACCGACGGTAGCTATTTGGCTGCCCACGATCCGCGGGTGTTGATTGGCTTGGGCTCGGCGGACTCGTCCGAAACCGTCCGCGTGGTCTGGCCCGACGGATCGATGGAGGAGTGGACCCGCCTCGAGCGTGGTCGCTACCACGACCTGATTCGGGGGACCGGCACGCTCGTGGAAGGCGTGAGCTGACCGCCACCGCTCGACCCCACCCCACCTTCGACCGAACCGCGTCCTACGCGCCGCTCTCGCGCCTCGGGACCGAGAGCAGCGAGGAGCGGGGTTAGAGCCCGCCGATGAACTGTTCGATCATCGCGTTCACCTGAGCCGGGACCTCCAGCTGAGGGAAGTGCGCCGAGCCGACCACTTCACCGACCTGGACGTTCTTGACGACCGAGTTCAGGGCCTCGTGATCGACGGCGTTGGCGCTGATCACGAGCAACGGTTGCTTCAGCTGGCGGGCGATCGCGCGGGTGTCGGTCGCAGCGATTGAGCGGAGCTCGGCCGCGGCAACGGGAATCGGCGTCTCCATTGCCTCGGCAACCGCCTGGCGCACCATCTGGCGGTCCGCCCGCGGATTGAAGTAGCCCTCGTAGATGCCGCGAAAGGCGGCCTCCCCTTTTGGCCCTTCCATCGCGGCGATCATGTTCCCGATCGCCGCACCGAGGGGACTGTCGGGATCGCCGACCTTCGCGCGCGGTCCGATGCCGGAGTCGACGAGGACCACGGCCTTCGCGATCTGGGGATAGGCGCGGGCGAATTCGAGCGTCGCTGCGCCGCCACCCGCGTGGCCCACGACGACGGCACTGCGGACGCGCTCCTTCTTCGCGACCGCGGCGATATCGTCCGCGTGCTGCCGCGCGCTCAGGCTGGTCTCATCGCCCCCGGAACGGCCGTGGCCTCGCCTATCCATCCGCAGCACTCGGTGCTTGCGCGCAAAGTGCCGGACCTGCGGGTCCCAGTGCTTGAGGTTCGAGCACCAGCCGTGGATAAGGATGAGCGGCGGGCGCCCCTCCCCGCGAATCGTGTACCGGATGCGAGTTCCGTCCTTCATGGTCAGCGTCGCCACGGGAATCCTCCGGGAGAGATGTCGGCGCCTAGCATATGGGGCTTTGCTGGCCGGCGGTGCTGGCCGGCGGTGCTGGCCGCCTCGGGGCGCCAAGGGAAGCGAGGCGCGTCGCTCCGGCTCCTCCGAAACGACGATGGCTTCATTCGCCGCCCAGCGGTAAGATCCGCGCATCCAGCCTGAGGTAGGTCGACATGCCAGAATTCGATACCGTCATCAAGGGCGGCACCATCTTCGACGGCCAGCGCACGCCGCGCTACCGCGCCGACATCGGCATCAAGGACGGCCACATCGCGAGCATCGGCACGCTCACCGCGAGCAATGGCGCGAAGGTGATCGACGCGAGCGGCCTGAACGTCGCTCCGGGCTTCATCGACCTGCACACGCATTACGACTCGCAGGTGTTCTGGGACCCGTACTGCTCGATCTCGGGTTGGCACGGCGTCACCTCGGTCGCGATCGGCAACTGCGGCTTCGGCTTCGCGCCGGTGCGCGAGGAGGACCGCGACCGCACGATGTTGACGATGTCGCGCAACGAGGCAGTGCCGCTCGAATCGATGCAGGAGGGCATGCCCTGGGACTGGGAGACGTACCCCGAATTCCTCGACAGCCTCGACCGCACGCCCAAAGGCGTGAACCTCCTCAGCTACATGCCCCT
>Ga0310121_10001762_pt1 | contig 21468 bp, 13 predicted proteins | sample CB27_Tmax_986_MG_FD_203504 | JGI IMG/M metagenome (GOLD analysis project Ga0310121, IMG submission 203504) | Marine microbial communities from Western Arctic Ocean, Canada - CB27_Tmax_986 | ecosystem: Environmental > Aquatic > Marine > Oceanic | place: Canada: Western Arctic Ocean | collected...
TTCGGCCATCAGATCGACGAGCGCGAACAGCGTCTGCATCGTGGGAACCTTGTCGCGACTGATGTCGAGCATCACGCCGCGATGGGCGAAGTCAGGCCAGTCCTCGATGCGCAGGCAAGGCAGACCGCCGGTCGACTGGCGTGCGATTTGTTTGAGCGTCATCGCGCCACGAAACGCGCCCGCGGGATCGCGTGCGATCAGCTCAATGCGGCCGGGGTAGATCTCAAGCGCATAGCCTTCGTCGTGAGGGATTCTTTGCGGCTCCAGCCGGACGGCCAATTCGATGCCATCGGGTCGTGAGGTCTCAGAACTCGCCGCATCAACGTCCCCCGCGAACTCTGAGAGCGCGGATCGCAGGGTCCTCGCGACTTGACCGAGTTCGGACCGCGATTCATCGGCCATGGCTAGATTCACGCCACCCGCGACTTCGCATCTCCCTTTGGCGAGGGATAATTTGCGGGGTCGGGGAAGCAGCAACAAGTCCTCGTTCATACATTACCGATAATCGAAACCGGAAGCCGTTGCAATAGCCAGTCACGTAATGACCCCGGGTAAGCTGGATGACCCGGGTCCCAAATCCATGGAGCAAGAAGCGATCGCGATCCGCCTTGACCCGTAGCTCTCTCAATATGCGCCTGTACTTCCCTTCTCACGTTACGATGTACCTTGTGGGGCGGGGAAAAGCCACGTAGCGTTTAACAGGTGAGACACATTCCTCAGTTTGCGGCGCGACAACCGCTGAAACGGAAAAGGAGGCTGAGTCATGTCGCCGAGATCGTCGTCTCGTCTGTTGTGTCTGTGCCTGCTGAGCGTGTTGCTCGCGGCCTGCGGCAACCGCCCTCGAGGAGGGGACGTGTCCCGGATCACGACGCCCGAGAAGGGGGCCGTGACCTTGCGGCAGGGCTTTGATGACGCGCCCGCTGACTGGGAGTTCGTCGAGGGTACCTGGCAACGCGAGACCCGTGGAGGCAACGGTGTCCTCGCACAGACGGCCACCGAGCGCGTTTTCCCCGTGGCCTTGTGGAAGAAGGCCCGGTTCTCTGACATGGGTATCTCCGTCCGGTTCAAGCCGATCTCCGGGTGGATCGACGCCAGCGGCGGCATCGTGTTCCGGGCCCGGGATGGCCGTAACTACTACGTCGTTCGCGCCAACAGCCTGGAGGACAACTTCCGCCTTTACACGGTCATCGACGGCGATCGGGATCAGATCGCGAGCACGAAGATCGATGCGCCCGCTCTGGGCCAGTGGCACACGTTGCGCGTCGTGGCTGTCGGCTCCCGGCTCCAGGCCTATCTGGATGACAAGCTCTTGATCGACCATCAGGACGAGACCTTCCAGACGGGATGGGTTGGCTTGTGGACGAAGGCCGACGCGGTGACGGACTTCGATGACTTAGTGGTGAAAGGGATCCCCACGAAGCGCGAAGGATTCCAATAGCTGCCGGTTCGCAAATCGGCGGCGCATGCGAATGGATTCAGAATTGGCCACGACACCCTTGAAGCAGGACGAACTTGAACACGCCCTACCTACACAGAGCGGTGATTCAAGTGCGGTGATCCGGCTATGCGGGGTGCACAAGTTCTACTCGCGCACCGAGCGGCGGGCCGACACGTTGAAGGAGAGCCTGCTGAGCGCCCTGGCCCAGAAGGCCCGCCATGACTTGGTCCACGCGTTGGACGCGGTGGACCTGGCGGTCGGACGCGGGGAGGCGGTGGGGCTGATCGGGCCCAACGGATCGGGCAAGTCAACGCTGCTCAAGCTGGTCGCCGGCATCACGCAGCCGACCCGGGGAACGGTGAACGTATCGGGCCGCGTGCTGGGTCTGATCGAGCTTGGGGCGGGTTTTCACCCCGACCTGACCGGCGATGAGAACGTGCGCTTGCAGGGGGCCATCTACGGGATGGAGGCCGACGAGGTCGAGCGACGTCTGGACGCGATCCTGGATTTCGCCGAGTTGCGCGAGTTCCGCTCGATGCCGGTCAAGCATTACTCCTCGGGCATGTTTGTCCGGCTCGGTTTCGCGGTTGCCGTGCATGCCGATCCCGACGTGCTGCTCGTCGACGAGGTGCTCTCGGTCGGCGATCTCGATTTCCAGGAACGGTGCATGCGAAAGATCCGCCAGTTGCGGCGGGGCGGCATGACGCTGCTGTTCGTGACCCACTATCCGGAACAGGCCGAGAGCGTGTGCGACCGGATCGTGTGGCTGGAAAACGGAGGAATCCGCGGGGCCGGACCGGCGCTGGAGGTCCTGGCCGATTACCATGCGGACCTGATCGCCAGCCGCTACGGCAAAACGCGCGGGCCGCTCGACGACAAGGCCCTGGCGGTGGGATTGCCGGGGCGCTTCGGTTCGGGCGAGGCGCGGATCGAAGCGTTGCGTATCCTGGACCGCGACGGCCGCCCGCGCACCAACTTCCGCCGCGGCGAGGCGCTGGTGATCGAGATCGATTACACCGCCCAGTCCGACGTGCGGGCGGTCGATTGCATGCTGCCCCTCTACACGTTTGACGGGACCATGCTGACCTTGTGGCGCGCCGAGCGAGAGGCGGCGCCGAGCCGACCGGTCGAGGGGCGCGGGCGCATCCGCCTGGAAGTCCCGCGCCTGCCGCTGCTGCCGGGTCGCTATGGCCTGACCGTCTCGCTGACGCCGCCGGGTCGGCCCTACGACCACTACGACGTGCTCTACAAGCTTTTCCATTTCTGCATACAGCCGGAGCCGGGTTGGGAAACGGTCGCCCCGATCGAACTGAAGGCGGTGGCCGAAGGCCCTCGATGAACGGGCCGGCCCACGGCCGCCGGGTTGGAAGTCGCCGCAATCTTACGGGTCGTCCCATGTGCTCGTGCTCGTAATCGTAATCGGACCCCATCGTCGCGTCCTTAATCGATTGTGACCCAAGGAAAAGACCGATTACGATTACGCGCACGAGTACGAGAGTCGATCAGGAATGAGAACGGGGAGCCTCCATCCAAGCGGCGTTGATTCCAAAAACTGAATCATATGCGACGCCCCTCCGTCGCGGTTTTGTTTTTGACAAAGCGGTCCTCTTTGGGGTAGTTTGGAATTCGTTCAACGCGACCAGACGACCAAAGAAGAACCAACGGCCGAGTCGTTTATCGAGGTCAGTCGGGTCGGCCAAATCGTGAAGTGGAACTGAATCTTCATGGATCACGAAGTCCTCAAGTCAGGATCGGTTGCATTGAACGCTTTGATTACCTAACATGGGAAATCCTGGGTAAAGTGGATTGTTGGGCGAGGATTGGGTGGGTTGGGAGATGGTGTTGGCGATGCGTGCTCGTGGGAATCGTTGGTTTTGGATTTGGCGGGGCCGTTGCGCTGCTGGGGCGCGACGGGGACTCGGGTTCCTGATCGTGTTGGGGCTTTCCAGTATTTGGATTCATGGAGAGCCGGCACCGGAGGACGCGCCTTCAGAGAAGTCCGAGCCGTTGGTGATTGACGTCACGGGAGAAGAATTCGAGTGGCATATCCGTTATCCGGGATCCGATGGGACGCCGGGGACGCCGGACGATATTCTGACGCGCCGGCATTTGTATCTTCCGGTCGGCGCCAACATTCGTCTCGAGTTGCACAGCAAGGATTATGTCTATTCCCTGGCGCTGCCCCATTTGGAGCTTAATGAGATTGCCGTGCCGGACTTGACGTTCATAATGGAGTTCAAAACCGAGCGCGAGGGGACGTACGAGTTGCTTGGGGACCAGATGTGTGGTTATACTCATCCCAAGTTGATGGGGGAAATGGTCGTTCTCTCGAAAGAGGCGTTTGCAGCCTGGTCCGAGAAGGCGAAGGCCGAGTCTTAGCGGGTTGGATGCGTGTAGTTTGGATCTGAAGCGTTGCTGAAAAGGGGGGGGCTTAGTGGTGAGGCCATCTCTTATCGTCTCTCGACTCTTGATTGTGTTGGCGATCGTTGGGGTTCAGGCGGCCCGGCCGCCCGCGTTTGAATCCGCGTCGGCGAGCGAGGCCGACCCGTTGCGCGTGCTGGCCACGTTGCCCGCGTTCACGCTCACCGATCAGGCGGGCCAGGCGGTCGGTCTTGACGAGTTGGCCGGCAAGGCGTGGGTCGCCAATTTCATCTTCACCCGTTGCCGGGCGACTTGTCCGGTGCAGACGCGCATGATGTCCCGCTTGCAGGAGCGGTTGGCGGCGGATCCGCGCCGGGAGGACGTCCGCCTGATCAGTTTCAGCGTCGACCCCGAACATGACACGCCGGCCGTGCTGGGTGAGTATGCGCGGCGGGCGGGCGCCGACACGGGGCATTGGCAGTTCCTGACGGGGTCGCGCGATGCGATCTGGCAACTGAGCAAAGAGGGTTTCAAGCTGCCGGTGGGCGAGAATCCGAGCGACGAGTTGATGCCGTTGTTTCACAGCCCGCGGCTGGTCCTGGTCGATGCGCAGGCTCGCATTCGGGGGTACTATGACGGGATGTCGGAGCAAGGGCTGGACAACGTCCAACGCGACTTGCAACGGGTGTTGCGGGAATCGCCCCGCGCGCCGGCGTCCGCGAGCGCGGCTCAACTCGTCGGGTTTACCGAGCAATCCAGGTCCGCCGAGCATGCCGAACCCGCCTACACCGAACGACCGATTCCGCCCAAGATTGTCAATCCGCCCTGGCTCCAGACGCGCAAGCAGGAACAGTTGGAGTTGGTCGGCGAGTCGGGGCTTTTGCACGACTTCAAGTTTTCGGATCAGTGGGAAGCCAGCGCGATCCGTTTCATGCACCGGGTCGTGGACGATGCCGGCAAGACTTATAAGCCCGTGCACTATGATCACGGCAACGGCGTTGTGGTCGCCGACGTCGATGGGGACGGACACGGCGATATCTATTTCTGCAACCAGGTCGGTAGCAATCAGTTGTGGCGCAATCGCGGCGATGGGACCTTTGAAGACATCACGCAGCGGGCCGGCGTCGGCGTCACCGACCGCATCAGCGCCGCCGCTTCGTTCGCCGATGTCGATAATGACGGCGACCCCGACCTGTACGTCACGACCGTGTGGCAAGGCAATCTGCTGTTCGAGAACGACGGCGCGGGGCGGTTCAAAGACATCTCGCGCGACTGCGGGCTGGATCACAAGGGTCACTCGTCGGGGGCGGTTTTCTTTGACTACGACCGCGACGGCCTGACCGACCTGTTCCTCGCCAACGTCGGCCAATATACGACCGATACGCTGCGCATGGTGGTCAACGACGTCACCACCCGCGATGGCGAGCCGGGTGAGTTCCACTACTACGAGGGATACAAGGACGCGTTCGGTGGCCATCTCAAACCCGAGCGTGACGAACGCAGTATTTTATTCCGCAACACGGGCCAGAACCGGTTCGTCGACGTTTCCGAACAAACGGGCCTGATCGACGCGGGCTGGACGGGCGACGCCAGCCCGATCGATCGCAACCAGGACGGCTGGCCCGATCTCTACGTCCTGAACATGCAAGGCCATGATCAGTACTGGGAGAACATCGAGGGCAAATCGTTCGTCAACAAGAGCCGCGAAGTTTTTCCCAGCACGCCGTGGGGTTCGATGGGGATCAAGGTCTTCGATTACAACAACGACGGGAGCATGGATATCTATATCACCGACATGCACTCGGACATGAGCAAGACCGTCCTTCCGGGGCAGGAAAAGCTCAAGGCCCAGATGCGCTGGTCCGAGTCGTTTTTGGCCCGGGCGGACATCCCCAGCATCTATGGCAACGCGTTTTTCGAAAACGACGGGAGCGGCGGGTTCAAGGAGGTCTCCGACTGGATCGGGGCCGAGAACTTCTGGCCGTGGGGCCTGAGCGTGGGCGACCTCAACGCCGACGGCTATGAAGACGTGTTTATCGCCTCGAGCATGAATTATCCGTTCCGCTACGGCACCAATTCGGTCCTGCTCAATAATCGCGGCGAGGAGTTTCTGGACAGCGAATTCGTGCTCGGGGTCGAACCACGCCGGGAGGGGCGAACGACCACGCCGTGGTTCGAACTGGACTGCTCGGGGGCGGACAAGGACCACGACGGCTGCAAGGGCCGCGAGGGCCGGGTGGTGGTCACGTCGGCCCTGGGCTCGCGCTCATCGGTGATCTTCGACCTGGACGATGACGGCGACCTCGATATCGTGACCAACGACTTCAATTCCGAACCAATGGTGCTGATCAGCAACCTGGCGCAAACACATGAAATTCGGTATCTGAAGGTGCAACTGATCGGCGCCCGATCCAACCGCGACGGCCTGGGAGCAACCGTCAAAGTGACCGCCGGCGACCAAACCTGGACCAAGGTGCACGACGGCCAAAGCGGCTACCTCTCGCAAAGCCTGACGCCGCTCTACTTCGGCCTGGGCCAAGCCACAACGATCGATAGAGTCGAAGTAATCTGGCCCTCGGGCCAAACCCAGACCCACCCCGGCCCGATCCAAACCAACCACCAACTCCAACTCCAAGAACCCAAGCCCCCCACCAGCTCAGCCTTAACCGCCGGCCCCGCACAAGCTATTGAAGCAATTGAAGTGATTAATGGTGCCGGGACCGGGACTTGAACCCGGACAGGGTTGCCCCCACAAGATCCTTAGTCTTGCGCGTCTGCCAAATTCCGCCACCCCGGCAATCGATCCGGCCCACGCCTGACGGGAGCTTCCCGTTCCGCGGCGGGGCCAGTTACAAGTAGAGCAAAACGACCGTCTCGTTTCAAGCTCGTACTCATGCGCCCCAAGGCAAGGGGCGCATATCGTGGATCCGTGAGATGCACGTATGCCGAGCCAAGGTGCTCGCAATCTTGAAGGATGAAAGGAGCCTTCCACGCTAATTGCCTGTTCAGCGTGTAGCACCCGGCGGGGCGACCTCGGGTGACCGGGGCGTTCAAGTTCGCCGGGTTCAGTCGTCGGCCCCAAAGGGGCGTGGCGGCGGCGAAGCGGCGGGCCGTAACACCAGTGAACCCAAATGAGCCTCGATACTGAAAATCCGCGGGCCGAGCCCTTGTGCATCGGGCGAAGGCTGAAACTCCCCGGCCATGCAACAGGCCTGATGTCGGGGAGCCGTGGCGGGGTCGACGGGACGGCACGTTGTGAAAGAACGCGAGCGCAACTCGGGAGACCTGTCGCGGCGGCGGGGGCGACCCGCAAGCCGCGCCATTTGCAGCCGTGTTCCGCCACGCAGAGGATCGCGTTAAGCGCTTGGAGGTTAGACAGGCTGACATTTCCCCGCTGTTTCGGCAAACACGGGGCAATCTTTTCGTATTGTTCGGGAGTGATCTGCATCATTAAAGGATCATGGCGCCATCCGTCTCGAAAGTCAATTGTTTAGTGTTAACAGGCTCTAGGAGTCTGTATCTGCCTCGTATAGACTCTTTACAAATGGGACATTCTTCTGAGTTGTTGACCATATCGTTGCTCGGCCAAGTCTGCAATGACGAAGAGCACGTCGTCTCAAGGGTCAGCTTGTCAGCATATATTCCATTCCATCCTGGTCTCAGGCACCCAGGAATCCGGTATCGTAATTAAGAACTGATACATGTCCGAATGGAAGCCGGAGACGAAAAATCATGGATTCACAAACAAGACACAAAGTTCCAGCACTTCAAATGTTTGACTCCATAGGTTTGGGATGGCAAGCCTTTTTATGTACGAATTCGAAAGCCCAAAGTGAGGGGTTTTCCCTTTCATGTCCCCCGCTTGGATGGCATGATAGACGGTCCGCGTTTAGTTGATTTGGGGGTGAGCACGCGCGGACGATGGCCTCCTTGAACGGCGAGAGCTACTAAGGTTAATATTACACATTCGCAAAGGACACGCGGGCGTTTGATGGCGATTGAGACGTATTATCCCTTCCAGGAATGTGAGCCCAAGTGGCGGCAGGCGTGGGCGGAGCGCGGGTTGTTTCGGGCCGGGGTGGGGGACGGGCGGCCCAAGGCTTACGTGCTCGAGCAGTTCCCATATCCTAGCGGCAAGCTGCACATGGGGCACGTGCGGGTCTATACGATCGGGGACGCGCTGGCGCGGTTTCGGCGGATGCAGGGTTACGACGTGCTGCATCCGATGGGATTCGACGCGTTCGGGCTGCCCGCCGAGAACGCCGCGATCAAGCACGGTGCCCAGCCCGGCGAGTGGACCGAGCGCTGCATCGACCAGATGCGCGAGCAATTCACGCGGCTCGGGTGCTCGTATGACTGGGACCGCGAGGTGGTCACCTGCCGCGACGATTACTACCGCTGGAACCAGTGGATCTTCATCAAGATGTGGGAACGGGGGTTGGCCGAGCGGCGCAAGGCGGCCGTCAACTGGTGCCCCAAGTGCAACACCGTGCTGGCCAACGAACAGGTCATCAACGGGCGCTGTTGGCGTCATGAGGATACCGACGTGGAAGTGCGCCAGCTCGACCAGTGGTTCCTCAAGATCACCGACTACGCCGAGGAACTGCTCGGCGACCTCGACGCCAAGCTCGCCGCGTGGCCCAACCTGGTTACGGCCCAGCAGCGCAACTGGATCGGCCGCAGCGAGGGCGCCGAAGTGGTCTTCCGGGTCAAGGAGAGCGGCGAGCCGCTGCCGATCTTCACCACGCGGCCCGACACGCTGTTCGGCGTCACGTTCATGTCGATCGCGCCCGAGCACCCCAAGATCATGGAGTGGATCGCCGGCAAACCGAACGAGGCCGAGGTCAAGGAGTTTATCAGTCGGGTCGTGCACGAAGGCCGCGAGAGCCGCACCGACGAGGCCGCCGAGAAGGTCGGTATGCCGCTGGGAGTCTCAGCCGTCAACCCCGTCAACGACGAGGAAATCCCGATCTACGTCGCCAACTTCGTGCTCATGGAGTACGGCACCGGCGCGATCATGGCCGTCCCCGCCCACGACCAGCGCGACTTCGAGTTCGCGCGGAAGTACGGGATCCCCATCCGGGTCGTGATCCAGCCCCAGGGCCAAACGCTCGACCCCGCGGCGATGGAGGCGGCCTACGTCGAGCCGGGCGTGATGACCCAATCGGCGCAGTTCGACGGGGCGGCCTCGGAGCAGGCCAAGGGGGCGATCACGCGCTGGCTCGCCGGGCGGGGCAAGGGCGAACCGACCGTCCAGTATCGCCTACGCGACTGGCTCATCTCGCGCCAGCGCTTCTGGGGGACGCCGATCCCGTTTGTCTTTTGCGCCGACTGCGGGTTGGGGCCCGTCCCCATCGATGAGCTGCCGGTCAAGCTCCCCAAAAAAGCCGAATTCGGCGGCGAAGGCAACCCGCTGGCGAGCGTGCGCGAGTGGGTCAATGTCACCTGTCACAAATGCGGCGGCCCGGCCCGGCGCGAGACCGACACGATGGACACGTTCTTCGATAGCTCGTGGTATTACCTGCGCTATTGCGACGCCCACAACGACCGGCTGCCGTTCGCCAAGGAGGCGGCCGCGGCCTGGATGCCGGTCGGTATTTACGTCGGAGGCAAGGAGCACGCGATCCTGCACCTGCTCTACTCGCGGTTTTTTACCAAGGTGTTGCGCGATCTGGGCTTGATTGAGCTGGATGAGCCGTTCGCGCGGCTGCTGTGCCAGGGGATGGTGCTCAGCGAGGGCGAGGACCCGCGCACGGGCGAGGTCAAGATGTTCAAGATGAGCAAATCGGTCGGCAACGTGATCGACCCGGGCGAGCTGATGGACACCCACGGCGCCGACGTGGCCCGCCTGTTCATCCTGTTCGCCTCGCCGCCGGACAAGGACCTGGAGTGGTCGGAGACCGGGGTGGAGGGGATGGCCCGGTTCGTAAACCGCATCTGGCGCGCCACGCAGAACAACCTGGAGACGCTTCGCGCGGGGGTTGCGGCGGGGGCCGAGGTCGAGCCGGGCGCGGTCGAGCGCGAGGCCGACAGGGAACTCTTGCGCCGTATCCATGAGACGACCCGGCGCGTCACGGTCGACTTGGCCGAGCGCGAGCAGTTCAACACGGCGATCGCCGCGTGCATGGAGCTGCTCAACGCTCTCAATGACTACCCCTTGCGCGAAGGCGATCCCCTCGGCTCGCGGCTGGCGGCGTTGGCCATGACGCGGCTGGCGTTGCTGCTGGCTCCGTTCGCGCCGCACCTGGCCGAGGAGGTCTGGAGCCAACTCGGGCGCGAGGGCCTGGCCGCTGAGCAGCCCTGGCCCCGGTGGGACGCGGCGGCGCTGAAGGTCGAGACGGTTGAGATCGCCCTCCAGGTCAACGGCAAGGTCCGCGCGCGGCTCCAGGTCGGAGTCGAAGAGGCCGAGGCGTCGGTCCGCGAACGCGCCCTGGCCGAGCCGGGCGTCCAGAATTTCATCGACGGCAAACAGGTGCGCAAAGTCATCTACGTGCGGCACAAGCTGGTCAACGTCGTGGCGACCTGAAGCCTCGACCGCGCGCCGGAGGATGGGGATCGGCGGGAACCGAGAGCCGATCAGGTTGGAACACGGGCACCCTTCATTGATACCGCGGTTGCTCCCAAAATTGAATCACCCCCGAGCGAATCAACTCGGTTCGATTTTCCTTGCCCTTATCGCTGGATAAAGCTGAGAATGGACCTATGAAGAACTTCCCCACGGGAGAGCCCCATGACCTATGTGATCAGTAGACTTTGCCAAGACTGCAAAGACTTATCGTGCGTCGAAGTTTGTCCCGTCGACTGTATTTACGATTATACGGGTGATGATCCATCCATCCCCAAGAACCAACTCATGATCGACCCCACTGAATGCATCGATTGCAATGCGTGCGAGCCGACCTGCCCCTGGCAGGCGATCTTTTCGGACCAGACCCTTCCCGAGCTGTTCAAGGAAGACCTGGAGCTCAACGCCAAGATCGTGGACCAGGAGCGGGACGTCCCGATCCGGGAGGCCGACGCTCCGACGCCCGGTCCCGATGAAGTGGAAACGAATAAAGAGAAGTGGGGTTACGCTTGACCCTGGGGGAACGCAACCATGGGGCTCTTTGATAAACGCGCCCGTCTGTTAAAGGATAAGATCCTGGACCTGAACGTCCGCCTGGCCAAAGCGGCCCAGGAGAAGGATTACAGGGTCGAGCAGGGGGTTTACTTCGCCAACCTGCCGAATATGGGCGAGTCCACCCAAATCCTGATGGCCGTCGATCTGCACGCGGGGGGGGAAGACTCGGTCATCCGCGCCTTTTTCGACCGCAATGGGTTTACGGTCGGGGAACTAAAACTCGACCGGTCGCACGGCCGGGTCCATGACATCGAAATCACCCCGCCCGAGGAATTGGTGACGTCGATGGCGATCGTCATGCGCTCGGAGGATTTCCACGTCATTGACGACCGCGAGCAGCCCCAGGCGTTCAACTTCTTGCAACGTACATGCCCCATCAGCGCCCTCTCGCGCGCCCTGTGCGTGCTGTTCACCGAGAGAGTCAAAAAGCTCATCGAGGGCTCGGCGGTCAAACACACGCGGGAGGGCAACCGGCTGCTCAGTTGGGTGCCCGAGGTCGGCACGGCGCTGCGCAAGAAGGTGGACGGGGGCGTGATCTACGCGCTCGAATACTATTTCGACGAGGCCTTTGAACATTTTTACTCCGGCGACTTGCGGAAGGATGGGGGCGAGAAGAGCCAATTTCAACTTCGGCTGGAAAAGGCCGTGGAGAGCGGTCAGGCCGACGAGTTTTCGATCGATCAGTTGTTTCAGGCCCCCGAGCCGCCGCCCGCCGATGCCGCGTCCCCGAAGCCGACACCGGCCAAACCCCGGACCGGGGCGCCGGCGGAGCAGCCGATATCATTCGATGACCGGGCCCTGTCGAGGAAGAGAACGGCCGAGCAACCAGCCCCATCCCCTCGTCCGGCCACTCATGACAAGGAAGAAATCCGTAAACTGAAGCGCGGCGCGCAGCTCACGAAAACGTTCGCGATCATGTATCGTTCGCTTGTCGACACCGGTCCCGCCGACGCCGCGCACAACGCCGAAACGCTCCTGCAACATCTCAATCAACTTTTCAGGGCGCTCGCTTCGTGTGTCTTGGTCAGGGAGCACGCGAGCGATTCGATGACGCCCTACGCGCGGGCCGGCGAGCCGCTGGTCTGGAGCAGTGCTTCGGGCCGATCCATCTCGGGTCACCTTGTCCGCGAGTGTGTCAAACGCCGGTCGGTCGCCTCGGGCGTCGCGCCGGATGGACCGGGAGCCGATCAAGACGTGGCCTCGCGGCAGGTTTATGCCGCCGCCGTGCCTTTGCTGGTCAACAATTCAATTCAAGGGGTTCTATACCTGGAACGGCAATGCGGGAAGGACGGGTTCCGCAAGGACCATTTGAAGATGTTGAATCGGTTGTCCCAGGTTTTCGAGGAATTCCCCCACCTCACGATCGGAAGTCCGCGACCCTCCAAAAACGAATAACGTGCCGGGGTGTAGAGATCCGTTCACCGGCTGCGATGAGACCGCAAGGCACGGCCGGATCGGCGGCTTTGGAACAAGTCGCCTACCAAATCGTTTTCAATTGCCAGATATCCAGGGCTTTGAGGTTCGCGCTGCCGCCGCTCGCGAACGCCTCGACGCCGATATTGGTCGCCGCCGCACCGATGTTGTTGCTGAATACGACCCAGTCGTTCGCAAACACTTCAACCAGTGACTTGTCGATGAATACATGCAGCCGCAACGTGTCCTCGCCGTCGAGCAGGTCGACTTCGGCCTTTTTGTCGCCGACGATAAGGAATCGGCCGTCGTAGGTGATGGGAGCAAAGCTCTCGCCGTCGGGGGAACGGCGGATCTTCAGACCGTAAACCGACGCGTCGCCAGGTTCAAACTCCGCGATGATCTCGATGGTGTCGCCGCGTCCCCGCGCATCCTGGACCACGTGAGACGAGTCGGCGAGCGCCACGTTCCAATCCTCATAGTGTTCGCCGCGCAATTTCTTTAGTTCAGGCGGAGGCTGTTGCGAAAGGCGGCCGTCGGGCCGGACCCTGAACACCCTCGGCAATGAAAGGCCGCCCCCCGTGGTCATCCAGAATAGGCGCCGGCCCAGATGATCGACCTCGGCCACGTAAGGCGCATAGACCGTGCCTCTGTAATCCTGGTGGCCGTGAATTTTGTGATCGAATCCGTATGCGCCGGAGTAATCCAGATAGCCGTGGTATTCGGGTTCGAATTTGCAATTCTCGAAATCCATTGTTCCCGTGTAGTAACGACATACGCCCTGGGGAGCATAGGTCACCACCCATTTGTCGTCCAACTTGAACAGCGTGGCGACCTCCCAGTGTTTCGGTCCCTCGCCGACCAACGGTATCCCGATAAACTCCCAATCAACGAAATTGTCGGACTTGTATAATGAAATGCAGGCCTTGCCGCCCTCCTTGCGCGCGCCCAGCACCATGTACCACTGACCCGCCTCCTTGAACACGAACGGGTCCGAGATGATGGCATAGTCACCCTCCTTGAGCGTCCCCACCGACTTGGGGCCAAACGGAGTGGCCGGATGTTTCTCCCAGCCGATCAGCTCGTCATCGGTCGGCATCGCGATCCCGATATTGCTGCCGTACTTCGTGCCGATACTGGCGTAAAAGGCCATGGGCACGCCGTCATCGTTGATGATCGTGTTGCCCGAATAACAGTGCTTTTCACCGATCTCGCGCGAGGGCCACAGCGCGATCGGTAGGTGTTCCCAGTAAACCAAGTCTTTGCTTCGCGCATGACCCCAATGCTTATAGCCGAAACCATAGCTGTCCGGATTGTACTGGTAAAACATGTGATAGTAGCCCTTGAAGTAGAAGGGTCCATCCGGGTCGCCGTTCGACCAGGCCGGGGGTTTAAAGTGAAAAGTCAATCTGTCCTTCGAGGTTCCGATGCCCCGCCGCGCCAGCGAATCAACATTTCTCATGGCGATCTCAACGCCGGCATTGGCGTAGACCGGAAACCTTCGCCTGTCACTCTGTACGATCTGGTCAACGTTGATATAGCCCCAGGGGAGGGGATCAGTCCCCTGGCCCCACATATTATAAAGATGCACCAGGCCTTGGGTCGTGCCGGTATGCGTGTCAATGATTTGGATCTGCGCGGTTTTGCCCCTCAGGTTCTTGACGTCCCATGTGTACCAGCTCAGGCGCCCATCATCCTGGGCGGCCCAGTTGACGCCGCTAGCCGTCCGCTGGACCTCATCGTCGATCAGCAGGTTGATGCAGCAGGTATTCGGCGCGATCCCGTCTTGTTCGAGGTCTCGGGTGTCGATCGCGTTTCCGCCTTCATCCGTCAGCGAACCCCAGGTCGCGCCGCCGTCGGCCGAGAACTCCAGTTTCCCGCCGCTTTCGTTGCCCAGCCAGACTCGGACCGTCAGCGCATGCGCCTTGCCGGCGCGAAGATCGGTGGGGCGGGCCAGATCATAAGCCTTCAGCGCGGCGTTGATATAAGGGCCGGGGTTCTCGACTCGGACACCTTCATCGGGGCCTCCACCGTGTTCTTCCCATCGATGCTTCCATCCGGGCCAGAAAGCAAGGCCCGCTTCGATATCATGTTCCAGGGACTTCGTGGCTCTCTGATTGGTGATGAGCCACTCCCACTGGTTCGCGGCGTGCCAGGGACCGTGAATCCCCGCGGCCTGGGGATAGGGTTCCCCTCCCATGTCGGTCCGGCCCCATGTTTTGAACGTGATACGCAAATTGTTTCCACGAGAAAAGCCCTGAACGCTCCGGATTCCGTTCATCAGGCGTCTTTCGTTAAAATCGCCGTTGCGGTCGAAAAAACACCAGTCGCCGCCGCCCAGGTCCCATAGCCGGGAGTAGCATGAGCCGGGCTGAATCGTCCCCGCGGGAGGCGGCCAGGGAACCGCGTCCCCATCATCCGCCCCCACGTTCCAAACGTCCGGGTCCAGCCCATACATCCCGCCGGATCGACCCATCGCATCGAAACTCTCGCGGAACAAGACTTCAGGGACCGAGGAATTGGGATTATCGCGCTCCACCACGATATCGTCGAAAACCGCATGCTTGAAACTTCCCAAACCGATGTAGACGAGGCCGGCTTTTTCGCCGCTTGGGTCCGTTGCGTTCGTTTCGAGTTTCAACGGGTGGTGGCCGCCATTGATGAGAAAGTTGATATGGTCGCGCTCGATGGTGAACGGCGGCGAGGTCATGACGCCCGTTCCCTGTTCACCATTGTGATAACTGTTGACAAACCCATTCCCACGGAATCCCGTCACGGGGTTCTGTTCGGAGAGCGTACCCGTGGCGGGGCCCTGACCAAAGGCATCGCCACTCACCCACCAATCTCCAAAGTCTTCGCTCTCAAAGTCGGCGATCATGATTTCGCTGGATTCGGCGGCCAGAGCATTCAGTCCCCATGACAGGCATAAAACCCCCGCCCAGAGGGATATGATCGCTTTCGAAGTCTTTCCCATCGTTTTGTCCTTCATTCGCCGAAGATTGCACCCCTGATGTTGGATTCCCTTTCGCCAATCTCTGAACAGCCAAGTTCCTTCAGGACCCGCGGGGAGATGACCTCAAAACGCTATCATGACCGATGCTTTTCATGAAAGGAATAGTTGGGCCAGTCAGTCATTTTCGGCGGTGAGAGATAGAGTTAGGGAAGTCCGATGGGGTTCGCCCGTCCTACCTGCCATCCGATCAAATCGACGTACGGCCCCAGCTCAGCAACGTCGGGCGCCTTCGATACCGATCAAATCGGCGGAATGTGTTTGAGGCATATCGCCGTCGGGTGATTAAATACGGAAGTAGCGATGTACGGTTGCAGATCGAGTGCCCTGGATTAGATGGAGTGTAAAATGATTGGACGTGTGAACGTGTGTGGTTTGTTGCTTGTTCCGATCGTCCTCTTCCCCGCGTCGACCTTTTCGATGACGGGCGATTATCCCGACGAAACATTGCCGCGGGAGATCCCGGTGGCTCCCTATCACGGCGAGACGTATGAGGCCGTCGTCCCCGATACGCTGGATCTCGCCGAACACGCCGAGCTGGCGATCAACGTTCTCACAAGGTGCCTCGCCCCCGAGTATGACTATGAACTGTATGACCTCTTGGACCTAAGCATCAATCCGCCCACGTTGATGTCGGGCGGCGGATACATCAACCTCAATCCCAAATGGGCCGAAGCCCTGCCCCGCCTGAGAGTCATGACGGGAAGCACCACCAACCTCGACGTCGATGGAAAGCTGATCGCCAGTCTCGTCCACGCCACGGGCAAGGACGGACTCTGTTATTACCCCGTCGAAGGCCGTCCGTGGGCCTTTTTCGAGGAGGCGACGCGAAAGATCGGCAAGCCTTATGCGGACGTGTTCGGTGAGGGGCGCCAATTGTTGGCGTATGCCGTCTGGTATCAGCATGACGCAAATCCCCTGTGGAAGGAACTCGCCGAACGAAAGATACGGCGTTTGACCGAACTGACCCTGCGCAAGGATGACACGCTGTAATTCAGGGGTGGTCGCGGCTATACGCCGGGAGACGGCGCCGAGGGTCCGGTCGTTCCCGTTGCGGATACCGGGGTTTATCCCGCCGAAAAAGGTATGACGGGAACCCCGGCCACATATATCAGCGGCTTCATTCCGATGGCCGGCGCCGCTTGGCACCGTCTGACGGGGGATCCGTCCGCGCTCGAACTGGGACGCGGGCTGGCGCTTTACCTTTATCGCCATGGAGAAATGCTCAACCCGAATACGGGTTTCCCCACCGTCGTGGACCATCCCGGTCATCTCACCAAGAGCATCCTCTCGAATCTGACCTATGCCTTGGTGGTCGGGGACCAGGAAATGATCAAATGGGGCAAGACGGGCTTCGAACACCTGGTCAAGCTTTGGGATCCCGATCATACGGGGATCATCTTCGGGAAAGTCCCCTGTGTTCTCTCGCATATGATCGCGACGGGAATCCTGTTATCTCAGGCCGGGGAAGGTGATTACTGGGAGGAGGTCGACCGATGGGTGCGCAACAGCCTCATCAATTGCCAATTGCAAGCCGCGGACATGGAGAAAACCAAGGCCCTGCCGACCGACTACAAAACGGATCTGGGACCCAACGTCATCCAACCCGACGACGCCACGGAGCGCTGTATCGGTACCTGGTGCCACGGACTCACCGAACGTCTTCGCTCGATCGGCTGCTGCAACGGGAACGCCTCGATCACGCTTCACTACATCTGGGACAATATCGTTACGGCCGATGACGAGGAGCTTAGGGTGAACTTGTTGATGAACCGCGCGTCGCCCTGGGCGGACGTCGATAGCTATCTGCCTTATGAGGGGAAGGTGGCCGTTGAATTGAAAACAGATCAAAAGGACCTATTCATCCGAATTCCCAAATGGACCCATTGGAACAAGGTTTCGTGCTCCGTGAACGGGCAATCTCATGAATACCAATGGCGGAAGGGATATATAGCGGTCGGCGCGGTCAAGGCCGGAGATGAGATCGTGGTGGAGTTTCCCATGAAACGGAGGGTCCTGTCCTCGGCGTTCCCGGCGGTTTTTCATCAAGCGGTCTTTTCACCAGGTGAAGCGTATCAGGTGACCCTAAAGGGAAACACCGCCGTCGATCTCACGCCCGATTTGGGTTACCCCGTGGGGAATCATGCGCAATACCGCGCCGACACGGCCCCGCTAAAGCAAGTGCGGCGCTTCGTCTCGCGCGAGCGATTCATCTGGTAGGGTCCGTCGCTCTCGGAATTCGTGGTTGCCAAAACCGCTCCCCGCCGTCATCATGATTCGCTCGCGTGGAGCGGGTAATCGATCGCGACTTTAACAACTGTGTCCCTCGAATCTGTTGGGTATCTCAATACAGTGGGGAGGTCCATCATGGATCGTAGAGATTTTCTTAAGCTCTCGGCGAGCGGCGCGGCGCTGGCGGCGGCCGAATCTCAGGGCCCGATCTTCGCCCAAATCCCGTCCGAGCGACCCAATATCTTCATGATCTTTTCCGACGATACGCCCAAACGGGATTTCGGGTGCTACGGGAACAACGTCGTCCGCACGCCCCGCATCGACCGGTTGGCCAGCGAGGGCATGCGGCTTGATAACGTCTACACCGGTTCGCCGACCTGCGTTCCGAGCCGCACCTGCCTCTACACGGGGCTTTACCCCATCCGCAACGGGGCCCACCCCAACTGGAGTTCCGTGAAACCCGGGACCAAGAGTCTGCCCCATTATTTGAAGGCCCTGGGCTACCGGGTCCTTCTGCTGGGCAAGAAACACCTCTGGCCGTGGGACAGCTTCCCATTCGAATACCATGATGACGATATAGGATCCCTGGGGCCGGGCGAGGACCTGCAAAGAATCCTGGCCGAACCCGGCGATCAACCGTGGTGCATCGTCATGTGCAAGTTCAGCGCTCATGTCCCCTGGCCCCACAACAATACCAATTACAAGACCGATCAGATGGACATTCCGCCCGACCACGTCGACACGCCGCAGACCCGAGACCTGCGGTGCCATTATTACTCGAAGATCACCGAGATGGACGAAGCGGTGGGCAAGGTTTTGGATCTCTTGGACCGTTCGGGCAACGCGGAGAATACTCTCACGATCTACACCGCGGACCACGGCACCGACTGGCCGAAACAGAAGTGGAACCTCTACGATGCCGGCATCAACGTCCCGTTTATCGCCCGCTGGCCGGGAAAGATCAAACCCGGCTCCTCCAGCGACGCGCTGATCAGTTACGTCGACATCCTGCCGACTTTCGTTGACGTTGCCGGTGGAGACGTCTCGAAGTTGACCGCACGGGTGGACGGCGCGGAATTGGACGGTGAGAGCTTCCTGCCGGTCCTCGCGGGCGAGACGCAGGACCATCACGCCGAGATATTCGCATGTTTTACGTGGGGCGTCATGGAGGCGTACCCCATGCGGGCGGTGCGCACCAAGACCCATAAGTACATCTGGAACATCGACTCCCATTTCAGATACCAGTGGCCCCCCGATACCGGCTGGTGGGGCGAGAGCCAAGGCCCCATGGCGCTGACGCCGTGGGCCGCTCACGGATGGTCCATGGCGCGATCATGGCTCGAAAAAGCGAAGACCGACCCCGCCGCCGCGGATATAACCAACGCGCTTCAGTTCAGGCCGCCCGTCGAGCTGTATAACGTGCGGGAAGACCCTTATGAGATGAACAACCTCGCCCAGGATCCGGACCAACAACAAACGCTCGCCTCCCTGCGCGCGAAGCTGGATGCTTGGATGCAGCAGCAGGGCGATACGGGGGACTCGGCCTATCACAAAGAGGCCCACCGAGATAAGCGATTCTTGGATGAGTTCTACGGACGCCAGGTTGTCATCAACGTGAGAATGTACCCGGGACCCGCCGATCCCATCACGAAAACCCTGGCCGCGTCGGTCCAATTAACATGCCCGGTCTGGCGCGCCGAGATTCGCTATACGCTCGACGGGAGCGAACCGACGCGCAATTCAACGCTGTATACGGAAATGTTTCATCCGCTCCCCCCCGTGACAATTAAGGCCAAGGGTTTTTTCGAAGGCGGCGAAACCCCCGTGAAGGTCGTCGCGGTCGACGACGTCGATTTCCGGTTCCATTACCAATACCACTTTAAGCCCGAGTCCTGGTAACGCGGACCTTATATGGGGGGGGGCGCCATTCGGCGCCGGGTCTGAGCTCAGATGCGCCCAGCCCCTTTGTTACGGGCAAACATGCATTTGTCAACTGCCCGGGGTTTTGTAACAGTGGCGAAAAGTTGCTTGCCGGTTTGATATGCTCAGAAGCTTGCGGAATCCGTTTTCCGGTAGTGCAGGTAGTCTATCAAAAACTGTTGGTTTGCGGGGGCGCCCTTGCCGGTTTGGTAGCTTAGGGAATGGTCCCTCATTTTTATTATTTCAAATGGACTTTCCCAAACCGGAGTCAGGAACCATGGATCTTCACTGTTACCCTTGATCCCAACCTGCAAATGCCTTGAGTCGATCACCCGCACGAGCAGGTAAAGCGCCTCTTGATCAAATATTTCGCTTGGGATGTCTCCATCAAATTGAGGTCCAAAACCCCGATCATTATGATTCTCCCAACCTCGCCCCGAACGTCCAAGCTGAATGTTTCCGACCACGTGTCCCTTTCCCGGAAAATAGGCGACGCCCGGGTGCCAGGCATTACTCTTACCCTCGTCATCCCTGGGACTGAATCCAAGGATGATGCTCCAGGCATACGTGTCTTCTGGTGGAATGAAGCGCATCTCGATCTCCCAGGGCGGTTTGTAATGATCGAGGGAAATGGGATCTCCGGGAGCGAAATTTCCTCCGGCAAGGTTGTTCCCGCCGGCCAGGGTCACGGTCAGGTAACCCGGGTGAGACCACGTTTCGGTCACGTGACCATGGAACTCGCTCCAATAGTGGCCGATGAATCCCGGATGATTGAAATCGTGTGAAAAGTGTTCGATGGAAGGGAATGGATGAGAATACCGAAAGTCGATAAACCCAAAATAGGCCTCCGCGTCCCGAATAACCGGTTCGGCTTCGGGCCATTGTTCCTGTATCCACGAGGACGACGCGACAATCGGGCTGACATTCCAGACACCCGTAATCTTTCCATATCTTGAGACATCCAAAGTTCTTCGCAGGAACGCGGTTTGAGGATTGAAACGGATTCCAAACGTGACGTGGGTTGGGCTATTCAAAAAGAACTGGGGATATGCGTGAGTATTGGCGGGGCCGAAATCATGCTGACCGTCGCCGATATCGATGGACGACAGCCCCCAGTCGCCTTGAAAGGATGGAAACGCGGAAGGGTCGTCGCAGTTGCCCCACACGTAAAACTGTTCCTTCAGACCGGCGTCCACCCACCTGGAACCCAGATGAATAATGTACAGTTGGAAAGAATGGGTGTCGGGTGGTTTGCGGGTCCGGTCCGTCGGCCAACTGGAGGGATCGGAAAACGTCAGCTCCACGTTCAACCCAATCGCAATATTGACCTGAACCGAAGCGCATTTGGTCCAGAAGGAATGCATTGCGTCCATTTCGCATTCCCAAGGGGGAGGGTAGTCGGCCAGAGGGATGGGTTCGCGCAGGATTCCCTTGATTTCCTCGTCCAGACCCGAGTGATAGATCGTCAGTAATCCGGGATGTTCGTTGGGGGAAATCGACGTTTCTTCCGAGGCTTGATACGAGTACCGACTCGGAATTCCGGGTTCGAAGTGATCGGTAAAATCTCGGATGTCGTTGGCAAGAGTTGAATAGGGTGAGTTGAATATGAGGATTAAGCAAAAGGATGCGGATTTTACGTAGTCGATCCTGAAAAAGACCCCTTGCCCAACAACAATGGGATCAAAACGCTGGTGGGTAGTGTATAGTTTTGCAAGAAAAGCGGTCAGTCGCCGCCGAAACCTTGCGAAAGTTGGCGCCATGAAACCCAAGCCCTCCCCGTGCGAAGACCTGCAAGGCGATCTGTTCAAGCCGACATTTCCCATTTTGCTAACCAAACCGTTCGATCCTCCAAATCTTTGAGTGGATCAGCCCACCGTGCCTGGCCAAAGGCAAGGGATTTGACCATGGATTCTGGCCGAAGAAGCTCTTTTGAGTTCTCACGGCCGGCAATTTCAACATTCACCCCCTTGGATCACC
>Ga0310121_10001764_pt1 | contig 21459 bp, 12 predicted proteins | sample CB27_Tmax_986_MG_FD_203504 | JGI IMG/M metagenome (GOLD analysis project Ga0310121, IMG submission 203504) | Marine microbial communities from Western Arctic Ocean, Canada - CB27_Tmax_986 | ecosystem: Environmental > Aquatic > Marine > Oceanic | place: Canada: Western Arctic Ocean | collected...
CGCAACATCGGGATAATCTGGTCAACTCCATGACGTTTCTGTGCCATCTAAAAAAATCCTTTCCGGGCTAAAGCCCGGGCTGGACTCTCTCACATGCACTGGTACTTTTCACGGGGGGAAGGTCACCAAGCGAGAGTTTCCGCGAGGACGACGATTATGGAGTTCCAAGAAAGATGCCAAGACCAAAAAATGGTGGCCAACCACCAACCGATTGACTGCCTAGCAACGATCATAATTCCGCCAGCCAACGCTGTTACGCAGGTCACGACATCTTTGCAGAAGATTGCACAATAAATAGGCCGTGAGAAGTCGAATCCGTTTGCAAGGAGCCTGAACCATTCAACGGTCATGAACCGCCACGGACGATTAGAACAATTGCCATCAAGATCATCAAAACGCTGTGCACACGAGAAAGCGCAAAGTGCGGGCCTTTTGAATCGGTTCCGCCAGCGGCGTATGGGTTCGATTTGAGCTGGTCACTCACAGTGGATCGATGTCCAATATTGAAGCGCAGAACTTTAAATTCAGTGGAATTCCTACTGAATACCTATTCAGCGGAATTCCGCTGAATAGGATGTGATTACAACCGTATCGTACTACAAAGTCGTTCTCACACAACGAGTTAGGACGATTGATGAGAGAGGCTCGGAATTAGTCAGAGGAATCCTGCTGGCGAGTCATCTTTTTTCCAGACCAACAACGACCCAGGCTATCGCGACCGGCTCGAAGCCCTACCATGCCTGGAGCGTAAGCGGACCGGGCGTGGGAGTGCAGCAGTCGTGTGATTGCGCGAGTTGGGGGATTTTCCGGATGACGAGACGACGAGTGACCACAGGCCGGTGGAGCTGGTGCTTGTGCCGTGGAGATTCACAAACGACGAGTTTTGAAGCTGAGCCCGACGGGTAGTCTGGGCGAGGCCGAATCAGGGCGCTGAGCCCCTAGTCCCATTCTTAGAAAACGGTAGTTATTTAGAACAACCCACATGCAAATGCCTTTTTGGGTGCTTCGGTGAGCGCCACCGAATTGCGATTTGGAGTGCGGTGAGGAATCACCGCTTTGGAATACGGTCGGAACTGCCAGCACGCGTTGCCGCCGTGCCAAACGGGTTAGAAGAGGGTTCACGACGTACGTTGTCGCGCGGCGCGAGATGGCTGTTAAAGTCTGGCAATCCGACCTTTCTTGGTTCGGCGCAACGCTTGTTCCGCTGGAAAATTCGCGAAAAATCGGTGATGCCTCACCGCAATCCAAAGTACGTCGGTCGCCCCCACCGACATGCGCAACGGCAACCGACTGGACAAGTGCCAATATCCTTCCCTTGCTGGCACAGATTCTCGCAACTAATGAAATGCACACAACTTAAGTGCGGGGCGTGTCATCTAACATGTTTCGAATCAAAGTGCCATCGGAAGTCAATTTTACCGTTTTTTGAGACTCCTACCGGTCAATTCTTCCACCCGCCAAACTGCGTCGGCTCCATCGCCCGACGCACTTTCGGGACTCTCTCACTTCTGACCATTTACGGAAGGTTTCCGACGCCGAGTGCTATTTCGCTCGGTGTTTTTGCATGCCGCCGAAGCGTTGCCAACCATCTTTTTCCGGAAAGGTGGCTCCGCTCGGATGACAGATGGCACTTCATTGTGGCTTCGCTAGTCTTGGGCCAGTCTCGATGCGCTCCGTCGGCTGCGGAGTCAGTGGCAAAGTGGGGAGGGGCATGACGAAGAGATTCGCTACTCGATTATCTCCACAAGTTCGACTAACACTCCTTCTGGGTCGCGGCAGTAGGTGACCTTGGCAAACCCTTCGGACGAGACGGTCGGTGGAACGTTAAACTCGATACCTTCGGCCAGCAGTTTTTCATGCAGGGCATCAAGATCATCGACCTGCAGTGCAATATGATTGCAGCCGACATCGCACGCCCGGCGTGGATCCGGTATCGGCTGGGGATGGGACAGGTACTGCAGCAGCTCGATCGACACGCCGTCGGCTGCTTTCAACTTGATCATCCAGACATTCGCGCCCGGCACGCCGGTTACGTTTTGGACCATCGGCGTGTCGTCTTTGAAATCCGCCCAGACCTCCATGCCCAGCAGATCACGGTAAAACCTCAGCGAGGCTTGCATATCGCTAACTACGATTCCAGTATGTCGAACAGCTTTGATGGTCAAGGTCTTTTCTCCGTTGCCATTGTCATCGGTCTAAACCTCGCTCTTTGATAGCAGCTATCCAGCCTTAACTCCAGGCAGCGACTATTCTCAGCACAAAGTCCGAGCGTTCTCATTTTCGCGCGAATCATTCAGGTAGGTGCGAAACCCTACCTTTGTGGCGGTCAGGGCACCGGCAACGACTCATGCTTGATTGCCGCCAGCGGCGCGTGTCCGGACTTTTGCAAAACATTCGCAGTCTGGGCGGTGAGGGCGACCTAATCCGCGAGTCGCTGTAGCAACGCCGCGCCCAACAAGCCGCTGCTAGCCAATTGGCCAATTCATGCCGGTCGAATCACCATCCCGAAAAACGATGGAGCCGGGTTTTCAGCCGGCCTGGTCTATGGAGCGTCGGCCGACGCTCGGACCGCACGTAACGCCTCTTCCGCGGCTTGCCTGACACGCTCGTTGTCATCTTTCGTGGCGCGTTGCAACACCGTTTCTGCCTGAGTCGCACCGGAACCGATTTCGCCCAGTGCTGTCGCGGCCACCGCCCGCGTAATGGGACGCTGATGTGACAGAAGTGCGACCAGCGTCGGTACCGCCCATTTGGCCCTTGGTCCCATCATGCCAACCTTCAGGATGACTCCTCCCTCGCCAAGGCGCATCGCTTCAACCAATGTCGGAATGTGACTTTTGGTTGGATGGTTATAGGGATCATAGCTGAGCGCCGTGATTGCGGCGGTCCGGCCATCAATCCACACACGGATCGATTCTTTTCGACTTTCGACGATGAAGACGGTGTGCGATAATCCATCCAGCACGTCGCTAACCCGAGTTCGTGATAGCGGACAGATCGCTCCGTCGGGCTGTAAAGGCTGTCCCCAAATGTGCCCGACATCGGTTGCTCTCATGGCAACATAATTGCCAATCGCGTAGGGATACTCGGGGGAACTTGAAAAACGATTTCGATAGTGACCGTCGTGGCTAAAATCGGCGCCTCGGTAGGCGGGACATCGGTAGATCACTAACACCTCCTATGCAGCGTCCATGTTATCGGGATGCATCGCCGAAATCGAATGGTCGATGCTATCAGCAAAGTTGCCTTCCTCGAGAAACGGCAAGATCACGCTTGCCCAACTATGGTTATTCGACCCTTGACCCGCTCCCTTTGATTATTCCCGTTTCCATGATTGCGTTAAGTCGTCCCCATCTCTTCTGTGCCAATGCGCACTACGAATAGAGAAAGACAGCATGATTCAACCGTTACCACTAGACGATCGGATGTTGACAATTTAAGTTCATACTAGTTCAATAGCACCCAGAAATCATCTGACGGATAACCCTGTTACCATTCCAAATTAAGGTCTCAAGATATACATGACTCATCCTACGAATCGACGCAAATTTATTCAGCAGACATCCGCAATCGCCGGGGCCGCCGCTTTTCCCTATCTGATTAGCTCGCAGCGCGCTCGTGCCGAAGCGGCAAACGACAAGTTGAATGTGGCTGCGATTGGCGTCGGGGCCCGCGGTTCGAGAATCGGACATCAAGCTGGACGACTTGGCAATATGGTGGCCTGTGCTGATGTCATCGACGAACACGCTGAAAAGTTCGCGGCAGAACATCAAGGCAAATGTAAGATCTATACTGATTATCGTGAAATCCTCAATCGGCAGGATGTGGATGCGATCACCTGTGGTACGCCTGATCATTGGCACACAAAGATCGCCATCGACGCCATGCGAGCTGGCAAGGATGTGTACTGCGAAAAACCGCTGACTCTGACGATGGAGGAAAGCCGCCAAATTATGGAGGCCACGAAAGAAACTGGACGGGTCTTTCAGGTCGGCACACAGCAGCGGAGTGAACATAGCCAGATGTTTCTGAAGGCCATTGCCATCGTCCAAAGTGGTCGGCTGGGTGAAAATTTGCACGCGACCTGCGGGGTTGGCGAAGGGCAATACGGGGGTCCTTTTCCCTGGCAAGATGTGCCGAAAGGACTCAATTGGGACATCTGGTTGGGCCAGGCCCCAAAGGTCGGCTATTGCCCGGAGCGATGTGTTTTCGATTTTCGCTGGTGGTTAGAGTACTCAGGTGGCCAAATCACCGATTGGGGTGTCCACCATACCGACATTGCGCTCTGGGCATTGGGCGGTGCCGAAACGGGTGTTGCCGAGATCGAAGGTACCGGCATTTTTCCCGGATTGTCCCCCACGATCAACATTCTCGACGTTCTCAACGGCCGGGCGACTATGCCCAACTGCAACAGTGTGGCCACCAGCTTCCAGTGCCAAATGAAATTGGCCAACGGTAATACGATCGAGCTCAACAGTGGCGAAAATGAAATCATCTTTGCAGGTGACAACGGCAAGATTCGTGTGAATCGGCGAAGTTTGACCGGTAAACCAATCGAGGAGATTGCCGCCAGTCCGGCCGACTCGCAGAAGCTGGACGAACAGGTGCAAAAACTCTATCGCGGCATGCCGTTCGATTCTCACATGAACAATTTTTTTCATTGCGTGAAATCCCGTGAGCTGCCGATTTCGGATGTTTGGTCACATGCCAATTCAGTGAACGCCTGTCATATGGCCAACATTGCCATGCTGTTGAAACGGAGACTGACCTTTGATCACGCCGCATACCAGTTCGTCGGTGACGACGAGGCGAACCAGTTTATGTCGCGCGAGCAGCGCTCTCCTTGGCAGACTTAGGGCGCAGGCTCTTCCTTCCTGACCTTTTCTAATATTCCAAACAAATGTCCGCCAACCTCGCCGTGCGTCCAAGTGCCGACGTATTTGTCGTTGTATATGAGGACTCGCGAACTGAAGGTTCCCAGTCCCGGTAATGTTAATTTGGTCAGCGTGATGACGGGTGTGTCACCTGCCCATTTTATTTCCAGCGGCATTGGAATGGTTAAGTCCACGTGACCATACTTAATACGCGCTGTGATGAGCCAGTAATCTCCTTGCGGCAACTTCGTAGCGCTGTGAATCGTGTATTCCTCCTTGGCTGCCGGGCCGTCGTCATTGCCAAGCGTGGTGAATCGGCCAACCAGCTTTACACCCGAAAGCAATTCGGAGAAATCGCTGTACAGTTGCTTCTTGTCGGGTACGCCTGCCGTCGAGCTTTCCTCGGCCGCAATCGGAGTTTGTTGCGGATTCTCGGCCAAAGAAAATGAGCCGAAGGCCGCCAGGCAACTAAGCACAATGAACCACTTTTTCGCGGGCATCTTCTGGTCCCTTGGATGTCGCACCACCAGCGGTGCGGATTATTACCCCAGCGTCAGGTTTTTTCCGTATTGAGTTACGCCGTCCGGATCCTCGTGGTTGACGTCAAAGACGTGCACAGCCTGAAGGTCGACGTCGAGATTCAGCTGGACACCCGGCTCGACCGTTTCCGTTGCCGTGCGACAGACCAACTGGACATCGGACGCCGAGCGGACAAACAAGTCCATCTGGGCCCCGAGCGTTTCTACCACTTCCACGATGATTGGAATACCTGCTGAGTTCTCTGCGAAAGATAAACCTTCGGGGCGTATCCCCAGCACGACGGACGAATCGACACAGTCTTTCAAGCGTTCTGAATGCTCTGCAGACAGGGGAACTTGGATCCCGCCACCTTCAAATCGGATCAAGTTGGAACCGTTATTCAGTTTGCCGTCAATAAAGTTCATCGGCGGCATGCCCATAAAACCGGCCACAAATCGATCGGTTGGTTTACGGTACACTTCCAGTGGCGTGTCACATTGGTGAATATTTCCGTCGTTCATGACCACGACGCGATCCCCCAGCGTCATTGCCTCTTCCTGATCATGGGTGACGTAGATAGTGGTCGTGTTGAGTTGTTGTTGCAATCGTTTGAGTTCGGCGCGCGTCGTGACCCGCAGTTTAGCATCCAGATTCGAGAGCGGCTCGTCGAACAAAAACACCTGAGGCTGCCGTACAATGGCCCGGCCGACGGCAACCCGCTGGCGTTGGCCTCCAGAAAGCGCTTTAGGCTTTCGCTTGAGTAAATCTTGCAACCCCAACAGTTCGGCGGCCCAATGAACGCGTCTTTGGATTTCGTCTTTTGGCACTTTGCGCAACTTGAGCGCGAAGGCCAGATTCTTGTACACCGTCATGTGCGGATAGAGCGCGTAATTTTGAAAGACCATGGCAATATCCCGGTCTTTCGGCGCGACCTCGTTGACCACACGGTCTCCGATCTGGATGGTCCCCGAGGTAATTTCCTCCAAACCGGCAACCATGCGCAATGTCGTGCTCTTTCCGCATCCGGAGGGACCAACTAAGACGACGAATTCCTCGTCGGCGATATCCAAATCGATACCGTTTACAGCTTTGACCCCGCCCGGATAGGTCTTCTCGACTTTTTCTAAATTGACACCTGCCATTGAACTCTCACGCGTTGCTGGTCTTTAGCAACGAGGTTACCCCTTAATGCTTGCTAATGTAAGACCCAGACCTGGTTTCCCCTGGCAAATCAAGGACAAACCGCGTCGCTGTCGTCGATCAAGTCGTCCAGATCAAGTCACCCAGATCAAGCGCGCTGTGAACATCCCCAACAGCGTGGCCAACACCGCTCCGGTTACATGGGCGAGGCACATCCCGATGGCCCGCAAGAAAGCGCGCTGCTGTAGCACGATTGCCGCTTCTGCAGAGAAGGTTGAAAACGTTGTCAGCGATCCCAAAAACCCTGTGATTATCGCCAACCGCCATTCTGGTGACAGACTTTCGAACCGATTGAACCCGATAATGGCCAGGCCAACCAAGTAGCCGCCCAAAAGGTTGGCAACCAAGGTACCGATCGGAAACGGAGCCGGCAGCGGATTTAGCCACTCCGCGATCCACCAACGCATGGTGGCTCCGAGGATTGCACCTATTGAAATCGCCACGATCGGGTTACTTGGCATGGTTTTCTGTTAGCCTCCACTTAAACACTTCCTAAGCGACAACCGCCATGTCTGGATAATCAGCTTCTTGGCGAAACTGATTTTCCAGGAACGTCATTACGGCTAAAATGGTATTGTCGCTGTGCGGAGGCCCGAGCACCTGCACCCCCACCGGTAGCCCCGCACTCCCCTGCTCTGCCAGTTGGATCGACGTCGATTCAACCGGACGACGGCTCGGAGAATCCGACTCCTCGTCCTGACCAACTCGGCCCGCCGCGACAACACCCGCAGGTGCCTGCAGCAAATTACTCAGAAAAGCATAACTCGAGGCGGGCATTCCCTCTACTGATTTTCCATGCGGAAAGGCAGGCACACCAAACGGTGGGCATACAGCGGCGTCAAAGGCTCCGGCTTGCCACTGGGCGGCGAACCTCGCCCGGTACTGATCCGCTTGATGATTGATCTGCCAGTACTGGTCGGTGTTGCGCAGCCGCAACGACGCAAGTAACTCTGCCATTTGCTGTCTGCCGGTTTTCTCCAGCCACCGGGTCAGTGGCCAGCGCACCCAACGGGGCAACGAAACGGCGCGATGCAGTTGTTTAAGCTGTGGATCCATTTCGTCGTTCTGCAACAGCTGCAGCAGATTGGCTCCGCCATCTCCAGACAAAAGTGACAGCAGCAACCGGACCATTTCATCCGTCTGGGGCGGTGTGAATGATTCAACTTGGGCGCCAGCATCACTCAGCCTATCCGCCGCCAGCCGGGTCACGCGCCGAATCGCTGGTGAAGCAGCGAAGTAACCGTCGTCTTCCCAAACCGCAATTCGCAGCGACCGGATGTCAACCGCTTCAGGCTGAAGGGCGGGAGCCGGATAGCCGTCAGCAAAACTGGCGCCTTGTGAGGGACGCTTGATCACGTTGAGGGCCAGCACCAGGTCCTCGATGCGCAGGGCCATGGGACCAGCTGCATTTTGGACAGAGGAGATGCCGTGAAAGGCTGAATCGACTCCAGCCATCGGCGTCAATCCGCGACTTGGCATCAACGTGTGGACGCCACAAAAGTGAGCTGGCATACGCAAGCTGCCTACCAGATCGGAACCCATTCCTAACGGCGATCCGCCGGCGGACACCAACGCCGCCTCACCCCCTGAACTTCCGCCTGGTGTTCGTTGTAAATTCCACGGGTTGTTAGTGCGGCCAAAGATTGGATTTACTGTTTCGCCGAACACCATTAACTGCGAGACATTGGTCTTACAAAGCACAATGGCTCCAGCTGATCTGAGTCGCTGGACGATGGTCGCATCGCGATCCACGATTCGCCGTGAGAGTGAAGGGGTGCCCAGCGTCGTTGGCATTCCCGCCACGTCGAAGCAGTCCTTTAAAGTAATAGGCACACCATGCAGAGGTCTGAGTGACGCTTCGGTTGCCTGGAGTTCATCCGCGGCCTGCGCTTCTTCAAGGGCTTGCTCGAATCGATCTACCACGACCGCATTCAGCGCAACATCCACGGTGCGCAGATGATCGATGTGAGATTGCACAGCTTCACGCGAAGAGATCGCCCCATCCGCTATTCGACGGGCCAATTCAGCTGCGCCCAGTCCAATCGTTTCAGGCGGGTCGGGTGCCGCGGTTTTCACGTCATTCGTGATTTGCTCCATCAAACCAGACCTACATTATTCAAGGCACAAGTTCGCGGCACACTATCGCAAGGGAAGGGCGAATCCACCCCATATGACCTGAGATTCCGCTCCTTCGTAACCAAAGATGGCGGCGGGCGCATCTTCGACAATAGAACCGAGTAGCAATACGAACATGCCCTTGCTGAGCGGAATTCTTTCACTGGTTTGCGGATCCTCCTCCGTCACGACCGTGACCATACGTTTGGACTTGCCGGCCAACTGCACGGTGCTGGTGTAAAGCGAGCCACTCGATTGCACATTTTTGACCAAACCGACGATGTAAATCCCGCTGTTATTGCGCTTCGACCAATCGATCCAGCCAGAGGCGTTTGCGCCGATGGACTTGAGCGTCTTGACGTCACCGGCTTGTCGACGGAAGAACTCGCGGAGCCGATCGAAAACAGGTTCCAGCGCCAATGAATCAGCAAAACTGACTTGCTCGCCGAGCTGGCAACTGGCCACATACAAACTCTTGGCCGCTGACCTCGGATTGGCTGACGGATCCGCCATGGTCGCTGCCAGGTCGGCAAAGCCGTCTTCGGCCGCCGACAGGCTGGTTTCGACATCCGTCGTCGAATACGAAGGTACGTCGACCATCCAAACCGAACCCGTCGCCGCCCCCTCGTCCATATCGCCGAACAATTCCTCTTGAGCTTGTTCGAGACTGGGGTTCTCCGCCGAGGCGACCGTTTCCGAGCCGCCGATCTTCGAATCATCTCGGGCTTCGGTCGCATCAAAATCAGCCAACCGGGCCCCCGAAGCACGTGAGCCGCTGCCTTCAGCCGGGATCTTGTTGGCCACCACGTTTTCCACCGGTGGAGGTACGGCCGACTCGGTCTGGCCACTTTTGTCCATCACGTCGGAAAGTGCGGCTCGCAAATCGGTAGTTTGCGATGGTATCGCTGGTCTGGAGGCGAACTCGCCAGAGGAACCAACGCCGCCATCTCGAAATTTGGCCGGGGCCACGAAACTCAAGAAGCTCGGCAGGTTTTTGGCCAAACCGATCGGATCCCGACCGAATCCCCACCATAACAGAATCTGTGACAACAATACTGCCATGACGCCGCCTAACGCGACCTGGCTCGCCATTCTTAGCGGACCCTTACTATTACGACCACGACCCCTGACGGGGGGCGCTATTTTCATACCTCCGTCCGACTTGTCGGATGCCATGGCACTTTGCAATACAGCGCCGGGTACAGGTTCTGCGTCTTCGATCACGAATTCGTTGTTTTCGATGACGTCGTCGTCCAGAGCATTATCAGGCTGCGGGTTGCTCCAGGAATCCGTGTCAAAATCATTCAGTCCAGCCGACTCCATGGGCGAACCTGCATCGCCACCTACAGCAACGGTCTCCTTGGCTGGCTTCGCTTGGTCGTCCAGGTCGTCCCACTCAAAATCGATCAGCTCGCCATCATCAGATTCTGCCGTTTCCGTCAGAACCGTTGGTTCGAAATCTTCTGCCCCATCCGCGTCAAACGTGGGCTCAGCCACCTCAACATTGAGTTCGAAAGTTCCCTCTTCCTGATCGGCTGCGTCAGCCGTGTTCAAGGTGGCGTCAATCACAGCGTCGCCGTCAATCGCAGTGGCGCCGTCAATCGCAGTGGCGCCGTCAATCGCAGTGGCGCCGTCAATCGCAGTGGCGCCGTCAATCGCAGTAGCAGAGTCGGCTGCCAGAAAATCAGGCAACTCATCGACGACCGCCTCAGCCGTTTCACCAACGTTCTCGATTCCTGAGACAACTTCTTCCCCCACGTCATCTGCCGCTTCTTCGGCGTCTTGGAGAACCGCGTCGAGATTGAATGCATCGTCGTCTGATGCGTTGCCATTGGTTTCATCGGTTGCCGATAGGTCCGGCAGCTCAACAACTTCCGCCGCCAATTCATCGCCAACCTCTTCCGTCACATCCCGCGCATTGTCCAATTCAACGGTAGCGGAATCGTCCACCGCGATCGAGAATTCGTCCTCTATCGAGATCACTTCATCCGAATTCTCGATTGCATTCAGGTCAATAGTTTGAAAACTACTGGAATCAACGGTCAGGTTCGAAAAATCCGGTTCGTCCGCAGCGTCGTTGTCCTGATCCGTCGCGCCAACGTCGTTAGCCACCATCGTCGCCTCGGCGAAACTGAACTCAGCTTCGCACATAGGACAGGTGAAGCGATCATCGCCAGCACTACCGGAGGGGAGTGCCAAGGCTTGTTTGCAACGAGGGCAGGATGGTGTCATAGATCACTCTAGAAAACGGTTTTGCTTGTTCGCTGATTAGCTTGTTCGCTGATTAGACGGCCTGGGACTCATTGCGGGGCAAACTGAATGGGTTAAGTGAAACAGTTGGCCATCGTTCTGACTTAGCCATCCTTCAAAGCCAGCAGAAACGAATAAGCCGTTTCTGAATTCCAGTTTACCCGATTACGAATCGATTCCTAGTATTGGGCGCCCCCGGACCATCGCCGGAACATCCCGGCCAGCCGGTTTTTACGGTTAGCGGGGAATTTCCTGATAGCTGCGCTGTTAAATGCCGTACAACGGGGCGATTTTGCCGCGGAGATAATTCAGCAACGGCTGGCTGGAAGGAGGCTGGCCAGTCACAGATTCCACTAATTGAATCGAGTTGAAACACTGTCCTTTGGCGTGAATGTTGTGGCGAAGCCAACGGAGAAGTTCACTAAAGTCGCCTTTGGCGATGTGCTGGTCCAGGTTGCCGATCTCTGAGGACGCATGCTCGAAGAGCTGCGCCGCATAGATATTCCCCAGACTGTACGTGGAGAAATATCCGATCATGCCTCCGCTCCAGTGAATGTCTTGCAAGACACCATCGGCGTCGGTGTCGGGCCGCACGCCGATCATTTCCTCGTACTTGCGGTTCCAAGCGTCTGGCAAATCCGCTACTAGGGTGTCGCCATCGATGAGAGCTTGTTCTAACTCGAATCGAATCAAGATATGTAGATTGTACGTGACCTCATCCGCTTCCACTCGAATCAACGAAGGGCGGACGTCATTGATGGCCCAATAGAAATCGTCTAACGGGGTATCCGCCAAAGCGTGTGGGAAGGTTTGTTGGGCCCGCGGATAAAAGTGTTCCCAAAACGGCCGACTACGTCCGATTTGGTTTTCCCAAAGACGCGACTGCGACTCATGGATGCCTAGCGACGCATATTGTCCGGGTGGTAGGCCAAACTGATCCCGACGCAATCCCTGCTCGTAAATCCCGTGACCCGCTTCGTGAAGGATCCCAAAGAACGAGCTTGGCCAAAAATTCTCGTCGTAACGCGTGGTAATTCGACAATCACCAGGTCCGAGCCCGCAACAGAAAGGATGCGCGGCCACGTCCAATCGGCCGGACTGGAAATCGAATCCGATCAACGCGGCGGCTGCTGTTCCTACCCGCTGCTGGGAATCGCGCTGGTAATTGCGATGGAGCATCTCCACCGGAGCGCGACGCCCAGACCCCAGGACTTGCTGAAGCAACTCAACCAGCGACAGGCCCAACGGCTCAAGCACAGCACGGACCTCGGCCGTCGTGGCGTCCGGTTCGTATTCGTCCAACAACGCATCGTACCGACACTCCTCCCAGCCAAGCGCGTCCGCCTTTTCTTGCGATAGCTTAACGATTTCCTCCAATAGCGGCGCAAACCGCTGGTAGTCATTTTGTTTTCGAGCCACTACCCAGGTCTGTTGTCCCAGCACCGAGACACGAGCCAGCTCCTCGACTAATCGTTGAGGCAATTTGGTTCGCCGATCATACTCTCGGCCAATTCGGTGAATGGTAGCACCCTGATCAGAATGGAGATCCGCGGCCATCGGTGACTCGCGCAATTCAGCCAACCACTCTCCCAATCGCGGATCCGTATGGCGACGGTGAACCATCCCTGCCATGAGGCTGCACTGATCGGCCCGCAACTCCCCGCCAGCTGGCGGAAGCATAGTTTGCTCGTCCCAACCCAACAGGTCGTCGACGGATTCCAACAACGCCGTTTCACGGCAATAGCGGCTTAACTCGTGATAGCTTTGATCGTTTAATGCATTCACCCCGAAAACCTCCTGAAATCCTAAAACCTGCTAAATCCTCACTCGTTCCCCAGCCGAATAGAACCATATCCCTCCTCAACACCCTCACTCGTCCCTCCCTGCGCTCCTTCGACCCCGCACCCTTCCCTTCCGTGCCAATCCAGACCTCCCAACCTCAACACGTTGGCCCGCGCGCCGCAATGCGTTGGACCGCTTTGGGCCGACCGGACCAGGTCGGTACATGGCAACTGATGTCCCGTTTAGGTACGGGCAGCGTCGCTGAAGTGTACGCTGCACGGCCGATCCACGCGAGCACCCAAACGAATTGTGACTACGCGGTCAAGCTGATCAAGCCATCGTTGCGACAGGAGCCACTGGCCCAAGCCAGCTTACGCAATGAGGGCCTGGCGGGCAGCGCGATATCCGATCCCCATGTGGTGCCCGTTTTGCAGTCGTCGACGGACGCCGACACAAGTTTCTTGGTGATGCCACGCTTGGAAGGCGCTATTCTTTCCGACGCCTTAAAATCGACTGGCCGTTTACCGATTCCCCACGCGATCTGGATCGCACGCCAAGCTTGCCAAGGACTTTCTGAATTTCACCGCGCGGCATGGGTGCACGGTGATATCAAGCCTGGGAATATCCACCTGTCCGTGGACGGGCATGCTACCCTAATTGATCTCGGTTGTGCGGTTCACGTGGGATCTCGCGACGCGGACTCGCGTTTTTTGCTCAGCGGCACGTTGGACTACATGGCACCCGAGAGGTTGATGTCGCGACATCAGACCAGTATTGCCAGCGACATCTATAGCTTGGGCATCACTTTGTTCGAAACGCTCACAGGTCGACTTCCGTTCGCGGAAGCCCATCCAGCTCGAGTTGCCGAAGCGCATTTGCGAGAAATCCCACCCAGTCCACGGACGTTCGTTCCTCAACTGCCCCGGTCCGTGGCGCAGCTGTTGCAGAAAATGCTCGCCAAGCAACCGGAACGTCGACCGGATGTCGAAGACGAGCTGCCCAGTACTCTACGCAGGCTTGAAATCGAGACCTTTGGGCTGCGCTGAAAACCAAAAAAGGAGTCCAAAGCGAGGATCGAGAGCGCCAATCTCCCGAAAGCAACCCTCAATCCTCGCCTCGGAACTCTCCCCTATTCCTCCATCCACGCTGCCGTGATATCAGCAGCAATTTCATCGACCACATCCTGCGGCGAGTCGGAATCATCGACGGCTAGCAGTCCGTGGGCCAGGTCCGCGAAGTCGACCGCAGTGCCGACCGGCTGGCTGACAGGTGTCGACGTAACTTCCGCGACCACGCCACTTATCGCTTGGTCGGACAACCCAACCGCCGCCACCTCTTCCATCGTCGACGGTGGGGCGATCGACTGGTCAGCTACCGATTCGCTGGCATCAGCCCGTACTACAGCTGCCGAAGACATCGCCGCCACTGGTGCGTCATCCTCTAAGGCGTTGATGACCATCAATGCGTCAAATGGGGTGACCTGGTTATCGCCGTTTATGTCGTAGTTATAACCGTCGAGCGCTTCACTGCCGTCCAGAAGATTGATGACCATCAAGGCATCGAATCCCGTAATCTGGCCGTCGCCATTCACGTCGTAATCCATCGTTTCTACTTCGTTAGCGGCGGGAGCAACCGGAGGATCGAAATTCCCCACGACAGGCAAGCCAAAATCATCCCCGAATTGGGCAAACAGGTCAGCTTGGAATGGTTCTGGTGTGAATACGGGATTCACTCCAGCAACAGCTCCCGCCAATCGGTTGGTGATGGGATTGTTGCCAGAAACCAGAATGTACCACTCCGCTGATTCACCAGGTGTCGCACCCGCTCGATCGGGCACCCACAGGCCAATATCGTCATGCCCATCACCGTCAAAGTCGGCGGCGACTGGACGCTCACGGATGCCAATGAAATTGAATGTGAAGACCTGATCTACAATGCCGTCCCAGCTGTTCTGGACTCCACCGGTCAAGTCAAATTCAAAACGGTTTAACGATTCGTCGTAGGTTCCCAGGTCATCAAACCCGTCGCCATCGAAATCACCGATGATCGGCAGACCACGCTGCTGCGTGTTCAGCGATTGATTTACCTGGAAATTATGGGTGGTGTCAAACCACCAGCTCTGTCCGGTGAAGACTCCAACTTCGTCACCATTGGCGGCATTGAAGTCGAAGTTCCCGGCAACTGGCAATCCATTGATGTTGGCTGGATCGGAAACGTTGATATTTGGTACACCATCGTTGTCGGTGTCAATCAACCAACGGAAGTTGGATGCATTGGGTGGCAGGCCGGCGTCACCATAGGCGGCCAACTTGTCAAAACCATCCGCCATGCCGTTTGCCGCTTGGACAAAGTTGCCAGCAAAAATGTCGTCGCTGGGGAAACCAAGGACGTAGCTAATATCTTCGTTGGTGAAGTCCTGGTTTTCTGGATCGAAGGTAAAGTTTCCATTGGTATCAATGTAAACGCTGCCAGTCCCCCAGCTGCCGATTTCCGCTCGGCTGTCAACCGTGAATCGAGCCACGAAGTCACCGCCGTGCTGGCCATCGCCGCTGGGGAAGCCCGGCGCGTCGTGCGGTTCAGAGGCATTGCTCTCGCCGTCCAAGGCATTACCGGCCACGTCGGAGATGTCATCGGAGATGGACAGTGTAAACCGATCGTCGGGCAATGGTGCGGCAAAGATGAGCGTGATCGTTCCTGTCACGGGTTGGCCCGCAACAAGATTCACCCGGTCAAATTGCACCGACTGGATCGGAATAATTCCGTTGGCATCGCCTCTGATTTGGTAGTGTCCCGGGTTCTCGGCGGTCGCCTCGAAGACCGCGTCGTAGAGGAAGTTGGCGGTCCGATTCGGTAAGTCGCTGACACTAACAACCAGCGAATTGACCAGCGGTGTGGGAGCCAGCGTGCCGTCACCCTCGTACTTGTGATCAAAGATATTGAATGCATTTCCGAGATTGTTGATGTCCACATCCGTCACCCGCGGTCCTTGGGTGTCGACCATGAACAATAGCGGAGCCGTCGATAGCCGATTGCCCGCGGGATCCTCAAACGTAAAGACGGCACTGTGCTCACCGTCGGTGAGATTCAGATTGCTGTCGATTCGCCAGTTTCCTTCCACCTCATTGTTAGGCGCGTTTGGCGGCTGGAAGGCGTCGTCGCCATCCAACGGCACGGCCACGGTGGTTCCACCCAGTAGATTTCCGTCGACCGTCAAGGTCACGATGTTGTCTGCCTCGGCGACGCCAAAGAAACTGGGAACCTTAGCACTGGTGATCCGATCGGCCATGGTGGCGGCAAATCCCCATACACCCGAATCCGCTTCCGGATGCAGGTCACCGTCCCCCAGGAAGGCCTGTGTGTCGATGAGGACATCGAGCAGGAAGTCGTGGCTAATGTTGCCGGCCCGGTCTTCCACTTCGAGTTTCAAGTCGTGGATCCCGTCTGCCAACGCTACCGGGACTCCCAACATCTCGGTCACTACCGTCAGACTTGTGAAACCATCACCATTCGTTGTTGCGGCGTCGACCACAGCATCCATTGACGAATCGTACACGAGAACCTCGTTGGTCTCCCCGAACCGATCGTAGATGCGGTACTTCAGGTAATCGGTGAATAACACCTGATGCAAGGGCACATTGGTATCGTGCGTCGTCATCGTAAACGTGGGCGTGTTGTTATTGGTGATATTGTCGTCGTTGTGACGTCCGGAATCACTCGCTTCGACCATATCTAGAAACGCCGTGTTCGGTTCGATGGAGTCGATTTCGATGCGCAGGTCACGCGACGTGGCCAGGTTACCTCCCCAGTCTTCGGTTTCGACGAAGATGTCGTAGACGCCATCATCAAGCGGTTCGACGGTCACTTCCCACAAGCCCAGGCCATCGCTTGGCAGGCCCGCCACAACGACGCCACCGAGCTGGGTTCCTGCCAGCACAATGTCTGACAGATCGCTACCCACTTGCCCCTGACCAATCAACAGAGGCGCCCCGACGTCGTTGCTATTGGCGTCAATCTGTTGGGCGAATACACGCAACAAGGCGTCGGCTTCTCCAATACCACTAAAGGCCGGCGACATCTTGGCGGTCACGTCGTCATCGTCGAACATGCCCGTGTCGCTGCTAGCGATCATGTCGATCGTCGGCATGACGGTGGCGGTGTCGAGTTCGACCTCCAACAGAAAATCGTGGCTGATGTTGCCGGCGCGGTCCTCGACTTCCAGCTTAAAGTTGTGAAAGCCGTCAGGAAACGGGGTGCCAGCGGGGTTGTTCAGATTCTGACTGACAATGACATTCAGCTGGCCATTCGCAGTGAATCCTCCGAGGGCGGCGAACGAGTCATAAACCAGGACCTCGCCCAAACCGTCGCCCGCTCTCCAGTACAAGCGATACTTGATCTCGTTGGGGAACGGATTGCCGTTGCCGTCGACCGTGTCGTCGCCAATTAGCAAGAAGTTGAGCAAACCGGCGCTGGTGATGTTGTCGAACGGATCGTGACCTCGATCGTTCAACAGGTCCAGATACGGCGTATTGGGCTCGGTACTATCGACGATAAGGTCGGGATTCATGGCCACAGTCGTTGTCATGTTGCCCGCTGAGTCTTCGGCTTCCGCGGTGATCGTGTAGGTCCCGTCGCGGAGTGGCTCGACGGTGATTTCCCAGCGGCCGTCAGTTGTCGCCACGCTTTGGCCGACAATCGCGCCATTGGCCAGGATGCGGACTTTGGCACCTGGTTCAGCTGTGCCCGAAAAAGCCGGGCTCATCTTGTTCGTCACATGGTCGGCGATGTCCATGCCCGTGTCACTGCTGACCAGCAAATCCGGGACATCGACATTTGGAGGCGCCGTGTCGACGGTCAACAACATCGGTTCGCTAAGCAAGCTGCGGCCAACTTCCGCATCCGGGTCGTTCTGTCCGTCTTCGATACGTACCCAGGCTTGGACCAGGTACACGTCGTCGTTGAGCGCGGCGGGCGTAGCAGACCAGAAACTCGAATTGGCACCCACGCGGTCGGCTTCCACGGTGGTCTGAACGCCGGTGACGGTGTTTGTAAAGGCCAGGATCACTTCGGCGCCAGGAACACCCACGCCGGCATCGATCGGAATCCCCATGTTATCGAAGTCGGCAAGATCAGCCGTGATGAAGTAGTTCGGCGTGTTGACGTTAGTGACGTTGTCGTCGTTCATCATGCCGGTGTCGCTCACAAGGCTCAGTAGCGGCTTGTCAGGCGTGGGTGCCGTGAAGTTTTCCAACTCCAAATCGTAAAGATTGCCCTCGTCGAACAGTACATCCGGATCGTCTGCCAGCGTGACCAACAGGAAGTACATCTCCTGATTGACCACCGGGATGACGATTCCCTCGCCGCCCGCGATTGCAGCGCCGTTGGCGATGGTATTGCCTCCCATATCCTGCACCTCGATGTCGACGTTGCCGCCGTTCGTATCGAAGAAGGCATTGATGATCTGCTTGCCGGTGCTCATGGCAGTGATTTTGAACACGTCGATGTCATTGACGTCGTGTAGCAGGACGTCATTGAGCGTGATCTTGGGGACCGAGCCCAGCACGGTCGCGGTATCGATCGTGTCGTTTGGTTCCAGCGGATCAACGATGATCGGCAACGCGGCTGAGAGCGGGCTGATGTTGCCAGCCAGGTCCTCCTGAACGCCCGTAATGTCATAGGCGCCATTGCCGAGTGGCTCGACGGTGATCTCCCACGAGCCGTCGGTGTTGCTCACCGTGTGCCCGACCAGTTCGCCGTCGGCGAATAGACGGACCTTGGCATTTGGTTCCACTGTACCTCTGAAAGCTGGCTGCATCTTGCTGGTGATGTTGTCGCCGCTGGAGTCCCCGTCATCGCTAGATGCCAGCATGACGATGGCCGGCGGCGCGGGATCCATAGTATCGATGGTGATCGTCAGCGGCTCGCTGAGGGGGCTGCGTCCGACGACGGGTGTTCCTTGACCGTCTTCGATGCGAATCCAAGCTTCGATGAAATACGCATCGTCGGCCAGGATGCCGAAGGTGCCGGTCCAGAGATTGTTGTTAGGTGTTCCGTTATTCACGCGCATCGCCGGGATCATCGTCACCACTCCCGTAGTTTGCGAGGTGGCACTAAGCGTCACATCGGCACCAGCTGTGCCCGGTCCGCCGTCGATCGTAATACCCATGTTGGCGAAATCGTCCAGGTCCGCCTGCACATCGATGGTCGGTGTGTTGTTGGATGTGACCTCGTCATCGTCCATCATGCCTGTGTCGCTGGCGGCGACCAGATCAGGCAGCTCCGGTTTGGGCGCTGCGAAGTTTTCGACTTCCAACACGTATTCGTTGGTCGCTCCGGCGACACCAAAAACCCGAATAAAGTACATTTCCTGCGTGACGACCGGGAAGACAACGATCTCGTTATCGGTCATCGACATTCCAACATCGATCGTGTTGCCGCCCATGTCGAGAATCTCAACGTCAAGGTCGCCATTGATGTGGGTGAAGTGGGCGGTCACCGACATCTTGCCGGTGTCGTGAGCCGTAATTTTGAAGAAGTCTTCATCGGGTTCGGGAAGACCTGAAAAACCGCTGACACCACCGAGGACAATAAGAAGGTCGTGAATGGTCAGGTCACGAAGAGTGACTTCGGTTTCCGAACCGAGGATGGTCGCGTCAGCGATCGAGTCATTGGGCTCAAAGGCGTCCGGAAAAAAGAAGACTGGCGGTGGTGTCATGACGAACTCAAAATTCGTAAAGTCGATGTCAGCCATACCGCCGCCGCTGATGGTGCCCGTCGTGACGCCAATGGCAATGGCCGCTCCTGGAAATCCGCTGATATCGACGGTCAATGTGTCACCAGGGGCCACACCGGAGGGGTTCGTGGGATCATTGCCGTCCAGGTCGTATTCGGTTGCGGTGCTTGGCGTCACCTGAAATGTGTCCTCGCCCGTTCCGGCTTCGACCTCGACGGTCTCGACATCGACGGCGTAGCCAATCGAGACAGCTGGTCCAGCCGAAGTACGCGTGACGGCGGTCGGATTGACGGTGTAGGCGTTGTTGTCGGTGTCGGCGCCGTCCAATACCTGAAGAAGATCAGTGCCACCACCACCAGTAACATTGATCGCGGCCGTGCTCGATATGGCATCCAATGAGTTGGGAGCGCCCGCAATCATGATGGTGTCGCCGCCGTCGCCGCCATCTGCGTTGACCGTGATCTCGGGGTTCAGTGTTTCAACCACGATGGTGTCGTCACCAGCATCAGTATCGAAAAAATCAGCGCCGAAAAGGTTGACCATGGTCAAGGTTATGTCGGCGGGATCCGTGCCCGCAAAAGTGATCGTTTCGGAGCCCGCACCGCCATAGACATTGAGCGTGCTGGCGTTAATGAAGAACAGGGTTTCAAAGCCGCCATCCGCCGTGATCAAGTTGGTGCCCGGACCCATCGTGTCCAACAGGTCGTCAGCGATCGTCAGCATGGTGATCGCCGGGTTGTCGATCGCATTTACATTCAGCGTTCCGCCAGCCGAGTTGATCATGACCGGGGCGAGACCCTCGTAGCTGATGTCGGTCGCTCCATTGATCGATACGACGCCGCTCTTCGGCACACCTGTCGTGGTCGAGTTGTAATCGACCGTATGTGCGGTCGCCATATTCACCTCGAGATTGTCAACGCCTGGCACGTTGGCATTGTCTCCGACGTGAATTGGAGCCGATGGCAATCCGGAAGATGTCTCGTTGACCACGTAGGTATCGATATCTGATGAACCGATGACATTGATACTTCCAGCACCGCCAACCTTGGCCTGGTCAACACCATTCACCCGAATCAACAACCTGGTCCCGCCATCGGTCAATTCGAGCTCGATCCGGTCTTCCAGCCCGTCCGCGGCGTAGTCCAAACTCAAATCCTGTCGGATACGGAGATCGAACAATCCGCTGGTTGCGTCAATCGTCTCGAAATCTGTCAACTCAACCGCCGTCGATCCACCAAAATCCCAACTGGCCGTCGCCCCGCTGGCCGTCGGAATAATGTCCAGCGTCGTCGTTGCCGCACCGCTGAGATCTACGGTCAGCGAATCTGCGTCCGATGAACCGTTGAGTGCGAGCGTACCGATCGCGCTACTGTCCCCTGAAAGCGCAGATTGTCCGTTAATGAACACGTCCAGGGTATTGGCCGTCACCTGGGGCGCGATCGAGAAAACATCGGTAGTTCCGTCATCGGATTGATTGCTCAGCGGACCGTCGTTGGCCGACAATACCAGGTCGGCAGCCAACAGTTGACGCTGCTCGAGCATCTCGCACAGCATGTGCCGCGAGGTTCGCGGGCTGGAACCACGCTTCGCGCGACGGCCTGAGCGCGTAGCTTTCATAGGGGACTTGCCGGAACTCATGTTCATTCTCCGAATAGGGAATCTCTGATAAAGACGAAGGAAATGGCACTCTTGCCGAATTCTGTACCGTTGGCGATTGCCGCCTAGGATTGCCTGGTATCCTGAGGAGTGATCCAGCGGAACTCTCGACTGAGAACTCTGCCTGACGCAGGCAATACGACGTGCCCGAGCAATACACCTTCCTTTAGGTATAAATAGGCAGTGTGGGTAATTCAAGAAAGGCAAGAAGAAAATGCTTGCCTGGTAAAGAATTGGGACTGGTCAAAACCGGACGATTAGTACAACCGGACGGGAAAAGCGCCTAAGACCAGAGAGCGATAGCGGACACCAGCAAAAGGGACGATTTTCGGT
>Ga0310121_10001765_pt1 | contig 21458 bp, 21 predicted proteins | sample CB27_Tmax_986_MG_FD_203504 | JGI IMG/M metagenome (GOLD analysis project Ga0310121, IMG submission 203504) | Marine microbial communities from Western Arctic Ocean, Canada - CB27_Tmax_986 | ecosystem: Environmental > Aquatic > Marine > Oceanic | place: Canada: Western Arctic Ocean | collected...
TATTTGTTAATGCCTCTTTGAGGTATTTTTGGGCTTTTGCATCATTTCTAACTTCCGCCGCCAGTCCCTTCGCCTTTAATCCACCTTTTGTGTTTAAAAGATGTTCATAAATTGGCGTAGGATATGCCCCTGGTGCCGAAGGTTGGGCCACAACATCAACTGTTATGATTTCAAAGTCTGAAACCTCGCCACCACCGTACTCTGACATATTGCCAGAGCCACGAGAGCTAACGCCTAGTTTCACACCTGATTCCAACATTGTTTTGACAAGTTGGCCCATCGGTGTTGGCAAAATTTTCATTTTGCCGTATCCATTTGGTCCATCCATCCACATTTCTGTAATCATGTGAGACACACGGTCCAAATTAATTTTTAAATCGTCTGGATGATCTACTTCTCCGAGAACTGAATAACCAGATGTAATCTGATCATTAAGAGTTTTCACTGCTTTTCCTATTTCGTTTACAGGATAAACTCTTTCATTAGCATTTTTGATCCCGCCTTGAATACAAATACCTTTCATGTACAAATCCTTGCCTTCTTTTCCTTCATGCAAGACCTGTATTCTGGCTTGATTAAATGATAACTCTTCTCTAAGATATATTGACATTCTGACAATCTCCTTTTATTAAATCAACAATGCTGACAATTATTTGCCGGCTACTGGTGATTTTGCAGATTTATCTGAACCATCTTTGGAATCGGCTTTCTCTTGCTTCTTAAATGAAGTAGATTTAGCTTTTCCACCTGTGTTCTCAAAATCGCCTGCTAGTTTGCCTGCTGTGGGTGCCGCTCGTCCTTTATCTTCTGCGCCTGATCCAGTTTTAATTGGAGTTCCTGCACTTTTGATTTTCGGTCCACTTGATACTGGTGATTTTGCCGATTTGTCATCTCCGCCGCTCATATCGCCTTTAACTGGATTTTTGTATTCTTTCACAGTTTCTTTTGCGTTTTCTTTAGCGTCTTTGGTTTCGAATCTAGACATTTCTGGTTGCACTTGTTGTGCTTCTGCAGGAATAACTGGTGCTAATGAAGTTTCTTCTTCTTCGCCATCACCGTTTTTGTCATTCATCATCGCTTCGAATTCTGCTTTTAGTTCGTCTAAAGCGTCTTCTAAATCAACAACTCTTTCTTCTACAGAACCGTCTTCACCATTTTCAGCATCAGCGTCCATGTCTTGACCTAATTCGTCGGCCGCCACATCTGCTTCACCTTCTCCATCAGCTGAAATATCTTTGATTAATTCATCAGTAGCGTCGCCACCAACTTCTTCAATCGTTTCTTCATCTGTTTTTTGAACTGGTGCAGATTTAGTATAGACTCCCTCATCTTTAATCTTTTCTTCTGCGGGTTTGTCTTCTACTGTTTCTTTTGCTTCTTCTTTGGTTTCTTCTGCTTTTTCGTCAGACTTTTCAGTTTCTTTAACTACTGATTCGTCTTTCTTGTCGTCTTCTTTAGCTTCTTCTTTAGTTTCGTCTTTAGTTTCTGTTGTAACAGCTTCTTGAGCTACTGGCGTTGCCGCTGTTGCTTCTGAATCTGCTAACCCTTCGTAGATGTCTCTAGACTTTTCTACTACTATTTCATGAAATAGTTGTTCTGCTTTATCAGTTTCTTCATTGATTAAAAGCTCTAACAACGATTCAAATTTATTTTGTTTAAGTTCGTTTGACATTTGCACGTGCTCCTTTATTGTGGCAAGTTTACTTATAAGTGTATTGTATTTACAAAAGATGGGGAAAAAGGTACCTATATTTGGCGAAAAACCGTTCTTTTAGTTAACTTTTTGTTTCAAGGTTGAATTTAGTTAAAAAATCAGCGATTATAATGTTAGTTAAGTTGTCTTGCCATAGTAAATCTTTGGGAGCAAACCAGCCTGCAGGTATTACACGAATATATTTTACATCTTTAAAATCTTGTAGGCACCTTTTCGTTTGACTCATCCAATTGCCATAAAAAGTTGCTTCATCTGTGCTTTTTTTATAGTTACGAGTATCTTTATAAAGATTGTTAAACTTATTCAAAGATTTACTGTCTTTGTCAAAGCCCTTATAATCAAAACCTAACATATAAACTTCTGTAGATCCTTGATCTAACGCCAGTCTTAATGCTGTTGGTCCAGAACTCCACCCTAGACTTGGTTTAAACCATTGTACATGGTCTAATATTTTTTGATTTTTTTCATATTGCACATTATAATTTGAATATACTTTATTATGTACAACATAATCAGTTTCTCCAATCTCCATCATCATTTTTGGATCAACAGCAACTAAAAAATCTGGTCTATCAGTTCTATATACACCATTACAGGCAAAAACTGTGCCGTGTTTTTTTAAATCTTCTATTTGGATTCCTTTTCGGGATTCGCCGTTACCCAATACAAATGCTACTTTACTCATAATGTATAGTAATTATTCTGTTTTGCTAAAGGGTATGTTAAATTAGATTGCTAAATCGTCTACTTGTGGTTGAGCATACATTTTTTGAACAAATTCTGCTTCTTCTACTTGTTGATCGTCGTGTTCTTCAGATGCTAATCTCATTAAATTAATATCGTTGAGAGTAAGTCTTGTTTTTCTAGTGTCGTCTTTATCTAATATGGAAATATCGTTTTCAGGTTGATACGTTTTATCCTGTTCAAAGCCATCTTGTCCGTGTGTAAAAAATTCCAATAGTTTCATATCAGTATTTAACCCTTATACAGGTGTTCCTCCACTACCGCCCGGTATGACACCTCCACCGCCTGGTGTTTGTCCTGGTTGTCCGGGTTGTCCTGGTCCTGGTTCTGGAGAGTCTGGGTCTGCTGTTGGTTCTTCAAATTGGTCTAGATCTGAAGTAATGCCTGATTGTGATACTCCGCCACCTCTTAATTGCGATTGTTTACTTTGTTTTTTCTTAGGTATAGCATTTTCTTCTGCCCACAAGTCAGCATTTCTTGCCATTTCTTCTTCACTTAATCCTAAATATCTTTTTAACGCAAATCTTTTTGACATATATGGTAGTTCTGCTACCTGTGTAAATGTACCTACCCTACTTTGATCCATTTCAGTTTGTCTATATGCCGCAAAGTTTTGTGGTGGATTAAGTTTTAATTCAAACATACCATTGTCAATGTTATAACCTTTGCTTTTAATCCATAATTTAAATTCTGAATCAAATGATTCTTTTAACATACTTTGTAATCTTGCACAATATTTGTTAAATCTTAATTCTTGTATGTAAGCAGTACCTACTCTACCATCATTATATTGTTGCCCACCATCTTCCGCACCAGTTGGCAAATATGAACTTGGAATTCTTAATCCTCTAAACAATTTGTTTGTAAAAAATCTTAAATCGTCTATTTCACCTAAATTAGTACCACCTGGCAGTGTATCAACTTTAGATCCTCTTCCTTCTGCTGTTTGCGGAAAGAAATAATCCTCATTAATGCTCATAGGATTATATGTTGCATCAATATAGTTGACACCACCTGATGTGCTTGGAATTCTTCTTTGATTAATTTCGTTTTTAACTCTCTCAACGAATTGCATAGCCAAGTGTGTTGGCATATTACCTACGTCAATATAAAATACTCTTCTTTCAGGTGCTCTTTGAACCCTGTAAATGATAATTGCATCTTCTAATAATTCTTTTTGTTTGTAAACTTTGAAAACTTGTTCTAATACTGATTGTCCAAACGGAAATAAGTTGTCTAACCCATCTGACATTGACATATGAATAACGTTTTCTGCACCAATGGCATATTGATTCATTGTTCTGTAGAATCTTCCACCAGTTGCTCCAGCAAATCCTGACATATCAGAACCTCTACCAGCACCTGCATAACTTTGTGAGTATGCCGCAGTACCACCACCTGTAGTTCCACTACCACCAAACGTTTGATTTGGTGTTATTGACGTTACAGATAATTTTTGTAAGTTTGGATTAATATCTCTAATAACATATTGTTCGGGTTTTTTGCCTTCAGATTCGTTAACAATGATTCTATCTATTTTTGCCGCGTCCATATACAACCATTTTAGTGTTTCTGGGTCTCTTACAAAAAAGCAATCTCCATATTTTAACGCATTTCTGAAAATTCTAAAAATTCTTTTATTAAATTTGTTTGCCTGTGTCCATTGTTGAAGTGCTTTTTTTAAAAGTTTAACTTCGTGTTCAGTTGTTTCATCTTTGAATACTAAATCAAATGGTGTTTCGTTTTCTGTGTTAGATTGTGTAGAAAATTCTGCTAGAATATCTAGTGCCGCATTAATTTCACTGTCTGAATCCATTTGGTCATATTGAAAATATCTTTGAATTCTGTTTGGATGTCCTGTATAAACATCAGGTAGGTATGATGAATAGTTTCTTTTTGCGAAATTAGGCACTTTTTCACCACTAATTGGTGATAAGTTGGCATCTCTAAAATATTTTTTCCAAGACATAGTTTATTTTACACTTTTTTGTAGCAAATAACAAGACATTTATGCTTGAAGTACCTGTCCACTAACATTTTTTATGTTCCTATATGTTCCTTCAGTAGATCTAGCAATCTTACTATTAACACCTACAAGCATATTTACACTATCTACCATGTTTGTTAGCTTTTTATTTGTAGTGGTTAATTCTGTTACCATACTGGCCATTTTAGTTTCTAATGGCGTAATGTTTAGTGCAGAATTAAGATTAGCATTTGATGTAACTGAACTTGCTACGTTTGGTGTTATTATTTCCGGTCCTCGTTCACCTGTAAGATATGGAACACCTGAAGCCATAGCACCACCAACATATTTTTCACCACCTACCATTCCACCAACGGCTGATCCGGCCATATTTCCTAGTGTTGCACCTAGCATAGCACCACCTGGTCCACCTAAAAAGAATCCAGCTATTCCACCTAATACTGAACCAGCTAAACCTCCCCAAGATGAATTGTCATTTGATTTGTCGTCATCTACTAATCCAGCAACACTCATACCTGCTGTTCCAACTGCTCCAACGGCGCCGAGTGCTAATCCCATTCCTGAATTTAATCCACCTTTAATTCCGCCACCCATTCCACCAAACATTCTAGAACCCATCATACCTGCCTTGGTTCCCATATACACTGCTGTATAAGTTGGTAGTGTGTCTTTTAATAAATTTAATCCCAATCCTGCAATAGTTTTTGAACCGTATAATATTGCTTTTGTAAAATCTGATGTACCTGTAATAAATTTGTCAGACAGATCTCCTATTGAACCTACTATGCTGTCAGTTCCTTCACCGCCCAACCGACCTAACATACTATAAAATCCTGTTTCTAAACTTTGTGTTGCCGCTGATAATCTTTTTGCATTTTCTTGAAATTGCATTAATGAAGATGTACCACCTGCAATGGCAATCCCTTGTTCTTTTAATGCCGCTACCTGATCTAATGTTAATCCAGCTAAGGCAATAATTCCAGGAGTTAAAGCTGTGAATTCTACTTGTCCAGTTGCCGCCGCTTTACTAAATCTATCTAAAGATTTAACTGACATATTTTTCATTTGTACTAAAGCCTGTTCAGAATTTATTGTTCCAGAAATTAATGACCTAACTGTTTTTTGTACTTCTGGAAAATTCTGTACAAGCATCATAGCGGCATCAGTTACAGGAACTCCGGCATTAGCAATTAAGTCTTCCATACCTTCACTTAACATTGGAGATACTGATCCTATTGTAGCGGCAAATCCTGATAACCTTCTTTGAGTATCATCGTCTTGTGTTCTTATAAAAGCGGCAAATCTAGCATTTGAGGCTTGTTGATCTAATTGAGCACGAAGTTCTGATCTTTGTTGACCTGTTAATTTTGCTAATCTATCAAGTTCTTTGGCAAAATTTGCGGCACTTTGCACTCTTTGTTGATTAGTCAATTGATCAAAGATACCTGTTCTTCTTTGTCTATCTAAATTTGTTATTAGTGTTTCATTAATTTCGTCGACTGTAAAACCTAAACTAGCTAGTTCTGGAGTAGCTTGAGTTCTTAATGCTTCTCCTAATCCAGCAATACCTATAGCACCTTTAGTAGTTGTTCCGTAAAGTGCGGCTAGTGTTGTTGAATTATCTCTAACCAATTTAGCAAAGTCATCTAATGGCAAAGCGGCCATTGCCGCGGCATTTCTCATTTGTACGATAGACTGATTAAAGTTACCACCAACTTCAGATAGTCCTCTAAATGTGTCGGCATTGACGTCAAATGTTTTACCAAGATCTGCAATAAAATTTAAAACTTCACTACTACCTCGTAAACTTTCAGTAAATTCACTTATTGATCCTGTACCTGCATATGCGGCTGAACCAAATCCTCTTAAACTAGATCTAACTGCTCTTACACTGTCGTTAAGTTCAGAAAAAGAGTCTCTAATCTCTTTTAAATCTTTATCTAATTCTTTGTAACCTTTTCCTTCTTTTGTTAACGATTTAACTATTTTTGATCTGTTTGTATTTTCTAGTGTTTGTAATTTAACACCTTTCTCATCATGAGCAAGTTTTTGTAAAGCTAGTTTTCTTTGTTTACGAGCATCGACGCCGCCTGATATTCCTCCTAAGGCTTTCTTAATTTCTTCCCCTAATGCTTTTATATCTCCGTCGTCCATCGCCATATGGTTTTAATTCCTATCATTATCTACGCATATAAATATAGACATATATACGTAATTAATGTATATTTATAGATATAAAAAATGGTAGAAAACACAAACCCTTTAAACAAGTATTTTAGACAGCCCTCTGTATATGTAACGTTACCATCGGGTGGAGCATATCCTCCACACGTATTAACGCCATCTGAAACAGGAGAAGTAGGTGTACAACCAATGACTGCTCGTGATGAGATTGTGTTTAAAACACCAGATGCATTAATGAATGGTCAGGGCATGGTAGATGTAATCCAGAGTTGTATTCCAGCAGTTAAAGATGCATGGCAAATTAGCAATTATGATTTAGATTCAATATTAATAGCGATACGTATTGCCACGTACGGTGAAACTATGGATATTAATTTTAATGTTCCGGGCACAACAGAAAAAGCAGATCATACATTAAATTTACCAGCATTGTTAGACCAAATTAAATCTGCTACGGTAAAAAATGAAGTTGTGTTAAAAGACGGATTAAAAATTGCAGTAAGACCGTTAACATACAAAGACATGACTACTACTGCTCTCCAAACATTTACGCAACAAAAATTATATTCAACAGTACAGAACGCAGATATGGCTCCAGAAGAAAAAATAAAAAGATTTAACGAAAGTTTTAAAGCATTAACTGAGTTAAGTCATACTATCCTGTTAAAAAATGTTTCTAGTATTACTATACAAGATGGTACAGAAGTCACAGACCCCGCACAAATAAAGGAGTTTGTAGAAAAAGCGAATGCAACACTAATAAAAGAGTTGCAAGATAAATTAATTGAACTGAGAACTCAAGGTGCAGTACAACCTATAAAATTAAAAGCAACCGAAGAGCAGATCAAAAAAGGTGCACCAGTTTCCTATGAGATTCCGGTAACATTTGATACTGCAAATTTTTTCGTATAACGTTACTTTCACAATCGGATTCTGACATTATTATCACTTTAAAGGATATGGAAAAAGATACTAAAGCATTACGGAACGATCTTTTAAAAATATGCTGGTATATGCGAGGTGGCGTAACATATTCAGAGGCCGCGGCAATGTCCCCCACAGAACGTCAAATAGTAAGTCAATTGGTAAAAGATAATTTGGAAACAACCAAAAAAACTGGTCAACCTTTCTTTTAAATCAATATATAATACTTTAATGGGCACTAAAAAACTGGATAATTACAATCTATATGTCTGAACGAGATCTTATTCAAGAACTCAAGTCTACAATTAAGGATCTCTCTGATGAGAAGGAGGATCTCCTTAAGGCTATTAAACAAAAAGAGGCGCGAAGTAAAACTCTTTTGATTAAATTAGAACACTCAACAGCAGATGTTAGTACTACAGGAAAGAAAATAGCAGAACAAGATAAAGAACTTGTAAAATTAAAAGATAAACTTAAAGATAAAAATAAAATTGTTAAAAAAGAAATTGACGAAGAAATAGAAAAGTATATCACCTCTCATAGTACAGTAGAAGTAGAATCTAAAAAAGAAGAAGACGAAGAATCCCAATAATCATTGTTTCCTGCAGTTTCATTACAAAAGATGACTTACAGTCATCTAAACTTCGCTTACGCTCGTTTATTTCTAATTTACGCTACGCTCTAAAAAATTAAACGCACTTTGCGTCTTATGTGCTAGACGTTAGTCATAGTTCTGCTATCTCTAGCAGAACGACTTACTCATGTGCTGAGCTTATAGTCACCGTATATTGCTGTCGTAACTGGGCGGTTGTGCTGTACCCATTAGCTAGTTCTAACCAACGCGAGCTTACTAAACCTTTATACGATAATTTTTAGTAAACTTGAGGTTGCTTTTTTCACAGAGCCTCATCTTTGCTGTTTGTTCTACAAGCAAGATCCGATCGCAATTGCGACCTCAATGCTGTTTTAATATAATGTAGATATGTTTGCCTAGTGGATGGATGCGGTTGCCCATCACTTATATATATCATCGTATAATAACGTATCAAAAAAAGATAATTCTTTGCATTTAAATGGTTGTGATAATAATTTTAACAAAGAATTAGTAAAATGCTTTTGAGTATATCTTATTCTATTGTAATAGATATGTTCAAACTCTAATATTATAAAAATATTTGTTTTTGGTAGACATTTTATTATATCATTTAATTTTTTTGCTGTTGTTTTAAGATTTGTATATTGATGTCCGTATCTTAAAACAACAGAAGTTGGTTTTTGATATTTTGTTATGTATTGTAACGTTGTTTTGCTTAAAGTATCTTCACTATAAAGAATTTTACCATTATGATTAATTTTTTCTAAAAACTTTTTATTCTTTTTGTTTTCAAAACTTATTATATTAGGATTTTCATCTGTAAATGCATAGCCAAAATTGTTTAACCAAATGCTAGTACCTTTGGGTAATAATTTAAGAATATTGTTTTGTTTATTTTCGGTGTTTTTGCCTTTTCTTTTTTTCATCCACCATGCAAAATTTTCAATTTGTAAAAAATATGTACTGTAATTTTGCTTAAGACTGTTTTTAGCATTTTTGTATGAAGAAAGACTAGTCATGTGTAATATAAAATTGTGTAGTAGGACTTGCAAAATTAAATTTGTCTCCTAAATCTTTTTCGTAAAAATAATCTATTCTACTATCTTTAAAGATGTCTTGTACGAAATCGAATAAACTTATGTCGTAGTTACTGTTTACTGTATTGCTATTTTGAGTAGAATACAATCTAAATTTATTAACAGCAATACAAATACGTGTTGCTTTAATTGACTGTAATTGCTGTTTAAACTCATTTAGAGATGTTGCAGTATTACATACAAATAATACTTGCTCTGGAGCAGTTGTTACTTTATTGTCAAAGTATGCATCAAAATATGATGTATCACCAAGTAACATTGTTGGTGCATTTTTAGTAGTGTTAAAAAAATCTTTAATACGTTGTATTTGTTTGAACTCGTGTGGTTCTTTAAAAAAAGTTTTTTGACGTGATATCCAGTTTATGTTAGGCATGATTAATGTTATTGTAAGTAATTATTAATGTTATACGACCCGAAAAAAATTAAAGTTTACTACACTGCTGGTACATTCGGACACTTTATTGCATATCTTTTAGAAAGTCATATTAAAGGAAAACTTTTACCAGTTCCTCTTACAGAGCTTGGTAATAGTCACGGATACAGAACATATGGCACAATAGAAGAGCACGACATTACTGGCGATACTGCTATGAAAAGCTATAAAGATACTAAACACGATGATAACAGTATTGGAATTATATGGCCAGCAGAAATGTTTGCTTATTGTTTACACGCCTCGATCTCAAGAACAAGGACAGAGGACCAAAAAGACGGAATAAAAGAATTAGAAAATGATGCATATACGTTTTTAAAAACTAATGTAGGAGAATATTGGCATCTTCTTAGTAAAGATTTAGAAACAATGTATAATTTTAAAATAACAGAGAGAAATAAACGAGTTCCTCGTAGTGTATTAAGACAGTATTATTTCTTTCAATTTGCTATGCAAAATCAGAACAGATTAACGATACTTAATCAACGTATTAAAAATAATAATGCATTAACTAAATTACCAATTGCAATTATATTAGATTATGAATCATTAAGAGATTTTTTACAAACAGTCACCGGTAATAATTTAGATTTTAGAGACTTACACGATGATTTTATTAGATTAAACAGATCCTTAAAAATGTATAATGAAATAAAACAAATAACAGATGCAGTAAAACGTAAAGAAAACGTACCAATTAAAAATTTAGATTGTGTAACAGAAGCAGGCATATTTTTTGAACTAGAAACATATTTTTACGATATTCCTTTTCATAACATTCCAAAATTTTTTAAAACTACTGTAGATATAATAATGTATGTCGAAACGTTCCCAACCTTTATGAAACAGCCAAACCAATTATTCCAAAAGAAACTACATAAAACAATTAGTAGGAGAGACCATGACTGGTTTTAAATGGACATATAAAGGAAATAAAATTTTAGAATTACCAGAAGACTGTGTTGGGTTTGTTTATCAAATAACAAATACAACTAATGGTAGGATGTACATAGGTAAAAAATTAGCACAGTTTAAAAGATCTCGTCCTCCATTAAAAGGTAGAAGAAATAAACGTAGATACAAAGTTAATAGTGATTGGGAAGATTACTATGGTAGTAGTGATAACTTAACTATTGATATTAAACGATTTGGTAAAGAAAACTTTACAAGAGAAATACTTTTTTATTGTAAATCAAAAGCAGAACTTTCATACATAGAAGCCAGAGAACAGTTTGCACGTAAGGTGCTAGAATCAAATGATTATTATAATGGTCATATTCGTGTGAGAATACACGGTTCTGGAATACTCAGAGAAAAAACAACTAAAGGTATATTAAAAGAAAAAGCCTCCACTTAAAAAGTGAAGGCTTATATCTCTAATTGGATCCAATTAGCAAATTACGCCGCTGTTGCCGTCGCAGTTTTCGCCGCGTTTTTTGCCTCTTGAATTTCTTTTCTTCTTAGTTTGATCAATTTTGACAAAGCCGCTAATGCTTTTCTGGCTCTTGTTGCCGAAGCTTTAACACCTTTTTCTACAAACTTTCCGTTTTCTTCAGAATAGTTTTGAATCTCTGTCATGATCGATTCGTGTGTTTGTGACATATTATTTGTCCTTCCATTGTCGTACGATATAATTAATTAACATATGTTACATTTAAACACACAAGAAGTGGTTTTGTCAATTGAAAAATCGCCAATATATTGGAAAAATGAAACATATTACCAAGAATATACAAGTTTTTTTGGTAATCTTTTATTAAACAAGATAAAAAACGGAATGTCTAACTTGGTAATGGTAAAATTAGAGAACCAAGAAAACAAATCTAGAGAAAGAGTTGATTATAATGAAATGCTATGTAAAGAGTTACGTATATTTTTTTCAAACACAAATATAACAGCAGTATTAGAAAAAATGTTTAACACAAAATTAAAATTTAATTCATTAGACATATGGCACGACTATAATAATTACGATAACCCTCCGCATTTAGATGATAGCAGAATTAAATTACATTTACAAATTTATTTAGGAGACGAAGAAAATTTAGGAACAAGTTTATATGCTAATGAAAATAGGTCAAGTATTTTTCATACATTTAATTATAAATGTAATAGTGGTTATGCATTATTACATAATAATCATAGTTGGCATGGAATAGAATCTCCAATTATTAATAATAGAAAAAGTCTTTATGTCCGATATAACTAAAAAATTACATCCTATAAATGATGCATATTTAAAAAGTGTTAAGCAAGAATGGTTTAGTAAACAACACCCAAATCCATCAAGGGAAGAATTTATTGAACAAGCTACTACTTGGTTTAAGTCTACAAAGTTAAATCAGTTACATGGGTGGAATGCATTTCCTTATCATGATATTATTATTGGGTGTACGAACTATATTGAATCAACGTGTTTAAGATACAGTTGGAAGATACAACATTTGCCTAACGAATATGCTTATTATTCTGTTATGGGAAAACAACCAACACCAGTTGGTGAGCTAAAAGAGAATATTCCTTTAATTATAAGTTTACCTGTATGGCAACATTGTGATATTCATGAGAATTGGGAAGAAATTTTAAAAGAGTGTGAACAAAAGAATATCGATATTCATATAGACGGAGCATGGTTTCAGTCAGCTAGAGATATTAACTTTAATTTTGATCATCCTAACATTAAATCATTTGCTATGAGTATGACTAAAGGACTTGAGTTAAATTGGAATAGGGTAGGTATTAGATGGTCCAAACAACGAACAATGGATTCTATTACTTTGCTTAATAACAAAAATACGTATGGTGAAAATATAACTGCTTGTGGTTCTTTTTTAATGTCTAAAATTGAAAAAGACTATGCTTGGAACAAATATAAAAAAGAGCATATAAGATTAGCAAAAGAACATAACTTATTACCTACAAATAGTATTCATGTTTTGCGAGATAATAATACTGTATATGGTATAGGAAAAATTTTAAGTAAAATTAAACAATAATCTCAACGTCATTTGCATAGTTTGTAAACCCATTTTCTTTTACAACTTTTAATACTGAATCTACTCTAGAAATTAGTTCATCTTTATGAGATATTAAGAAAATATTCTTTTGTTGAGTTCTACTCATATCTTTTAATACTGCCATAGCCGACTCAACACCAGATAGATCCATACCAGCGTCTACAAGTTCGTCAATAAACAATAAGTTGATCTGTTGATAAAGTGATTCCCAAACATCTCTAAATGCCCAACTTAAACTTAAAATTAATCTGTTTCTTTCACCTCTACTTAGATTGTCAAAATCTAAATCTCTACCTAGTTCTTCAATTTGTACAGTTAAGTCACTTTGGAAAGTAACTGTGTGTGGTAATTTTACTTGTCCTAAATAATATGCTAAACGTTGATTTAAATATGTTAAGTTTTGTTCAATAATTCTTGTTCTTATAAATGAGTCTTTTGCTGTTAACAGTTTATATAAAAAGTCTTGGTGCCTGTTTAGGTCCTCCATCTCATTTATTTTTACATAGCTAACTTTTTGAATAGCACTTTTCTTTAACTCTGTAATTTGTTCTAAATATGGGTCTTGTTTAGACTCTGTTTGTGTTAATTGTCTTTTTAAATCTGCTAAAGATCCTTTATGATTATATGCTTCATCTATATTATCATAATAAGTGTCTGGCACTAAACCTAAATCTCCAATTGCATCAACATTGTGTTGCACATTTGCAAGATCACTTTTTAATTTTTCTGCATATTGTTTAGATTCGGTTAAAGTTGAATTTAATTCGGTTACTAAATGTTCGTGTTTATCGTCGTGTAGTTCTTGTCCACACGTTGGACATTTAGCATCATTGGCAAATTCTAAATCTTTTTCAGTTTTTCCAACTTGCGTTTGTGCCTTGGTTAAAGAATCTTCATGATATGCTTTTTCTTTTTCTAAATTTCTTAACGTTTTTACGTCATCGGTATGTTTTGCAAGTTTTTTGTGTGTTTTTAGTTCTGCATTAATATCTACTTTTTCTAGTTCTGCTATTGCAGTTGTAAAATTTTTATTGTCTTCGTCTTTTTGTGTTTGCCATGCACTACTTCTTATTTTTAATGATTCAATTGATTCTTGTATTTTTTCATTAGAAGCAATCCTAGAATCTATTTTTATTTTTTCTTCGGCTATTTCTGTTTTAGTTGCTTTTTGTTGTTCTTTAAGCAAGTCAGCTTTTTGACTTAATAGTGTTATGCCTAATAATTGTTCAATAATTTCTCTTTGTTCTGCTTGTTTAGTTGCAAGAAATGGTTGTGTATATGTGTTTAACGCAATTATGTTTTTAAACATAGCATGGGTCATACCAAGTAATCTGTTTATTTCTTTTTGTGTTTCTTTATTTTCCCCTTGTGCCTCATTTGAATCTATATTTTGTTCAATATCATTTGCATAAAATCTTAATTTTTGAGGTTTTCTTCCACGTTCAATTGTATAAGTTACATTGTTTTTTATAAAGTTAGTAGAAACCGACATTCCTCTTTCGTTAGTTTTGTTTACAAGATTGTCTCTTCTAATGTTTGTTAATGCCTCACCATAAAATACATAAGATAATGCATTAATGATTGTAGTTTTACCAGTACCATTTCTTGCACCAGCATCATCCCCGCCCAAATCCAAATTCTCACCTAGTACTAAAACTAAATGTTTGTTATCAAACGTAATTGCTTGAGCTTGATTGCCTACGCTCATAAAGTTTTTTACTGTAAGATTTTTAATTACTAACATCTAAATTATTATAAATTGCCATTAATATGTTTCTATCGTATGTTTCAGAATCAACACCTTCTAATTGTTTTAAAACAATTTGGTCCACAGAATCAAATTTTTGTACTTGCACTAATGGTTGTTGTGCTCTATCGATTTGTTCAGGAATTAATTGTAATTCTCTTAATTGGTATTTTTCTATAAAAGTTTCTCTTATAAAATTTGCTTCTTCGTATGATATTTTAATATTTAATGTTACTCTCACGTACATTTTTGGTTTTAATATTTTTTCTGGATCTGCAAGGAGTTCAGATATTTTAATTGTTCTATATCTTGGCATATCCGGCCAATTAATATATTTTGGTTCTCCACCCCATTCTAATATCATCATGCCCCTTTCATCGTCCCAAGCATCTGCGTAATTGTGTGGAAACGCATTACCAATATAAGTTACATTTTTATTTGTTTGTCTTTTATGGAAGTGTCCTGAAAATACTTTTTCACATCCAGCAAAGTGTTCTGTTTTAATTGTGCCAATATCAGGCATATCTACCATTGCATTCATTTTAAAATACGGAAGTTCAAAGTGTCCAAACACATATCTCTTTTTCATTTTTGTAATAGTTTTCCATTCGTTTTCTACAATCCATGGAATAATTGCAATATCTTCTTCTTCTATCCATTTGTTTACTATATGGACATTAGGAATATTTCTAATGTATTCCATAGAATTAATTTCTCTTTTATCTCTGTAAAATAAATCATGATTGCCCATGATAACATAAACATTTTTAAATGCTTTTCCTAATCTTTCAATATTGGAAACTGTGTAATTCATTGTAGAAAAATTGGTTACTGATCTGTGATGATGCCAGTCTCCTAGGAATATACAAGTTTCACAATTGTGTGCTTTAGCTTGTTCCATAAACCAATATATAAATGCTTCACAATCATCGTTGTGTACACGTGAATTACCTTTTAATCCAAAGTGTATATCTGTAAAACAAGCTACTCTATTAAAAAATGTCATTTCCACTTTTTCTTTTCAGGAGGTATATGATTAGTCATGTCTATTTCTTTATATCCCACAGAGTCAAAATCTTTTGTTTTTAATTGCCCTTTTTTACGGAATGCTCGATTAAGTTTTATTAATCCTGTTTTGTTTACAGTTTTAACTGGACCGTGTGCAGTTAACATACGTTTTTTATAAGCCGTTGTATTAATTGAATTAGTTAGTTGTCTAGTAGATGAAGGCATCATGTGATGTTGCTCTAATATATCATCACGTATATTTTGATTTTTCTTTTCAATGTTTAAAATTCTTGTAAAACTATTTGTAATTGCCGCAGTATAATATGCAAACGGATTCTCTGATTTGCTTTCATCAAACTGTAAACCAATTTGTGATAGTTGCATTAATGCTTGTGATTGCATTTCATCATTGTAAGTATACCCTCTCCAGTTTGCTCTTGTACCATAACGTTCACACAATTTCATAAACATCATTGCTAAACTGTTTGTAATTTTTCCATATACGCAATCAAAATGTCCATTGGACAATCCACCTACCCAATGTGATTTACCTATACATTTTGTTTTACCTTTATTATCTAAACGGTAATGTTGGAACGGAGGAAAATTACATTTAGTATGCCTATCAGCAACAGATTTTGGATTCTTTTTTCTACCTGGTTCTAACGGTACATGATCAAACATCATTACTCTAAACACAAGGTCAGTTTTATGAATTTTTCTTGTGCTAACTGTGTAATCACTTAATTTTATTTTTTTTAATCCACTATCCTTAGCTTCTTGCCAAGCTTCTTGAGTTAATCTTTTTGATTTGTTTTTTCTAGCCTGTGCTATGGTGACAGCATTAATTTTTTTAATATTAGGTACAATTACATCATATCGTGCATCGTCGTCGACGACATATGAACAAAATGTATTTTTACTGGCGTGTATTTGTGCCAACAGATCTCGGTTGTTTAAGTATTTCACTCTCTTCATAATTATCTCTTATTTTAATGTAAATGACCACAAACAGGTCTGTTGAATCGTGTCGTATGGGAATTAAGTACGCCTATAATAATGCCTATAAATATGTTTAAAGTATACAAAATTTAACAAGGAAATACAACCAGAAAAATGGCAACAATTAGAGAAGCACTAGGCAAAGCAGGCGGATCAGTTTTTAACAGAACATTGGGTAGATTATTTGGCTCGGGTATTAGCAGAAACGATGCCATCAGACGATCAACTGCCGCATGGAGTGGTAGAAAAGATGAAAGAGATTGGAGAGTTCGTCTTACAATACCCCAAGATGGCCCATTAAAGGATTTTTTTTTCGAGCAAACAACTTTAGGAAATAATCGACTTGCACCATTACATGATTTAGGAGGTTTCTTTTGGCCACTTACACCTTCTATGATGATACAGCACACTGCAAATTATAATGCATTGGCACAAACACATAGCAATTATCCATTTCAAGCATATCAAAATTCGCAAGTAGATCAAATGAACATTATCGGTGAGTTTCCAGTACAAAATCAACAAGATGCTTTATATTGGGTAGCAACTGTTAATTTCCTAAGAACAGTAACTAAAATGTTTTTTGGAAAAAAACAAGGCGGTCTGAAAGGTAACCCACCACCAATATTATTTTTAAATGGTTATGGTGATCATATGTTTCAAAATGTACCAGTTGTTGTTAATACATTTAACGTTGAATTAAGATCGGGTATTGACTATATTTCAACAAGTCAAGATAACAAATTTCAAGGTCATAGTCCGTTATATTCAAAAGATTCAAAGCTAGCCGCGGAAAGAGCTGGCACCACGATGATGGATCCAAATGATTTGGATCAAACATGGGCACCTACAATATCTAATATTTCAGTACTAGTAACACCAATTTACTCTAGAGAATCACTTAAACATTTCTCACTGCGTGATTTTGCGGCTGGCAGGATGAATGGCAAAGAAGGTATAGGATTTATTTAATGACCAAATATTCAAACACATCACCGTACTTTGCTACAACATTAACTAAAACAGCACTTGATATTTTTGTACCAAGAACAATTACATCTGAATTAGATGACCAAACTTATACAATAGAAAGAACTTACGCATATAGACCAGACTTGTTAGCATATGACTTGTATGGTACTCCACGATTATGGTGGGTCTTTGCTCAAAGAAATCCAGACGAGATTGAAGATCCTATTTACGGTTTCAAACCAGGAGTAACGATACAGTTGCCTAAACCGGCCAACATATCTAGTGATTTAGGAGTTTAATAATGGACAATGAACCGTTTATTACAAAAAAAACTACTAGGCAAATAAAAGATGAGTTAGAGAACGTAATTTACGGACATAACGTTGGACCAAATTCTGTAGAAGGTCTCATACTTGATTATGGCCAGTCCAACGCGACGACACAAACAGACGGCCTATCCGTAGCAGTTCCTTTGGAACATGATGAGACACCAGAAAACATAAACCCATTACATAAGTTTGCTAGTTATAATACTTTATTCACACTATCAGCATTAACAGATGAAGAAATTAGAAACCCATTAAAGTATCTTCAAGGCCCAGTGCATGATGTTATAGCACAAAGCGCCGGTATAGGACCAAACTTTAGGACAGCAGGCCTAGACCCATATAATATAGGGAAGAAAAAGGGTGTTGACAAATATGCCGCGGACGCAGAAAAAACAGCACAAGGATTTGATACAATTTCTGCATCGCAAGAAATACTAGAAAGAAATCATGATTTATTTTTTGAGAATGTTAATATAACTTCAACAGTATCTCCAAATGAAGAAAGAAATACAATGAGTTTTACAAAAATGGATTTTGAATTGCATGAACCATATAGTATAACATTTGTGGAGAGAATAAGAGCCGCCGCATACAATAGTGGTTTTTTAGATTATCAAGATGCACCGTATCTATTAACCATAGAATGGAAAGGCATGAACCAAAGTGGCAGGGTCGGTATGCCAACAAACCAAGACAAACTTACAAATGGATTTTCAGGGGACCCAAATGATACACTAGTTAGAAAAATACCTATAGTAATTGCTCGTGTTGAGTTTGATGTAACTGCCGGTGGGGCAGTATATCTAATACAAGCCGCGGCATATTCAGAGTTTGGTATGATGGATAGATTCCATCTGACAAGAAATCCTTTTACAATTGCAAAATCAAAATTACAAGCATGGTGCAAGAATTTTGCATTAGAAATGCAAAATCAACAGGAAACAGAAGCGAATCAAGGTTTAAGGTCTTTTGGATATGAAGATGTATATGTATTTGAATTTGATAAGAAATTAAAGAACCTAATGCAAAACCTAAGGGCGACGGAAGAAACAACGACTTATGGTACGACTTATGGTTCAACAGAACAAAGTGATAAGGCTCTAGATAACAAAGCAAATCCAGGGTCTGAAAGCCATCCTAAAAAGTCTGATGCCAAAGAAGCAGGAGGTAATGCCTTTAATGTTCTTAAGACAGAGGTTCCTGCAAATACATCGGTTCTAAAAGTAATGGAAGATACTATAATGTCATCGAAGTTTTTTCAAGAACTCACAAGCGATTTTTGGTTAACATATTTAGATGGTGCTCAAATATTAAGTGATGAGACTAAAGGAAAGCACGGCTGGAGTGAAGCCGACATAAAAGCCGGAGTACCTTTTAAAAAAGACAATGCAGATGCACTTGCTAAGGTAACTGCAAATAATACAATGATCCCTTGGTTTAAAATTATTAGTACGGTGCATACTAATATTGATAAAGGAATAGACCCAATTACTAGAATGTATCCTAAAACTATTATATACAAAGCAATATATTATGAGTTTCATATTTTAAAATTAATAATGCCTGGTATGAGTATAGGAAAAGTTAAGTGGGAAAAAACAGTTCAAAAAAGATACAACTATTTCTATACTGGAGAAAATGTTGATATACAAAATTTACGAGTTAATTATAAAACAGGATACTATCATAGAAATATTATTGCTAAACCAGATTCTTTGCAGACGAAGATTGTAGATACAATAAAAAGAGGATGGCAAGTTATATACGGGGAAGACCCAGAAGAAGTAGAGCTATCAACATTAAGATCATATCCTTCAATAACTCATTCAAAGAATTTAGTGTCAAACACAAATCACAGAGAAGCGATAAGAACACAGGAATTTTTTGATTATCTTATAAACCCAAATGCAGATATGATGAGATTAGAAATGGAAATTTTAGGAGATCCTTCGTATATTGCACAAGATATGTATGTTACTATTGATGGAAATGTAAAAGCAAGAAAACCCTTGAATATGTCTGATGGTGCTTGGAATGATCAATTAAATTGTTTTAATGTAGATAATTCAATGCCTTTAATACACTTAACTTATAGAATGCCAGCCGATATAAGAGAACGTAAAGGTACTATGTTTGATACAGATGCCAACGGTAAAAAAACAGCCGAATCAAATTTATTCTTCTCAGGAATATACCAAGTAAGTAAAGTAGAAAGCAGTATTAAAAATGGAGCATTTACTCAGATATTATTTTTAGTAAGATTAAACAATCAACAAGGAATTGGAAGTGCACCGTTTGTAGCTACTATACCTGTAGAGAAAAAATTAGAAACTAAAGCAGGAGATAAAACTACAATTAGAGACAATGAAGAAGCTTATGGAATCACAAAAGAAGTTACAGAAGGATTAAGTGAAAAAGATGACGAAAAAATGGACAACCTTGGCAAAAAACAGATTTTGGAAGGTAAAGAACCGTGGGAACTTGATTAAATGAAGAGTAAAATAAAATAAAAATGGCTGATCACAGAGGAGACGTATCCAGTAAAGGATTAAACACAGATTTAACATCTTATGTAAAAAGAGATGCTGGACCTTACCTAGGAAGAGTAAAAAGTACAGACGATCCATTAAGAATGGGAAGATTAGGTGTAAACATTATATCTCAAACTAAAAGATTAAATCCTACGTTCTCACAGCTAACATGGTGTAATTATCTTTCTCCTTTCTATGGAGCCAAAAGTAGAGACGCAGTTAGTACAACAAATGCATATCTTCCAAAATCTAATGGACATTCATATGGTATGTGGTTTGTACCACCAGATATTGATACAGACGTATTAGTGTTATTTGTTGAAGGAGAACAAAACGAAGAGAATGCATTTTGGATTGGTTGTGTACAACAACCAATGATGAATCATATGATTCCAGGACACGGTGCTAGTACCCAAGCTGTTGCACCTCCTCCGCCACCATCTTCTAAAACTACTACAGATTTATACGGTACAACATTTGTACCAGCTGGAGAAATAAACAGATACATTTGGGATAAAGCAACACCAGGAAAAATTGGAACAGGGTATTATCCAGTAAATGATACAAGTGCAGAGATATTAAAGGATCAAGGATTAATTAAAGATCCAATTAGAGGTACAACAACGTCATCAGCACAAAGAGAAGCACCAAGTCAGGTGTTTGGAATTAGCACACCGGGTAGAATTAAATCAGACAGCAGGACATCGCCAATAGAATTAGCACAAGACGATTCTTATATACAAACCCCAACTGACAGAGACCCAGGGCATAGTTTTGTAATGGACGATGGTGATGTGAACAACCAAAATCAATTATTAAGATTAAGAACAGCATCTGGACATCAGTTATTAATGCATGATACATCAGGAGTAGTATACATCGCTAATGGTTCAGGAAAATCATGGATAGAGATGACAAAAGACGGCAAAATTAGTGTATACTCAGCTGATGGGATTAATATGAGAACTGAAGGTAATTTTGATTTGCACTCAGACGGAGATATAAATTTTCACGCAAAGAATCATATAAAATTTACAGCAGAAAATAATGTAACTTTAAATTCAGAAAATTATGTACAGGTTATAGGAGAAAATGGAATTTTAACTAGTTCACAATCTGGAGTAGTAAAAACTTATGGCAAGGCAGGAATATCATCTTATACAGGTGGTGGGCA